>Ga0247713_1000551_pt1 | contig 22148 bp, 15 predicted proteins | sample 21E_NmetaG_FD_189936 | JGI IMG/M metagenome (GOLD analysis project Ga0247713, IMG submission 189936) | Soil microbial communities from hillslope of Landscape Evolution Observatory, University of Arizona, Oracle, AZ, United States - 2-1-E_N | ecosystem: Engineered > Artificial ecosystem >... | reverse complement strand
ACGTCGCGGACGGCGTCGGGGATCTCGATGTCGGGCTCGTCGGAGACCTCCTGCCCGATGAGCTCCATCGGGAAGATCGGCGTGAGGTCGGGCGGACCCGCGGGCGCCATCGTCTGCGGGTTCAGCGGCGGCAGCGGCTCGCCCGGCAGGTCGGGGAGAAGGTTGACCCAGTGGGTCGGCAGCGCGTCCTCGGAGAGCAGGAACTTCGTCGTCTCGGCCATCGCGCGAGCCTAGCCGACGGGCCGCGCCGAAGCCCCCGCGCGCGCCTAGTTGACCGACGGGTCGACCGGCATCCGCGCCACGAGCGCGAAGTGCCCGCCCTTGCGCTCCAGGACGCGACGCCAGAGCACCTCGGCGTCCGTGTCGAAGATGTCGTCGACGCCGGCCGGCGCGACGAACCAGTCGTCGCGCGCGAGCTCTGCGTCGAGCTGGCCGGCGCCCCAGCCCGCATAGCCGGCGAACGCGCGTGCGCGGCGCGTGACGTCGACGAGCTCGGAGATCTCGCGGCCGTCGCCCATCAGCCCGACGTTGCCGATGACCGGCATGCCCGCGTAGGAGGGATCCTCGAACTCGCCGAGGACGAGCAGCGCCTCGGGCTGCACCGGGCCCCCGGAGCCGACGACCGCGTCCTCGCCGGTGAGCTCGGCGAGCTCGGGCGCGACGTCGGCGACGAGCAGGTCGCCGGGCCGGTTGAGCACCAGCCCGAGCGCGCCGTCCTCGGTGTGCTCGCAGATGAGCACGACGGTGCGCGCGAAGTTCGGGTCGGGCAGCGTCGCGCCGGCGATGAGCAGTTGTCCGCGCAGGGATTCGATGTCGGGTTCATACCCGGTTGCCCGCCCGCGCGTGCGCGGCCGCGGGCGGGGCCGAGCCACGGCTGCGAACTTGCGCAACGCATCGGCGCGCGATCTTGCCTTGACGGCGGCGCGCGGCTCGCGCACCGTCTCGACATGGACCCAGCCGCGACCCCGGCGCCCCCGGCGACGTACCGCGGCGTGCTTCGTGCGCCGCGCCTGCTGGTGTACCTCACGGCCGCGCTGTCGGCCGGCGCCGGCTACGTGCACCTCGCATACGCCGAGTCGCACTTCGATGCGTGGTGGGCGTACGGCGCGTTCTTCGTCGCGGCCGGCAACCTGCAGCTGATCTACGCGGCCCTGCTCGTCTGGCGCCCGCGCGCGTGGCTGCCGCTGGCCGGCATCGCCGGAAACCTCGCGATCGTCGTCGTCTACGTCCTCAGCCGGACGAACGGCATCCCGATCGGCCCGCACGCGCGCGTCGTGGAGGACGCCGGCGCCGTCGACTGGGCGACGACCGCCGCCCAGGTCGCCGTCATCGCGGCGCTCACGGCGATGCTCGAGGGGCGGCTGCGGCGCTGGGTCGTCAACGGGCTCATGCTGCTCGGCGCGGTCGCGTGGCTGCTGAGGGTCGCGGGCCCGCTGCAGTAGCGCCCGCGCCGGCGGCCGACGACGCCGCGCCCGGCCGCCGCCGCCGGCGCTGGTGGCCGGCCGTCGCGGTCGTCGTCCTGGCCCTCGTGCTGGCGCGCCTGTTCGTCGCCGAGCCGTTCCGGATCGACTCGGGCAGCATGGAGCCGACGCTGCGGCCCGGTGACCGCGTCCTCGTGAACAAGCGCGCCTACGGCGACGACCTGCCGCGGCGCGGCGACCTCGTCGTCTTCCACGCGCCCCGCACGCGTGAGGTCACGCTCAAGCGCGCGATCGGGCTGCCCGGCGACACCGTCGCCATCGAGGACGGCGTGCTCGTCGTCAACGGCCGCCCCCGGCGCGAGCCCTACGCCGACCCCGAGTCGATCGACAGCGTCTACTTCGGGCCCTCGCGCGTGCCCCCCGGCACGGTGTTCGTGCTCGGCGACAACCGCGCCGACTCGATCGACTCCCGCCGGTTCGGACCGGTCGCGCGGCGCGCGCTCATCGGACGCGTCGGCATCCGGGTCTGGCCGCCGGGCCGGTGGGGAAACCCGAACGGGCCGTTGCGGGACCCTGCAACGGAATAGTGGTACTTGCACGCTGTCGATCGCCGCCGCGCAGCTAGATCATCTCGACCATGCAGATGATCGGTCGACAGATGAGTCGGCGCGAGCTGATGAAGCTGGGGCTGTTCAGCAGCGCCGCGCTCATGCTGCCGGTCGAGCGTGTCGCCCGCACGCAGGTCGCGCTCGAGAACCGCATGCCTCAGAGCGGGCTCCCGCAGCCGTTCACGATCCCGTTCAAGGCGCCGCCGGTGCTCGCGCCCGCGCATCAGACGCAGAACTTCGACTACTACAGCCTCGTCCAGCGGCAGGCCGGCGTCGAGATCCTGCCCGGCCTGCGCACGGACGTCTGGGGCTACAACGGCATGACGCCGGGCCCGACGATCGTCGCGCACAAGAACCGCCACACGGTCATGCAGCAGATCAACCAGCTGCCCTCGGTGCACCCGACGCTGCGCTACAACGTCTGGACCTCGACGCACCTGCACGGCTCGGCCTCCAAGCCGCAGTTCGACGGCTACGCGAGCGACATCAGCGAGCCGGGCGAGTGGAAGGACTACGTCTACCCCAACCACCAGGAGGCGCGGACGCTGTGGTACCACGACCACGCCGTCCACATCACCGCGCAGAACGCCTACATGGGGCTCGCGGGGATGTACATCCTGCACGACGACCACGAGCTGAGCCTGCCGATCCCGCACGGCGCCTACGACGTGCCGCTGGTGCTGCGCGACGCGATGTTCCAGAGCAACGGCCAGCTGCTGTACAACGACAACGACCAGTCGGGCGTCTACGGCGACGTCATCCTCGTCAACGGCGTGCCGTGGCCGAACATGCCCGTCGAGCGGCGCAAGTACCGCTTCCGGATCCTCAACGCGTCGCTGGCGCGCTCGTATGACCTCAAGCTCAGCACCGACGAGCCGCTGACCGTCGTCGGCACCGACTCCGGCCTGACGCCGCACCCGATCCCGGTCTCGCGGCTGCGGTCCGGCATGGCCGAGCGCTACGAGGTCGTCATCGACTTCTCCAAGTACCAGATCGGCCAGCGCGTCGTCCTGCAGAACGTGTCGCCGAAGAACAACATCGATCACGAGATGACGAACGTCGTCATGGCCTTCGACGTCGTCGCCGACGCGAGCGACACTCGCAACAACCAGCTGCCGTCCGAGCTGAACCCGAACGCGCCGGTCATGGCGCTGAACCCGTCCGACGCGGTTCGCACGCGGCGCATGGAGTTCGAGCGCAAGAACGGCAAGTGGACGATCAACGGCACGACGTGGGACGACGTCGTCAACAGCGGCTACAAGCAGGTCCTGGCGAACCCGGGGCTCGACGACGTCGAGATCTGGGAGCTCGAGAACAGCTCGGGCGGCTGGTTCCACCCGGTCCACATCCACCTCGTCGACTTCAGGGTGCTCGACCGCAACGGCAGGCCGCCGCACGACTTCGAGCGCGGCCCGAAGGACACGGTCTACGTCGGCGAGGGCGAGGTCGTGCGCGTGATCATGCGCTTCGAGCGCGAGCAGGGCCGCTACATGATCCACTGCCACAACCTCGTCCACGAGGACCACGACATGATGGGGCAGTTCTGCGTCGGCGAGGACGCGCCCGAGTGCGACCCCATCTACGCCGAGCGCCCGAGGAAGGGACCGCCGAGGCCGCTGCGCGACCGTCACGACGAGCCCGACGACGACGATGACGACGACGAGGACCGCGACCGCGACAACAGCGGTCCCGGGTCGGCCAACAGCGGCAGCGGGTCGCCCAACTCCGGCTCCGGACCCGGCCCCGGCCCCGCGCCCGCGAGGGCGTCGAGCATCGCCAAGAAGCAGACGTGCGCGCCGAAGAAGATCAAGAGAAAGACGAAGCGCAGCCTTGCCAACAAGCAGGCGGCCGCGAAGAAGGTCGCCGGGAAGAACGCCGGCCGCAAGACCGCGAAGTCCGCTCGCAGGAAGTCGGCGGCGGCCAAGCGCGCGACGACGTCGCCGACGTGCCTGACGCCCGAGCAGCTCGCGCGCGCCAAGCGCAGGGAGCTCGCCAGGCGCCGGGCGCTGTCCCGCCAGAAGGCGCTCGCCAAGCGCCGGGCGCTCGCCAAGCGCGCGGCGGCACGCAGGCGCGCGCTCTAGACCGGGCGCGCCGGCACGCCTTCGACGCTCGCGCGCGGCGGCACGTCGCGCGTGACGACGGCGTGCGGACCGACCACCGCGCCCGCGCCGACGGTCACGCCGCGCAGCACGCTCGCGCCCAGCCCGATCCGCGCGCCGTCGCCGATCGTCACGGCGGCGGCCTCGAGCGGCTGGGCGCGGATCGGGCGCTCGACGTCGGCGAAGACGTGGTCGAAGTCGACGAGGGCGGCGCCCTCGTCGAGGCGCGCGCCGTCGCCGATGCTCACCCCCGCGTGGGCGACGACCGTGCAGCGCGGGCCGAGCACGGCGCCGGCGCCGACGACGACGCGGCCGTGGTTGACGACGATCCGCGTCCGCTCCCCGATCTCGCAGCGGTCGCCGAGGACGAGCCGCGCGCCGGGCGCGACCTCGAGCCGCACGCCCCGGCCGAGCGCGACGCCGCGGCCGGCGCGCACGCCCCGCTTGCGGGCGAGCCGTAGGCGTGCCGGCAGCCGCACGGCGCTAGCCGCGGCCGGCGCGCTCGCGCAGGCGCCGCCGCAGGTCGCGGACGAGCGCGTGCGCGTGCGCCGGGGCGTAGCGCAGCGCCGCCCGCTCGGGCCTGCCGACGAGCGCCGACGGCAGCACGTCCGCTCCCAGCGCGCGCGCGGCGCGGTCGGCGATCTCGAGCTGCCCGAGCGCGGTCGGGTGCACGACGTCGGGCAGCACGAGCGTGAAGCCGCCGAAGTCCGCCATGTCGGCGACGACGGCGCCGCGGTGAGCCGCCACGCGCCGCACCGCCTCGTTGGCGCGCTCGGGCTTCGGTGCGCACGTGGGGCGACCGAGGTCGTGCGGCAGCGTCAGCACGAGCAGCCGCTCGGCGCGCGCGGCCAGGCTCGCCGCGACGGCGTCGAGGTCGCGCTCGTAGGCGCCGGCGTCCCAGTCGGAGGCGCGGACGTCGTTGACGCCCGCGTACAGGACCGCGACGTCGTAGTCGGCGCGCACGCGCGGCAGCTGCTCGCGCAGGACGTCCGCGGCACGGGCGCCGTTGACGGCGTAGCTCGTGAACGGCAGGTCCAGCGCGCGCGCCAGCCACTGCGCCCACGACAGCGGCGTCACGCCGAGCACCATCGACCCCTCGCCGACGGTGATGCTGTCGCCGAGCGCGATGAGCCCCTTGCGGCACGGTGCGCCTGCGCTGCTCAGGCCGGCTTCCTCGCGGCGATCATGAGGTTGTAGAAGACCGCGGGCGGCAGCCGCCCTTCGAGCAGCGCGGCGTCCACGCGCTGCAGCGCCAGGTAGCCGCGGAAGGCGTACTGGCGCCAGAGCCAGGGGATGTCCTCGGGCCGCGCGCTGGCCTCGAGCGTGCGGTTCATCCAGCCGAACCAGTTCGCCAGCAGCTCCTCGCCGCGGACGTCGACGTCCTCGAAGCCGGCCCGCCGCGCGCACGCGGCGAGCTCGCCGGGCCGAAACGCGTGCACGTCGACGAACGGCTCGAGCGACTCGCCGTCGAGCCCGTCGGCAGCATGCGCCGGCGCGTGCGCGCAAGCGGCTCCCGTGCCGTGGTTCTCGCCCGGACGCGCGCGCAGGAGCCGCCGCCACAAGGGCGCGATCCGCAGCGCCGCGCGCTTCGGGTAGGCGGCGATGCGGTCGCCGGTGCGCGACGGCTCGCCGGCGAAGGTGATCCGGCCGCCGGGCCGCAGCACCCGCCGGAACTCGGCGAACGCGCGGTCCAGGCGGGGGATGTGGTGCAGGACGGCGTGGCCGAGCACGAGGTCGAACGAGCCGTCGTCGAAGGGCAGCCTCTCGGCGTCGCAGTCGACGGTCTGCACGGCGACGCCGACGCGCGCGGCGTTGGCCTGCAGCGCGTCGAGCATGCCGGGGGAGATGTCGGTCGCCGTCGCCTCGCGCACGACGGCGTCCTGCAGCATGTTCAGCGTGAAGTAACCAGTCCCCGCGCCGATCTCCAGCGAGCGCTCGAACGCGGGCAGCGGGTCGCCGAGCAGCTTGCGCAGCTTGCCGCGGACCTGCCCGCGTCCGACGTCGCCGAAGTCGACGCCCCACTTCGTGTCGTAGTGCTCGGCCGCCGCGTCGTGGTAGCGCGTGTTGACGTCGCGGATCGCCGCCGCGGTTGCGGGTGCTGCCATGGGGCCGGGCAGTCTACGCGGGCGGCAGCGGCGGGTCCGGTGCGTCGGCGAAGCGCCCCTCGATCCGTCGGTTGCGCACGCGCGCCGGCGAGCGACCGACCGCTACGCCAGCCGCCCGGCCTCCTCCGTCGCGGCGCGCAGGCGGCGGGCGTGCTCGCGCGTCAGCGCTCCGGGCCGCATCCGCCAGCGCCAGCTGCCGGTCGCGCGGCCGGGGACGTTCATCCGCGCCTCGCTGCCGAGCCCGAGCACGTCCTGGGCCTGCACCATCGCCAGCCGCGCCGGCGAGGAGAACGCCAGGCGGATGAGCGACCACTGCACGTCGTCCTCGTCCAGGCCGGCCGCCGCGATCTGCTCGCGCGCGGCGGCGCGCGTCGGCGCGTCGACGGAGGACCACCAGCCGCCGAGCGTGTCGTTGTCGTGCGTGCCGGTGTAGACGACGCTGTCGGTCTCGTGGTGCTCGAGGCGATGGGGCCCCTGCGGGTCGTCGGAGTCAAAGCCGAACTGCAGCACGACCATCCCCGGGAAGCCCAGATCGCGGCGCAGGCGCGTGACCGGCTCGGTGATCACGCCGAGGTCCTCGGCGATGACCGGCAGCTCGCCGAGCTCGGCGGCTGCGGCGTCGAAGACCGCCCGGCCGGGGCCGCGGCGCCAGCGCCCGTTGCGGGCGTCCGGTGCGTCGTCGGGCACCGCCCAGTAGGCGACGAAGCCGCGGAAGTGGTCGATCCGCGTGACGTCGAAGAGCTCGAACGTGCGCCGTAGCCGCTGCGTCCACCACCGGTAGCGCCGCCGGCGCAGGGCCGGCCAGGCGTACAGCGGGTTGCCCCACAGCTGGCCGGTCTCCGAGAACGCGTCGGGGGGCACGCCGGCGACCTCGCCGTCGCGGAAGATCTCCGGGTGCGCGCGGTGGTCGACGCTGCCGGGGGCAACGTAGATCGGCACGTCGCCGATGAGCCGCACCCCGCGCTCGCGCGCGTACGCGCGCAGTGCCCCCCACTCGCGCGCGAAGCGCACCTGGTCGGCGATCGCACGCCGACCGCCGGACATCCGCGCCCAGTCGTCGACCCAGAACGACTCGCGCTCGCGGAACTGCTCGATCTCGTCGTCGCCCACGGCCGCCGACGGGTCGGCCAGCAGCCCCCGCCAGGCGGCGAACGCCGACCTCGCCTTGTACGGTGAGCCGGCCCTGTCGGGCGGCCCGAGCGGCAGCATCTGCCACCACGACTGGCCGGCGTCGGCGAGCCAGTCGACGAAGCGCAGGGCGTCGTCGCCGAGCCTGCCGGCCGGCAGGCTCGTCGGATGCAGCTGCATCCCGGATGAACGGCGGCAGAGGAGAGGGTTCACGTTACGAACGTCAGAGAACGGAGAGAGTGTCTGGGAATGCCCACCCCGCACCGCAGCGAACCCCCGCCCCCGCGCATCCAGATCGTCGCGCCGGCCCCGATGATCGACTGCGGACGCTACCCCTCCAAGCGCACCGTCGGCGATGCCGTGGCCGTCAGCGCGGACATCTTCACGGACGGCCACGACGTCGTGCGCGCGGTCGTGAAGTCCTGCCCGCCCGGCCGCGAGGGCTGGAACGAGCGGCCGATGGAGCGCATCGACGCCCACGTCGCCGGCGACCGCTGGGCGGGCGGGTTCGCCGTCACGGAGATCGGGCGCTGGAGCTGGACCATCGAGGCCTGGATCGACGCCTTCGCGACCTGGCGCGGCGAGCTACAGCGCAAGGTCGACGCCGGCCAGCCCGACCTGTCGGGCGAGCTGTCGGAGGGCGTCGTGCTGCTCGAGGAGGCGACCGCCCGCGCGCGGGGCGCCGACGACGAGCGCATCGGGCAGGCGCTCACCCGACTGCGCGACGACGACATCCCGGCCGAGGCGCGCATCGAGGCGGCGCTCGACCCGGAGCTGTTCGAGGCCGTCGAGCGCCACCCCGACCGCAGCCGCTCGACGGTCATGGAGGGCCGCCTGCAGGTCGACGTCGACCGCGAGCGTGCGCGCTTCGGCGCCTGGTACGAGCTCTTTCCGCGCTCGTGGGGCGGGCTGACCGGCGTCACCGAGCAGATCCCGCAGCTCGCCGAGCTCGGCTTCGACGTGCTGTACCTGCCGCCGATCCACCCGATCGGCCGCACGAATCGCAAGGGGCCGAACAACTCGCTGATCGCCGGCCCCGACGACCCCGGCTCACCGTGGGCGATCGGCGACGGCGAGACCGGCGGGCACGAGGCGCTGCACCCCGACCTCGGGACGATGGAGGACTTCGACGCGCTCGTCGCGACCGCGCGCGAGCACGGCATCGACATCGCGCTGGACTTCGCGATCCAGTGCTCGGCCGACCACCCGTGGCTTACCGAGCACCCGGAGTGGTTCAACCGCCGCCCCGACGGCACGCTGAAGTACGCCGAGAACCCGCCGAAGAAGTACCAGGACATCTACAACGTCAACTGGGACTGCGAGGACTGGCGCGGTCTCTGGGAGGCGCTGCGCGACGTCGTGCGCTTCTGGGCGGGCCGCGGCGTGCACGTCTTCCGCGTCGACAACCCGCACACGAAGCCGGTCGCCTTCTGGGAGTGGCTGATCGCCGACCTGCGCGCCGACTACCCGGACATCATCTTCCTCGCCGAGGCGTTCACGCGCGCGGCGATGATGCGCCAGCTCGCGAAGGTCGGCTTCAACCAGTCCTACACGTACTTCACGTGGAAGAGCTCGAAGTGGGAGCTCACCGAGTACGTCACGGAGCTCGCGACGAGCGGCATGCAGGAGTACTACCGGCCCAACTTCTTCGTCAACACGCCAGACATCCTCACCGAGGAGCTGCAGCTGGGCGGCCCGCCGAAGTTCGCCAGCCGGCTCGTGCTCGCCGCGACGCTCAGCCCGACCTACGGCGTCTACTCCGGCTACGAGTCCTTCGAGCGCACGCCGGTGCGCCCGGGCAGCGAGGAGTACGACCACTCCGAGAAGTACGAGGTCAAGGAGCGCTCGCTGGACGGCCCGCTGCTGACGCTCATCTCGCGCATCAACGTCATCCGCCGCGAGAACCCGGCACTGCAGCAGCTCGACAACATCACGTTCCTCGCCACGGAGAACGACGCGCTGATCGCGTACGCCAAGCGCACGGGCGACAACACGGTCATCACGGTCGTCACGCTGGACCCGGCGGCCGCGCAGGAGGGGATCGTCATCGTCCCCTACGGGCTCGGGCTCGCGCCGGTCTTCGAGGTCGCCGACCTGCTGTCGGGCGAGAGCTTCGACTGGCGCATGGGACGCAACTTCGTGCGGCTGGACCCCTACCGCGTGGCGCACCTGCTGCGGGTCACATGACGGCCTGCCCGGCGACGGCCGGCGCCGGCCCGGCGAGGGGCTGCTCGCGGTGACCGCGGCGCAGAACTGGTTCGAGTCCGACCCGCTGTGGTTCAAGACGGCGATCTTCTACGAGATCCACCTGCGCGGCTTCTACGACGGCAACGCCGACGGGCACGGCGACTTCCGCGGCCTGACCGAGAAGCTCGACTACCTGCAGTGGCTCGGCGTGGACGTCCTCTGGCTGCTGCCGATGTACCCCTCGCCGCTGCGCGACGGCGGCTACGACATCGCCGACTTCTACGGCGTGCATCCCGACTACGGGACGATGGACGACGTGCGCGCGTTCATCGACGCCGCGCACGAGCGTGGCATGCGCGTGATCGCCGACCTCGTCATGAACCACACGTCGTCGGACCACGAGTGGTTCCAGCAGGCGCGCTCGAGCCCCGACCACCCCAAGCGCGACTGGTACGTCTGGTCCGACGACCCGACGAAGTACGACCAGGCGCGAATCATCTTCATCGACTCCGAGGCGTCCAACTGGACGTGGGACGACAGGGCGGGCAGGTACTACTGGCACCGCTTCTTCCACCACCAGCCCGACCTCAACTACGACAACCCCCAGGTGCAGGAGGCGATGCTCGACGTCCTGCGCTTCTGGCTGGACGCCGGCCTCGACGGCTTCCGCCTGGACGCCGTGCCCTACCTCTACGAGCGCGAGGGCACGAACTGCGAGAACCTCGACGAGACCCACGAGTTCCTCAAGCGCGTGCGCGCGACCGTCGACGCCGAGTACCCCGACCGCGTGCTGCTCGCCGAGGCCAACCAGTGGCCCGCCGACGTCGTGCAGTACTTCGGCGACGGCGACGAGTGCCACATGGCGTTCCACTTCCCGGTCATGCCGCGGATGTTCATGGCCGTGCGGCGCGAGGAGGCCGTCCCGATCCTCGAGATCCTGGCGCAGACTCCGCACATCCCGGCCAACTGCCAGTGGGGGCTGTTCCTGCGCAACCACGACGAGCTGACGCTCGAGATGGTCACCGACGAGGAACGCGACTACATGTACTCCGAGTACGCCAAGGACCCGCGGATGAAGCTCAACCTCGGCATCCGCCGCCGCCTCGCGCCGCTGCTCGACAACGGCCGCGACGAGATCGAGCTCATGACGGCGATCCTCTTCAGCCTGCCCGGCTCGCCGGTGCTCTACTACGGCGACGAGATCGCGATGGGCGACAACGTCTACCTCGGCGACCGCGACGGCGTACGGACGCCGATGCAGTGGACCGGCGACCGCAACGGCGGCTTCTCGCGGGCCGACTTCGCGCAGCTCTACGCGCCGCCGCTGATGGACCCGGTGTACGGCTACCAGGCGGTCAACGTCGAGGCCCAGCTGCGCACGCCGACGTCGTTGCTGCGCTGGCTGCGGCGCTTCATCGCGCTGCGCAAGGAGCATCCGGTCTTCGGCCTCGGCAGCTTCGAGGCGCTCGTCCCCGCCAACGACAAGATCTTCGCCTGCGTGCGGGAGTACGAGGACGATGTCGTCCTGTGCGTCCACAACCTCGCCCGCTCGGCGCAGGCCGTCGAGCTCGACCTGTCGTGGTACAGCGGCCGGCACCCCGTCGAGCTGTTCGGCCGCTCGCGCTTTCCGAAGATCGGCACGCTGCCCTACCTCCTGACGCTCGCGCCGCGCGGGTTCTTCTGGTTTCGCCTCGAGGAGGACGTCGATGACGCTGCCTGACCGCATCAGCGAGCCGCTCGAGGACTGGCTGACCCAGCAGCGCTGGTTCGCCTCCAAGGCGCGCGAGGTCGCGTCGGCCAACCGGCTGCAGCGCGTGACGCTCAGCGAGCAGCCGGCGCTCGCGCTCGAGATCGTCGAGGCGCGCTTCCATGCCGGCACGCACGAGCTCTACCAGCTGCTGCCCGGCGAGCCCGGCGGCGTCGACGCGCTGGCCGAGCTGTTCGCGACCGAGGCCGTGACCGACTGCGTCGCCTTCCACGGCGGCCGCGCGCCGCGCGGCGACGTGCGCTCGATGGGCGCCGAGCAGTCCAACTCGTCGATCGTCTTCGGCGAGGAGCAGGTGCTGAAGGTCTTCCGCCGCATCGAGCCGGGCATCAACCCCGAGCTGGAGATGCTGCGCTTCCTGTCGCTGCGCGGCTACGAGAACATCGCGAAGCTGACCGGCTGGTACGAGTACACCGGCGACCTCATGCAGGCGACGCTCGGGATCCTGCAGGACTTCGTCGCCGAGGCGCGCGACGGCTGGGAGCTCGCGCTCGACGACCCGCTCGGGCTGCTCGCTCGCCTGCCGGAGCTCGGCACCGCGACGGGCAGGATGCACACCGTGCTGGCCTCGGACCCCGGCGACGCCGCCTTCGCGCCCGAGCAGCCCGGCGACGAGGCGCTCGCGCTGCTGACGGCGACGATCGACGAGCAGATCGAGCGCGCGTTCATCGACCTGCCCGACGACCCCGCGCTCGCGCCGATCGCCGGCCGCGGCGAGGAGGTGCGCGACCGGCTGCAGCTCATGTCGCACGTCGGCGTGGGCGGGCGGCTGATCCGCCACCACGGCGACTACCACCTCGGGCAGACGATGCTGCGCGACGCCGGCTGGGTGATCCTCGACTTCGAGGGCGAGCCCGCCCGCTCGCTGCTGGACCGCCGCCGCAAGCGCTCGCCGCTGCGCGACGTCGCCGGGATGCTGCGGTCGTTCGCCTACGCGGCCTCCGCGGCCGAGCTGCTGCGCGGCGGCCGCAGCCCCGAGGGGTGGGAGGCCCGGGCCCGCACGGCGTTCCTCGACGCCTACTTCGCCGCGGTGGAGCCCACGCTGCTGCCGGCCGGGGAGGCCGCGACCTCCAAGCTGCTGGCGATCTTCGAGCTCGAGAAGGCGGTCTACGAGCTGCACTACGAGCTCAACAACCGGCCGGACTGGGCGGCGATCCCCGTGGCCGGGATCGCGCGACTGCTCGACGTGGAGGTGCCGTCATGACCGCGACCGACATCGACCGGCTCGTCTCGCGCGACCACCACGACCCGCACTCGCTGCTCGGAGCGCATCCCGTCGACGGCGGCGTCGTCGTGCGCGCGCTGCACCCGGCGGCGGAGTCGGTCGTCGTGCAGCCGGCCGGCGTGCAGCTGCGCCGCCTGCACCCGGGCGGCGTCTTCGAGGGCGAGCTGCCCGGCGCCACGCTGCCGCTCGACTACGAGCTGGAGATCCGCTTCCCCGACGGCAACACGTTCACGACGCCCGACCCGTACCGCTTCGCGCCCACGCTGTCGGACATGGACGAGCACCTCTTCCGCGAGGGCCGCCACGAGGAGCTGTGGACGAAGCTCGGCGCCCACGTCCGCGAGATCGACGGCGTGGGCGGGACGTCGTTCGCGGTCTGGGCGCCGGCGGCGCGCTCGGTCAGCGTCGTCGGCGACTTCAACTACTGGGACGGCCGGCTGCACCCGATGCGCGCGCTCGGCGGCTCGGGCGTCTGGGAGCTCTTCGTGCCGGGGATCGCCGCCGGCGCGCGCTACAAGTACGAGATCCGCGCGCAGTCCTGCGAGCTGCTGATGAAGGCCGACCCGTTCGCCTTCGAGACCGAGCTGCCGCCGCAGACGTCGTCGATCGTGCACGAGTCGGCGTATGAGTGGAGCGACGGCGAGTACCTCGCGCGACGGGCGGCGGCCGCGCCGCACGGGCAGCCGATGGCGGTGTACGAGGTCCACCTCGGGTCCTGGCGGCGCAACCCGCGCGAGGACGACCGCCCGCTCACGTACCTCGAGCTCGCCGACGAGCTGGCGGCCTACGTGACCGACCTGAACTTCACGCACATCGAGCTGCTGCCGGTCATGGCGCACCCGTACACCGGCTCCTGGGGCTACCAGGTGACGTCGTACTACGCGCCGACGCCGCGCTTCGGGTCGCCCGACGACTTCCGCGCGTTCGTCGACCGCATGCACGAGCACGGCATCGGCGTCCTGCTGGACTGGGTGCCCGCGCACTTCCCGCGCGACGCCTGGGCGCTGGCGCGCTTCGACGGCAGCGCGCTGTACGAGCACGAGGACCCGCGCCGCGGGGCGCACCCGGAGTGGGGGACGCTGATCTTCAACTACGGGCGCAACGAGGTCCGCAACTTCCTCGTGGCCAACGCGCTGTTCTGGGCGCGCGAGTTCCACGCCGACGGCATCCGCGTCGACGCCGTCGCCTCGATGCTCTACCTCGACTACTCGCGCCGCGACGGGGAGTGGGTGCCCAACCAGTTCGGCGGCCGCGAGGACCTCGAGGCCGTCGCGTTCCTCAAGGAGCTCAACGAGGTGCTGCACCGCGACGAGCCGGGGGTCATCAGCGCGGCGGAGGAGTCGACGGCCTGGCCGGGCGTCTCGCGCCCGACGTACCTCGGCGGGCTCGGCTTCGGCTTCAAGTGGAACATGGGCTGGATGCACGACACGCTGGGCTACTTCCGCCAGGACCCGGTCCACCGCCGCTACCACCATCACGAGCTGACGTTCTCGCTCGTCTACGCGTTCACCGAGAACTTCATCCTGCCGCTGAGCCACGACGAGGTCGTCCACGGCAAGGGATCGCTGGTCGACAAGATGGCCGGCGACCGGTGGCAGAAGCTCGCCAACCTGCGCGCGCTGTACGCGTACATGTGGGCGCACCCCGGAAAGAAGCTGCTGTTCATGGGCCAGGAGTTCGCGCAGGGCGCCGAGTGGAGCTACGACCGCTCGCTGGACTGGCACCTGCTCGAGCATGGCGAGCACGCGGGCGTGCAGACGCTCGTGCGCGACCTCAACCGCGTGCTGCAGGAAACGCCCGCGCTGTACGAGGTCGACTTCGAGGGCCGCGGCTTCTGGTGGATCGAGCCCAACGACGCCGACCAGAACGTCGTCGCGTTCGCCCGTGCGGGCGAGGACCCGGCGCAGGACGTGCTCGTCTGCATCTGCAACTTCGCGCCGGTGCCGCGGCCGGGCTACCGCGTCGGGCTGCCGCGGTCGGGCCGCTGGATCGAGGCGCTGAACACCGACTCGTCCTTCTACGGCGGCACGGACACCGGGAACCTCGGCGGCGTCGAGGCCGAGCCGCTGCCGTGGCACGGCCAGCCGTCGTCGGCCGAGGTGACGCTGCCGCCGCTGGGCGTCGTGTGGCTCGTGCCGGAGGAGCGGCCTGCGGTCGAGACGCCGCCGGCGGCCCGACCCGCCGAGGCCGAGGGCCCGCGGCCCGTCGTGCCGCCGCCTCCGCCGGGGCCCGCCGAGGCCGAGCCGCGCCCGCCCGGCGGAGCGCCCGTCCCGGGCCCCGGCGACGACGAGCCGCAGGCCGCCGGCGACGCACCGCCGGCGCCCGCCCGGTCCTAGCCGCGATCGTCTCGTCGCTACGCCGGCGCGCGAGCCGGCGCGCCGACGAGACGCCCGATCTCCTGCGCGTCGAGCGTCTCCGCCTCGAGCAGGGCGTCGGCGAGGCGCTCGAGCGTCACGCGCGAGGCGGCCAGCGCGGCGTCCGCGCGCTCCTGCGCCTGCTGCACGAGGCTGCGGGCCTCGGCGTCGATCAGGCGAGCCGTGTCGTCGGAGTACGTGAGTACGCGGCCGTGCTCGTCGGCATCCTCGGCGTAGCCGATCGGGCCGACGGCGTCGCTCATCCCGAGCTCGCGGACCATGTGGTGGGCGATGCGCCCCACCCTGGCGAGGTCGCTGGCGGCGAGCTCGCCGGCCTCGCCGAAGACCAGCTCCTCCGCGCCGCGGCCTCCGAGCAGGATCGCCATCTCGTCGAGCAGCGCCGAACGCGACCTCGCGAGCCGGTCGTGCGTGTCGGTCAGCCAGGCGCGGCCGAGCGTCCGGCCGGAGGGGATGATGCTGACCATGTGCGGCAGCGTGCCCTCGGGCGCGGCGAGCGCGACGACGACGTGCCCGGCCTCGTGGATGGCGATGATCCGCCGCTCCGCCTCGGTCATGACGTGCGCGCGCGCGATTCCCATCGTGGTTCGCTCGAGCGCCCGCTCGACGATCGCCATCGACACCTCCGACGCGCCCTCGCGGACGCTCAGCAGCGCCGCCTCGTTCATGATGTTGGCGAGATCGGCGCCCGACAGGCCGCGGGTGATGCCGGCGATCGCGTCGAGGTCGACGTCGGCCGCCAGCTGCTTGTCGCGGGCGTGCATCCGCAGGATCTCCAGGCGGCCCGCGCGGTCGGGCAGGTCGACGCTGATCTCGCGGTCGAAGCGGCCGGCGCGCACGAGCGCGGGGTCGAGGATCTCGGGCCGGTTCGTGGCCGCCATGATGATGACGCCCTCGCGCTGGCGGAAGCCGTCGAGCTCGATGAGGATCTGGTTCAGCGTCTGCTCGCGCTCGCGGTGCCCGTCGCCGCTCGAGCTCTCGCGCCGCGCGCCGATCGCGTCGATCTCGTCGATGAAGACGATCGCCGGCGCCATCGCGCGAGCCTGGCTGAAGAGGTCGCGGACGCGTCCGGAGCCCTCGCCGACGTAGACCTCGGTGAACTCCGTCGCCGCGACGGACAGGAAGGCGGCGTTGGACTCGCCCGCGACGGCGCGAGCGAGCAGCGTCTTGCCGGTGCCTGGCGGGCCGACGAGCAGGAAGCCGCGGGGGAACCGGGCGCCGAGCGCCCTGAAGCGGGACGGATCGCGCAGGTACTCGGTGATCTCCCGAAGCTCGGTCAGCGCCTCGCCGATGCCGCCGACCTGATCGAACGTCACGCGCTCGACGGCGAGCGACTGCTGGCCCATCGTACGGTCGCGCATCGTCAGCCGCCGCTGGCGCTCGGGGGCCTCGAGGATCCGCGTCAGCGCCTCGTCGAGCTCGCGCTGCGTGATCTCGGCGCCGTGCGAGCGGGCGGCGAGCAGCGCCGCCTCGTTCATCACGCTCTCGAGGTCCGCTCCCGTGAAGCCGACCGCCCGCCGCGCGATCGCCGCGATGTCGACGTCGGCCGCCAGCGGCTTGCCGCGGGCATGCAGCGCCAGGATCTCGGCGCGGCCGCCCTCGTCGGGGCGGTCGACCGAGACCGTGCGATCGAAGCGCCCGGGCCGCAGCAGCGCCGCGTCGAGGTCGTCGGGGCGGTTCGTCGCGGCGATGACGATCGTCCCCTCGCCGCGCTCGAAGCCGTCCATCTCGGAGAGCAGCTGGTTGAGGGCCTGCGACTGCTCGTCGCTCGTGTGCGCCGGGCCCGACCGACGCTTGCGCGCGACCGCGTCGATCTCGTCGATGAACACGATCGCCGGCGCGTTGTCGCGGGCCTCCCTGAAGAGCTCGCGCACGCGGGCGGCGCCGACGCCGGCGTACATCTCGACGAAGTCCGAGCCGGAGATCGAGTAGAACGCCGCCCCGGCCTCGCCAGCGAGCGCCTGTGCCAGCAGCGTCTTGCCGCAGCCGGGCGGCCCGTACAGCAGCACGCCCTTGGGGACGCGGGCGCCGAGCTTCGCGAAGCGCGCGGGGTCGACGAGGAAGTCCGACAGCTCGCGCAGCTCGGTGACCGCGGCGTCCTGGCCGGCGACGTCGTCGAAGCTGAGCTGCGGGCCCTCGTCGGTCGCCCTGCGGGCGCCGCTGCGGCTGGCGAACAGCCCGGTGCCCATGCGGAAGGCGGCGATGAAGTAGCCCAGGACGGCGACGAGGATGAGCGTCGGCAGCACGACCGAGAGCTCGGGAAGCAGCGCCTTTCCGTACTGCTGGTTGATCTTCGTCGGGACCTCGTTGTTCGTGAGGACCTCGACGAGCGTGCCGCGCGTCGTCTCGGATCTCAGAAACGGCGTGTAGAACCGGACCGGCCTACCCTCGGGCACGCGATAGGTGCCCACGACGTGCGAGTCCTGGTCGAGGATGAGCGCGTCCGTGATGCGCCCGGTCTCGGCCAGCTCGACGAAGCGCGAGAAGTCGAGCCTGCGGCCCTCAGGGCTCGGCCGCGCCGCGAGCAGCACCTGAACGTAGCCCACGAGCAGCACCAGGATGATCAGGCTGGCCCAGAAGCCGGGAGTGTTCAGCCGGCGCCTGGGAGCCTGTGACGGCCGCTGCCGGCGGCGCTTCGATCGCTGCTTCACGCGTCGCAGCCTACAGCTACCCGTCCATCTGCTGCCACGGTAGGAGCACGCGCCTATAGTGGCCGCCGTGCGCACGCGACCACGAGGACGGTGGCGCCGGCGCGCGGCGCTGCTCGTCCTCGCGGGCTCCTGGCTCGCGCTCTGCGCCCCGCCGGGCGCGTCGGCGCAGACGCCGGTCCAGCCGCCGAACGACCCGCTGTTCCGCTTCCAGTGGAACCTGCGGACGATCCAGATCCCGTCCGCCTGGGCGATCTCGCGCGGCGCAGGCGCGACGGTGGCCGTCCTCGACACGGGCGTCGCCTACGAGAACCGCGGCCGCTACCGGCAGGCGCCCGACCTCGCCGGCACGCGCTTCGTCGCCGGATGGGACTTCGTCGACGACGACCCGTACCCCAACGACGTCCCCGCTCCCGACGGCCGCCGCAGCCACGGGACGCTGATGGCGGCGATCATCGCGCAGACGACCGGCAACGCCATCGGCGCGGCGGGCGTCGCCCCGGCGGCCGCGATCATGCCGGTGCGGGTGCTGCGCCCGGACGTTACCGGCCCCGAGCGCGGGATCGCACGGGGCGTTCGCTTCGCGACGGACCACGGTGCCGACGTCGTCAACCTCAGCCTCTCGGGCCGCTCGTCGACGCCCGTCCTGCGGCAGGCGATCGCCTACGCGACGCGCAAGGGCGTCACGGTCGTCGCGGCCGCGGGCAACGAGGGGCAGGAGGCCGTCAGCTGGCCGGCCGCCGACCCCAGGGTCATCGCCGTCGGCGCGGTCGGCCAGGACCTCACGCGAGCGCCCTACTCGAACTTCGGCGCCGCGCTCGACCTCGTCGCCCCCGGCGGCGCCGGCGAGCGCGTCGACACCGGCCACGGCCCGTCGGACGGCGTGGTCGGGCAGACGCTGAAGGGCGGGCTGTCGGACTTCTGCTTCTGCTTCACGGCCTCGACCTCGGCGGCAGCGGCGCAGGTCTCCGGCGTGGCGGCGCTGCTCGTCGCCTCCGGCCGCGCGACCGGCCCCGCCGAGGTCCGCAGGGCGCTGCTGTCGAGCGCCCGCGACCTCGGCGTGCCCGGCCGCGACCCCGACCACGGAGCCGGCCTCGTGCAGGCGCTCGATGCCCTCGACGGCGGCTCCGCCGCCTCGCGCGAGAGCGCCGACGCGCCCGCTTCGGCGCCTGGCGAGCGCGCAGCGACACGCGACTCGGAGGGCATCTCGGCGGCCTGGATCGCTGCCGCGGCGGTCGTGTTCGCGGGCGCGATCGCGCTCGTCGGACGCCGGTTTCACCGCCGCTCGCGTATGTGAGAAATACAGCTAGACACGGCGTGCAACGCACTGGTATGTGTTGCATGCATCAAGTTCGTCGGGACGGAAACTGGCGACGCGGGAGAGCCGCACCGCCGTACAAAGGAGTCGTTATGGGGCGGAGATTTGGACTGTTCTTGGCGGTGGGGCTGGTGCTGCCGCTCGCGGTGGCGGCAAGCGCCTTCGCGCAGGGCGCGAGGCTGACGCTCACGCCGTCGACGGCGCGGCCGGGCGAGACCGTCAACGTGGCGGGCGCGGCCTTCAACCCGGCCAACGCGAACGTCTCGACCGGTGTGGACATCCGGCTGTCGACGCGCGACGGCGAGCCGCTCGCGAACGCGGCCCCCACCCCGCAGAACACGATCACCGCGAGCTTCCAGGTCCCGCCGACGCTGACGCCCGGCGAGTACCTCGTCATCGCGACGCAGGTGAGCAACCGCGGCCGGCACACGTTCGGCGGCCCCGGCCGCGCGAAGCTGCGCGTCGTCGCCGCGAGCGGCGCCGTCCCGGCCGGCCGCTCTCCCGTCGAGGGTCCGCCGCCGGCGGTGATCGCGGGCGCGCTGCTGGCGCTGATCGTCCTTGCGAGCGGCACCACGCTCGCCGTCCGCAGGCTGCGGACGCTCAACCAACCGCTCGGCAGCTAGCCGGCGCCCCACTTCTCAAGGTGAGCAACATGATGAAGCGCACGGCCAGCCTTGCCGCGATCGCGGTCACCGTCCTGTCGGTCGGCCTCGCCGCCACCGCTCAGGCGCAGGTCCGCGTCGGACCGAACTTCCGGCTCGACTCCGACCCGAGCAACTTCCGCGGCCGCGACATGCTCGGCATCGCCGTCAGCCGCACGAACCCGCAGCACGTCGTCACGGTCCACGCCAACTACCTCGACCTCGTCTGCGAGGCCAGCAGGAGCCTCGACGGCGGCACGACGTGGAGCCGCGCCGTCCCGCTCGTGCCGCCCGAGCCGGTGGGGGCGGAGGCCCCGTTCATCGACCGGTGCGGGTTCCACCAATCCGTTCAGTTCGGCAGCGGCCAGAACGTCTACGCGGTCGTGACCGCCCAGCGCACGTCGCCGGCGATCCCCGACTCCGGGGTGATCGTCTACAAGTCCACCGACGGCGGCTTGACATGGGCCCGCGGTGTCGTGGCCATGGAGGCCGGCCCCGGGACGAGCGACAGCGCCGTGGCGTCGCCCGGCCCCAGCTACACCCGGCCGAGCCTGGCCGTGCAGCCGGCAGCGGGAGCCGGCGGCGCCGATCGCGTCTATGCGGTCGCCGGCGACTTCACCGGCAACAACAACAGCGGCCCCGCGCGGTGCCCGTCGCGGGTGTCGGAGACTGCGACCTCGCCGTCGGCCTGTGATGCCGTGAGGGTCGCGCTGTCCGAGGACGGCGGTCAGACGTTCGCCCAGCGGACGAACGCGAGCCCGCCCGACCTCGACGCCGCCGACCCGCCGCCGTCCGTCATCAACGCCGACGGCTCGATCACCGTCGCCTGGCGGACGGCCGGTCGTGACGGGATGCTGCAGGCCGCGCGCTCGACGGACCAGGGTCAGACCTGGACCGCGCCGATCGACATCGCCGCGGTGCGCAACAGGGCGCGGTTCGGGGTCGACAACACCCACCTCGAGCCGCCTCCCGCGGGCCCGAACTCCACCACCGCGACGTACCCGCGCCTGGCCGCGGACCCGACGCGGCCCGGCTGGGTCTACCTCGTCTACGGCGACACAGGCTCCGGGCCGACGGCTCCGCCCGGCGGCTTCCTCGGCTCCGACCACTTCATCAACTACGACTCGCAGGTCTACTTCCAGCGCTCGAAGGACAACGGCCTGACGTGGTCGGAGCCGAAGCGGATCAGCGATCCGACGCCGTATCCCGGGAGCCGGACGATCCAGACGCGTCACCCGAACGTCTCGGTGTCCCCGAACGGCCGCGTGAACGTCGTCTGGCACGATCGCCGCCACTGGTACCAGGGACCCGGCGAGCGCAACTGCACGCACTCGCACATCTTCTGCGAGGACGTCCGCCTGGGCGACACGTACCTCTCGTACTCGACGAACGGCGGCGACTCCTTCTCGGACAACATCCGCGTCAACGACCGCTCGCACAACAACGACGTCGGCTACGACACGCGGCCCGCCTCGGGCTACTGGTCCTGGGGCCCGCAGTCCGTCACGGTCGGCGGCGGGCAGCTGCTCGTCGGCTGGATGGACTCGCGCGAGGGCAACTGGGACACCGACAACGAGGACATCTACCTCGCGAAGGTCGACTTCAACGCGACCGGCGCCGTCCCGCGGACGACGATCGAGGAGCCCAACGCCATCGCGCGCTCGGTGGCGCTCGCCAGGCGCGGCTACCCGGCCGGCAACGAGGGCGCGCTCGTCGGCGGCACGCGGGATCCCGCCAACGCCGGGCTCGCCCCGCCGGTCCCGGGCGGCCCCGCCTCGAGGAACGCCTCGAGCGTCGTGATCGTCAACGAGAACGACGTCGCGGGCGCGATGGCCGCCACAGTGCTCGCCCGGGCGTTCCCGGGACCGGTGCTGCTGTCGCCGTCGTCGGGCCTGCCGCTCAGCGTCCGCGCCGAGGTGGCGAGGATGCGCCCGGCGACCGCGTTCATCATCGGTGACACGACGAGCCTGTCGGCTCAGGTCGCCACGGACGTCGGCGCGGCCGGCAACCTGTTCGGCAGCCAGATCGTCCGCCTGTCGGGCGGCAGCGATGCCGCGACGGCCGCGGACATCGCGGCCCGCTTCGACCACCGCACGGAGGTCGAGAAGACGACCGACGTGCCGGCGTTCGACGCGGCGGTCATCGCCAACCCGGCGAGCCCGGACGCGGCTGCGGCCGTCGCCCTGGCCGCGGCGCGGCGGCTGCCGATCCTCTACACGGGGCCGAACGCGCTGCCGGCGGCGACGCTTGCCGCGCTCGACTCGCTCGACATCAAGAAGGCGCTCGTCATCGGCGGTGAGTCGGTGGTCGGCGCGGCCGTCGTGACGGAGCTCAACGCGCTGGCGAAGCTCACTGACGGCGCGACGCGCCTCGGTGGCGCCAACCAGTACGCGACCTCCGCTGAGGTCGTGGCCGAGGCGACGCGGCGCGGCATGCCGAGCAACATCGTCTACGTCGCCGAGGGCGACGCTCCGATGGACGCGACGCTGCTGAGCGGCGTCGTGGCGCGCGCGACCGGCATGCTGCTGCTCGCGGAGGCCCCCCTGGCCGCGAACGCGGTCGGCCGGGCGGCGACGCTGGGGCTGACGGGGATCTCGAGGTTCGTCCTCCTCGTGACCCCGACCGCGGCCC
>Ga0247713_1000550_pt1 | contig 22170 bp, 19 predicted proteins | sample 21E_NmetaG_FD_189936 | JGI IMG/M metagenome (GOLD analysis project Ga0247713, IMG submission 189936) | Soil microbial communities from hillslope of Landscape Evolution Observatory, University of Arizona, Oracle, AZ, United States - 2-1-E_N | ecosystem: Engineered > Artificial ecosystem >... | reverse complement strand
CAGCTCGACGGCCTCAGCCTTGAACTCGGCTGGATAGCCCCTGCGTCGTCCCGGCATCAAGACTCCCTTCCCCTGGGCCTTCCAGCCCAGTGTGCAGGTGTCCATCAAACCGGGGCAACTTCAGTATCCCAAAGAGGTACGCGACCGCTGCGTGCGGCTCGTGTTCGAGCAACAGAACCACTACGAGACGCAGTGGGCCGCAATCCGCTCCATCGCCGAGAAGTCGGGGATGAGCGCCGAGACGCTGCGCAAATGGGTGCGTCAGGCGGAGCGTAACGAGGGGCATCGTCCCGGAATCACCACTGACGAGCGCGATCGTTTGCGCAAGCTCGAGAAGGAGAACAAGGAGCTGAGACGCGCCAACGAGATCCTCAAGGCTGCTTCGGCTTTCTTCGGGGCGGAGCTCGACCGCCGACACACCAGATGATCGACTTCATCGACGACAACCGCCACCGCTGGGGGGTCGAGCCGATCTGCAGGGTCCTGCCGATCGCCGCCAGCACCTACTACGCGGCCAAGAAGCGCCCGACCGCGCTGCGGACACTGCGCGACGAGGACCTCAAGGTCGAGATCGAACGGGTGTGGGAGGACAACTTCAAGGTCTACGGGGCCCGCAAGATCTGGATCGCCCTGAACCGCGAGGGCATCCGCGTCGCCCGCTGCACGGTCGCTCGCTTGATGCGCCAGCTCGGCATCCGAGGCGCTGTGCGGGGCAAGACCTACCGCACCACGTGGCCGCACGAGGACGCCACGGAGCGTTCCCGCGACCTCGTGGAGCGCGCCTTCAACGCGCCGGCGCCGAACCGTCTGTGGGTTGCCGATGTGACCTATGCGCGCACGCTCTCCGGCGTCGCCTACGTGTGTCTCATCATCGACTGCTTCGCTCGCATGATCGTTGGCTGGCAGATATCACGGTCTTTGAAGACAGAGCTCTGCCTCGATGCGCTGGAGCATGCGGTGTGGGTGCGCGGCAAAGAAAACCTAGACGGCCTCGTCCATCATTCGGATCGCGGAGTGCAATTCCTGTCGATTCGCTACACCGAGCGCGTAGCCGAGATCGGCGCGGTCACCAGCGTTGGCTCGCGCGGCGACTCCTTCGACAACGCCCTGGCGGAGTCCGTGATCGGCCTCTACAAGACCGAGTGCGCTCGCAACGGAGGTGTCCCGCGCGGCTTCGACGACCTCGAGCTGCGGACGCTCGAATGGATCGACTGGTGGAACCACCGGCGCTTGCTTGAGCCCATCGGTGACGTTCCACCGGCGGAAGCAGAAGCCGCGTTCTACAGTCAAGGAGGAGCGGTCACCGGGACCGCGACTCAAGGAACAGAGTCTCTATGAAACCCGGTGCGGTTCAGCCCGGCGCCAAGCGCGGACAGCAGCCGATTCCGCACAACGGGCGTGGCTCATCTGATCCCGGCGCTAGGCTATCCCCTGCGCCACATGACCTTCACTCTGTTCTCGCTATTTAGGCAATAGGAAACCGGCGTGATCAGCTCAGCTCGAGGTACGACCACATGTGGCCCCCAAGAAACGTTCTACCTAAGGCACGAACTCGGTGATTTGACGGTTCGGCAGAGGGGTGCGAGAGAATTCTCGTTCGAGAGTCATCGAATGACGGCCCCTTGCATTCCGATTCGTAAGAAGGACAAGATGAGTCACTACAAAGTGAAAAGCTACGATCACTAGAATGCCTACCGCGACACCCGAGAAACCCGAGACCGACAGCTGAGAGAGTACAACGATGATCGAGCCGACAAGGGCTAGGTTGGGGACATCCTTCTTCCGTCTGAACAGCCACCTTTGCGCGTATGCAACAAAGACACCGATTAGTCCATAACCAGCAAGTGTGCCGATTGCTCCGAAATCCGCATAGAGAACACCGAAGTAGGTTGGAGAGGCATAGCTTGTCTCCGCTCGTTTGCCGCCACGCATCTGACTCAAGCGGTTGCTGAATGGCGCATTCCCCGACACCCCGGGTAGAGCTGCCTGGAGCTGTTCGACGTGAAGGCGCCCCCAACCCTGGGTGATAGCTCCATTCTCAATTGCCTGCATAATCAAGATGTTATTTGAGCCATTCCCCAGGAACACTCGTTGCGCAGCATTCGAAGCGCGGTCCTGTGCCGTACCTCGGCTTTCGGTCTCCCCTCCTAGGGGAGCGACCACGAAAATCACTAGGGCGATCACGCTCGCCCCTCCAGCCAATGATCGCATCGAAAATCGAACCATCATCGAAAGCCCAATAATGACCGCCACGATGTGTATGACTATTGGAGCCCGCACCCCGGTGCCGCCAACGTAGATCATACCCATGAGCGTGATGGCGATGGGTTGCCAGGGCAATCGCAGCGAAGCTCGGCGCGAACGGGAACCTCTCAGAAGATACGCGGCGATTGAGAAGATTGCTAGGTAACCCCACCCACGCGACAAGACTATCCGGAGCACTCCCTGCCCGCGGTACTCCGCCTCACCAAAGACGTAGCCCTTGGTGAGATCCCTCCGGGTCTCATTGATCCTGAGCACGTCTTCGGGGTTGTCCCCGGGTGAGAGCACCGCATCGAGCGAATTCAGAATGGGCGGCAAACCTCGATACAGGAACGTCCCAAGGGCAATGAGGATTCCTGCCATCGTCCACAAGGCCCATCCATAGCGACGTGTCGTGGACTCTCCGCCTATCTGAGCATCACGGAACGCCTTCGCTTCGTTCCTACGGAGTCTGAGAATGGCAGACGCGACGACAAACGCGATAATAAACACCACGAAGCAGCCGGCGGTGAGCAACGCTGCAGATATATCGTCGGTGGCATGCGCCTCTACTAACGCCGAACCCCACGTGGCAATCATTTCAGCGATTCCAAACGCCAAGAAGGGAGTGAGCATGGGTGCACGAGTGGTCTGTTGAGCAACGAATATGAATAGTACGCCGCATGCGAGAAAGATCAATATGAGCGCGAGGATCAATTGGCGCTCCGTCGTCCGCGAGCGGCGGTGCTCATTGCCCATTTGGTCCAACCTGTGAGCGCGTATGGGTAGCGATCCCCGATCAGATACGAGCACGCCCAACATCTGACTCTTGTTTTCTTCATGTCCTCTAGACGGAGCCAGCAGAGAACGCTCCGGCCAAGATAGCGACTGGGTATCCGTCGATAAGCAACTAGCCGAGCTGTGTTCGAAGGAGCGCGCCGCGCGCTCACTGCCACCCCGGTCCAGCTTGCCCCACTCCTTGAGAAGGCACGCGGGCGTCCACTCGATAAACGTGAAGGGAGATCGCGCGGCGCCAGAGCCTAGTAGGTCCCGAGAGCCCTTCCTCCCCCCACGATCTCCTCTTCACTTCTTAAGGCTATCCTCATGCACGTTGGCGTCGCCAACAACTACCTTGTTACGCGAGTCGGAAGACGACGCTCGAATGGCCCTCCACGAGGTCCACAAGTACACACCGTAGCCCAACGTCCCGGCGACGGACAGTGACCACATCGCGTGCCGACTGGAGCCTCCGGCAGCGATCACCACTCCTAGCGCTCCTAGAGTGGTACCGAATCGGAATGCCTCACGACCAAGCGCGAGATCCTGTCGCTCCAAGACCTCCAGGGTCGGTCCCACACCGTTCGCGGCGAACCGGACGATATACATCGGAAGGAGGATTCGCAGATATACACCAGCCTCGGTCCACGCTTCACCAAAAACCAGAGGCGTCGCCCAAGAGCCCACAAGACCAATGGGAGCAATCACAACGAACCCAACGAAGAAAGTTCCCCGGAACGTGCGCAGGAAGAGTCGCTCTATAGACCGAGTGCCAGTTCGTCGCAGCTCCGCCGCCCTACCGAAATAGACTTGGAGGATTGATTTACCCAGCAGAAGCAACGGGATGCCGATGAGCCGTTGAGTAAGGGCGTAGAACCCCGCCGCAGTGAGACCATAGACCCGCGTTATGACCACCATCGGAAGGTAGAGGGTCGCGCTGTTTAGGAATGTGGCAGGCGTGGAGAGGATGGCAAATCGACGATATCTTGCCGCGAGACGGCGCAGATCTGCGAGCGACGTCGAAAGAATCGTGTGGCCAAATCCCGGCACGGCACGAAGGAGTAGGGCACTCGCACCTCCGATTCGTCCGAGAATGTCGCCGAAAATCAGCCCACCATTCAGCCGTGCGGCACCAAGCCCAATCTGGCTCGCGGCGCGCAGCATGGCTTGCCCTGCGTCATTTTGCGCAAGCGACTGATAGTTCTTGAACCTGATCGCGCCTTGCCGGCAGGCCACGCGCATCGACTCGAAGAAAACGCCGACAGGGACGACCCACAATAGGCCAATGAATTTTGGTTCGCCTAGCCAACCGACGAACGCATCGTGACCAAGGACGAGTAAACACATTAGCGTAGTAGAGAAAAGGCCGGTCAGGACGATTGTCAAGTAGAGAAGACGCCGACCATCCTCGTCATCCTGTGGCAAAGGAATTGCGAATTCGTAGCGAAGCGAGGCAATCGAGTTTCCGTAGGATACAAGTGCGTAGTACAGAGCGAAGAGGCCGAACTCGTCGGGGTCGTAGAGTCGGGTGAGGATTGGGGCCACCAGAATGAGGATGAGTTGGGCGACGGCCGTTCCGGCAACGAGTTTTAGTACGTCTCGATGCTTGGCTCTCTTGCGTAGGAACGCTGCAATAGCGGTCATTGAACTTCCCTTACGTGTGCCCTCACCGAATACTCGTCTCTCCCGACCTTGCGCCCATGGCTGAGGTCTTTGGGATCCGCTGCCGAAAGAGGTCGATTCTGGTAGCTAACAAGGTACTTACCGATAAATGCTCGGCCGCGTAAGCGGCAGCGCGTTCAGTATGTTCGGCACGTTCGGTGTTACTGAGCGACAGCCACCGACGAAGCGCCTCCGTCACCCCGGCCTGATCGTCAGGATTCACTAGCGTACCGAGATGCTCTTCCTCGACAAAGTTATTCGTGCCTTGAGAGGTGACAACGGGTACGCCACAGGCGATGTACTGACGGAGCTTCTGTGATGAATTACCTACGGCGGCTGCCCGCTCAGGCCGATCGAGTGAAATTCCCACATCGAAACCAGCCACAAAGGCAGGTAACTCAGCGAGATCAACAACGCCGGGGAAGCAACAACGCGCCGAGACGCCGAGACTCTCCGCCAGGGCCACCAGATCTTGGTGCCCAGTTCCAAGTGGGCCGAGAACAACGGCTCCGATGTTGGGAAAGTCGCTGATAAGCTCAGCGACGGCGTGCACGATCTGTCTACCACCTCGATCCCAAGGATGCCCACCCGCGAAACCGATTAGGGGATCGAAGCGTTCGAGCCCCACCTCCATCCTCATTCGTTTTCGATCGTTGGGCGCGAACCGGTCGGTATTCACGCCGTTCTGGATAACGACGATCCGATCAGGATGGACATCGTACTGCCCGGCGGCGAGCATGCGAAGCTCGTTGGTCACCGTGTCAAGGACGACTGACCGACGCAGCAACCTCGTCATTACCCACCGCTGCGCCCAGACGGCAATGCGCCCAATCACTGGGAGGCTTCGAAGGGCCTCGTAGCTCCCTGAGCCAACGCTCTTGCAGGCAATAGGGACCCTCCGAAAGGCCAGGCCGAGTGCCGCCCCAACCGGAAGCGCATCTAATCGGAGAATGACGACGTCAGGGCGTGCTCGCCGAACAACTCGCCTCAGCGCCAGGGCGAAGGAGACCTGCCCGACAATCCACCGAAATAGTGGTGACCTAGGCGTCCAATAGAAAAAGTAGCTGCCCTGACCTTCCGGCAGTTCTCGCTGAGGATGAGGGAGCAGCACCACCGGATCCTCCAACTCGATGCACGCGGTTAGAGCATGGGCGAACTCGCGCTCATTTACACCGGGCCCATTGGGTACGGAGGCATCTACGAACGTGGCATACACGACGCGCAACGGGCGATCGGATCGCCCATGCACCGCCTCTCTCATGGCGGGGAAGAATCCGAGGATGCCGCCGAAACTTCTTCTATCAACGCATCCCCAATCACGCGGTATCGACGGCCGGATTCCGGACAGATCGCCAAGCCCTCGATCACTTCGAGGGTGACTCCCCTGTGTGATACCCAGCCCATCTGACGGGCCGGAACACCAGCTACGAGCGCATGAGGCGGCACATCACGAGTCACCACGGCGCCAGCGGCGACGAATGCATACTCGCCGATCGTGACGCCGCAGACGATAGTGGCATTGGCGCCAAGCGTGGCGCCTCGCCTAACCAAGGTCGACAGAAACTCTGACTTTCGGTCAATGTCAGCCCGCGGGTTCGCCACATTCGTAAAAACGACAGACGGTCCACAGAAGACGCCGTCCTCGAGTTCGACTCCCTCGTAGACTGATACGTTGTTCTGTATACGGACACGGTCACCGATCCGCACCCCGGTTCCTACATACACGTTCTGTCCCAGGGTGCAATTCTCACCGATGCTCGACGACATTACATGGGAGAAATGCCAAATCTTCGTGCCCGGCCCGATTTTGGCGCCTGCCTCTATCACCGTGGATGGGTGAACCTGGCCGCTGGTTCTTGGGTCGAGGCCGAGACTACCCCTGTGCGGAGTCAGACGAAGTTGGCGATCGCCACGATCGAGTATGCGCAACACCCTCAAAGCGCTCGGCCCATCGGTGAGCGGACTCTGACGCGTGCGCATCGAATCGATGAATGCGCGACATTCCTGCTCAAGCGGTTCCGCAGGCTGTATTCCTATTGGGACACCTTCTGCGCGACGAGCGACGGGTACTCGTCCGGCGCTCCAATGCACTTCGTGAGGATAGAGAACGAGCTTCTCGGACCACTCTGCGGTGTCATCGAGAACCGCCATCTGTCGGTCTCCTACCACCACGAACCGTTGCTCTTTGAAGGGATGGAGCCAGCTGACGAATATGTGGGCCTGCACATTCCCGAGGAAACTCATTCCCATGAGGGTCACGTCTGCTACTTCGGCACTGAGGAATGACGCTCCACGACAGAAAACGTCGATGGGGTCGGATTCCAAGATTCTAAGGATCAGCGCTATGTCGTGAGGAGCGAAGCTCCACAAGGCATTCTCTTCAGTTCGAAGCCGTCCAAAATTGAGACGGTTGGAGTAAATGTAGCGAATGCATCCGAGCTCCCCGGCCTCAATGAGCTCTCGCATTCGCAAGACGGCGGGATGGTATTCGAGGACATGACCAACCATCAGAATCCGACCGAGTCGGTCGGCCATTTCGACTAGGCGTTCGCCGTCGGCCAGGTCCAGAGACAAGGGTTTCTCGACCAGCACGTCTTTGCCAGCCGCGAGCGCGCGGTCTGCCAGGCGAGCATGAGTGGCCGCCGGCGTGGCCAACACGACCCCTTGGATGTCTGTTCGACGCAGTACTGAGTCCCAATCGTCACTCGTTTCCACGTCGTCGAACCGCCGACGCACCGCTTCTAACCTAGCTTGGTCGGGATCAACGACCACTCGAAGCGCGCCCAACGCGCGCCAGGCGCGGACATGGTTGATACCCCAGCCGCCACAGCCAAGTACAGCCACCATAGGTTCCAAGGGCGCACTAACCAATCCGGACTCCTCCGTATCGTTAGACTCAGGGTCGTTGTTTTAGCTGCCCCCTACCGGTAGGAGCCTCGGTGTCATCTGAGACGAATCTCCCAATCCCCGCGGCAGATCTCCGTCCGCAAAATTACCAGCTGCGTACTCAACTCGTCGCAGCTGTTGAATCGGTGCTCGAGCGCGGCCAGTTCATCCTCGGCCCCAACGTCCACGCCTTCGAGCACGAGGTGGCGGATTACCTCGGGGTGGCACAGGCAATTGGTGTTAACTCAGGAACCGATGCCTTGATACTGGCGCTGCGCGCGTTGGAGATCGGAGCAGGCGATGAGGTCATTACTACGCCGTTTACATTCTTCGCCACCGCAGAGGCGATCAGCGCGGTAGGTGCGGACCCGGTATTCGTTGACATCGATCCCAACACTTTCGTGGTCGAGCCTGAGGCAGTCGCCGCCGCGATAACCGACCGAACCCGAGCGCTAATTCCCGTACATCTGTACGGTCATGCCGCCCCAATGAATGAGCTCGCAGCAATTGCTGAACCGCATGGCCTGGCTCTCATAGAAGATGCCGCCCAGTCCTTCGGCGGACGCCTAGACGGACGGCGACTGGGAACTCTCGGTCACGTGGGCGCCCTCTCCTTCTTCCCCTCGAAGAACCTTGGTGGGTTCGGTGATGGCGGAATGGTCACGACTGATGACGCCGAGTTAGCAGAACGAGTGAGATGGCTGAGGACCCACGGGAGTAAGCGCAAGTACCAAAACGAGATGATCGGGTATAATACCCGTCTCGACGAAGTCCAAGCGGCCATGCTCCGAGTCAAGCTTCCCCATGTGGACGTCTGGAATAAGGACCGCCAACGAGTTGCTCAACATTACGATCATCACCTACGGGACGTAAAGGGCGTGATCACCCCACGTACGCTTCCCGACGTCGAGCATGTCTTTCACCAATACACCGTCCGCATTGCGAGCGGTGATCGAGACCTTGTCGCGAGGAAGCTCAGAGAGCACAATATCGGAACGATGGTGTACTACCCGGTACCCGTTCATCGGCTTCCGGTATATGCGACCGTGGGTGCGTCGCTTCCTATGGCCGAGAAGGCCGCAGGGGAAGTGCTTTCACTTCCGATGTTTCCACACATGACTGAGCGCGAGGTCGAACTCGTCGCGCAAGGCATCAAGACCTGCCTCCGCTAAACGACAGTAGGACTTTGCTTGGAGCCGTCCAAGTCCAGTTTACTGGGGATCTGACTCCTTCCGCAAGAGACGACGTCTCCAACGATTGCGAGGGGGATTGATGACATGCCGAAGGACAAAGTCCCGAAAACCATCACGCAGACGGTCTAGGTCTTTGGCAGGCTGTCGAGGAAGCAGTGTCCTCCTTGTGTAGCCGAGGTGTTCGAGAGTTGAGCCCAGATGGGTTTCGATAATTTCGATATCTCTTAATGTCAACTCCGTTTGCCAGGCATGAGCGCGAGACGGATCGAATGGTTGGCCAATTAGGGCGTGCTGCTTAGCGGTGTAGACCGGAACATCGAACCTACCGGCGCGCAGCATGTCTTCAACGTACTCAATCTCAAGGAAGTCGCAAAGCAGCTGCAGGGTCTCCGCAGGTGACTCAAGAAGGTCTTCGTACCTCACGCGAAGGACCCGATCTCCAAGATACTGTTCAGCGGCTAGGCAGGCTCCTACCTGAGCCAGCCAAAAATCCGCTCCGGGCAGAGGCGCGTTGGGACCCCAGGGAAGCTTGGAGATGCTCGCATAGAAGCCTCTGGGATCGCGGAGGATGTGCACGAATCTGCTGCGAGGAAAGACCTGACTTAGAACGCTTGCGTGACGCAAATTCCAAGGCGTGTGATCGATCCATGTATGGACCTGACTATATGCATGTTGACGCGCGTATAGCTTCACGAAACCACGCATCACCGCCGCGGGGTTTGAGCTCCGCTTCAAAGAACTTCGGACCTCACTAATAGTTAGATCAACACCCCAAGCTCTGAACCTCCAATGACCGGAAACAAAGGACAGAAATCGCTCCACCTGGTCTTCGAGGCTTGCCGAAGGGTCGTTGTGATAGTCAAGATACTCGGCCAAGAATCGAGCCTCCGGCGGGCAAACGCAACCTGGAGAGCGACCGAGTACCGACCCTAAGAGAGTCGTGCCGCTTCGAACCACGCCACCGATGAAGATGGGTTCTAGATCGATCAAGGATGCCCTCCTACCGTCATGGATCGCGTAGCGCACCCGCGGGCTTCTTTGTTTGACTAGACTCTGAGCCAAAGATAGGTCATTTGAATCGTTGGGAGTGGAAAGTGACCGACATTTGTTTCATCGGAGGAACCGGTCGCTCTGGTACGACGATCCTGCGGCGGATCTTTGGGCGCCATCCTCATGTTGCGGCCTTGCGAACCGAAGCACGATTTCTGATCGACCCGGATGGCTTGGTAGATTTTTGGGATACCTTCAAGTGTGGATGGTCCCCCTACACCTTTGACATCAAGATCAGGAGACTTGAGGGTCTTCTGCGAGAATTGGGGCGAACCGGGTCGGTGGGGATGGTCGCTTCGGCCCTTGGGATGGTGGGCGGAGGTGCTTCTAAAACAAATCCCACCGAACCGACTAGGATCCGCAGACGCAACGCTTTAAAATGGGCATTCTCCGTGGATATGCGCCTCGCTCGATGGCTGCCTCGGTATCCCACCGTCATGCTTGGGGAAGCCTGTCCCAGCTATACAGAGCTGGTCGATGATCTTCTTGCATCCTTGATCCAATTCAAGTTCGAAGGACGCTGGACGGGCACACCCCGCTTTCAACCTTCCACGATCTTTGTGGGACCACGAGCCACGGATGATGATCTGGCCGGCCTGTTGGGCGACTTCTACAGAGACGTCGCTGGGTGCATCGCGGCACAGAGTGGCGCCACTCATTTCGTAGAGGATTCTCCCCTCAATATCCTCTCGTTTGATCGCATCCTCGAGCTGCTTCCCGACGCGCGCCTAGTTCATATCTACCGAGACCCCAGGGATGTCGTCGCCTCGTACAGCACAATGAGATGGGGGCCCCCGGACCCTGCTCAAACTGCGCGTTTGTATGCACGAATCATGGAAGCTTGGAACCTCGTCAGGAGGAAACTCCCGCCCGAAAGCTACCTGGAGGTTGCGTTGGAGGAATTGGTTCAGAATCCGAAGATTACTCTCGATAAGATCTGTAACCTCTGGGGCCTACCCTGGAGCGACACCCTTCTGGATACAGATCTAAGCGGCTCGCACTCGGGGCGGTGGAAGAAAGACCTCACCACCCATCAGCAGCAAGCCATCATGACTGTAGTTCAACCATTACTAACATCGCTTGGCTATGCGCCTACTCCTCCTTCCGCTTCAACAGGAACGTTGACAAGGACGGGGGTGGAGGCTAACTCCAGTCACCGTTAGTCGGGAGTCGAGAAGAGACTTCCTCGACCGAACTCGCTGACATTACAATTCATGGACGCGTCCGACCTGGGCCCAACATCGGGCAAGTGTGGGGCCCAAGGTCAATATCATCCTATCCCCGGTGCTTGGCCAGCGCTTGTTGATAGCACCGGAAAACCTGGTCAAAGACACTCTGTTGATCAAATCGTGGTACAGCCCCTTCTCGAGCATTAGATCCGAGCTTTCTTCGGAGCGATTCGTCCTCCAATATCGCCAATACGGCCTTCGCCATCGCGTGCTCATCTCCATAGGGGAAAAGGAATCCATTAAAACCGTCCTCGATCACTTCGCGATTCCCTTTGACGTCACTCACAACTGAAGGAACCGCCATTGCCGCGGCCTCCATCACGACCCTCGGCACTCCTTCAAATGTGGATGGGAGAACGAGCGCATCCATAATTGCATAAAGGGCAGGCAAGTCATTGTTCTCGCGGTAGCCGAGAAAGCGAAATGATTCAGCCAACGATCCATCCACACCTGAAGGATCAATGCAGTCACTCTTGCCCCAATCAGGTTTCCCGACGAGCAAAAAAACCGCGCCGGGGAAACGCTCACGAATGATTGGTGCTGCTCTAATCAGGGTCCAAAGACCTTTTCGTTCTCCGGAAAGTCTTCCAACGAATCCAACAATGGGTGCCGTGGCCGGAACCCCTACCTCCTCCTTCATGGCCGTAATCATTTCGGGATCGATCATGTGGGGATCGAACCTATTAAGGTCGATTCCGTTGCCGAGATGCATTAGCCGAGTCCTTAACTCGACCCGCCGCTCTCTGAGGTAGATAAGATCCTCGTTGTTCTGCGAGAGGACGACGTCGGCGAGGCGTACTCCCATCATCTCAAGGCTCCGGACAAGGCGCTTTTGGAAGTGAGGCATGTTGCCACCTTCGAAAAGACCGTGGAGCGTACTGATTCTGATCGGGACCCTGGCAATGACTCCGGCTATCTGGCCCAAGACGCTGGCCTTTGGCGTATGTGTATGGACTACCCGGATCCCCTCGCGCCTGAGTACTCGAGTAATCCTCATTAAAGATCGGAGGTCGGAGATCGGAGAGAACAACCTCCTATTCAGGGGGAGCGAAAAATGTCGGATCCCACGGTCGACTAACTGCTTTACCTCCGGGCCATCAGCTGACATGGTGATTACCCGTACGCCTCGGTCTTGGAGGTAGAGGAGCTGGTCAAGGAGGAGAGCCCGCAGCGACACGGCGGCCGTCGTGATATGCGCGACACGGATCTCGATGTGTGGGTCACGCACGTCCGCATGAGTACCTTCAGCCATGACCCCTCCTACAAATAGTCGCCAAATCAGGATCAGGTGAGTCATCGTCGGTGGCTGTCCGTCGATTGAGAACCATCCGTGGGCCGCAAGTCACTCTGGCACCCCCGGTCTCTTCCCCTCCACCCATTCCTCACCATGGCTCCTACCTCACCATGGCTCCTCACCCTCCACCATGGCTGCTCGGGAAGGAGTATAGGCTCCCAGAATGGCAGACATCCACGTGCCTAATACACGCATGTGGCGGCGGATGCAACCAACGTTGCCGGTTGAGCCATTAGGGAGTTGCGGGTGCCGTTGATTCTCCTGACGGGAGCCGCCGGTTTCATCGGAAGCCACGTAGCGTGCTCAATGATCGGGAGAGGTGATGAGGTCGTCGCTATCGACAACATGAATGATTACTACGATCCAGTTCGTAAGGAGTCGAATCTTAATGAAATCAGATCGTCGGACACTGCATCGAATTTCACCTTCATAGAAGGCGACATAAGAGATGGAAGGCTGATCGAGCGGTTGTTCGCCAATCACGATTTCGATGTCGTCGTTCATTTGGCCGCAATGGCGGGAGTACGAGAGTCAATCAACCATCCGGCCTTGTACTACGACGTGAACGTCAATGGAACCCTTGCCCTTCTTGAGGCCTGTGCGCGACATAAAACGACGAAGTTCATTCTGGCGAGCACATCGTCTGTCTATGGACACACGACGCAAATCCCATTCGTGGAGACAGACCCCTGCAACCAACCGCTGGCACCCTACTCCGCCAGCAAGCGGGCCGCCGAATTGCTTGCGTACACGTACTTCCATACATATGGCATCAGCACTTTCGTGCTGCGGTTCTTCACGGTGTACGGGCCAAGAGGAAGACCGGACATGATGGCGTTCAAAATCGCGGAGAGCATCTATTCGGGAAGGGAGGTTCCGCTCCACAACAACGGCCAGATGTACCGGGATTGGACTTATATCGACGATATCGTCGCTGGAGTTGTGGCCGCGGCGGACCGATGCGATGGATATCAAGTAATCAATCTCGGCCGCGGCGCTCCCGTCCTCCTCCGAGATTTCGTTGCCCTTATTGAAGATAGAATTGGGAAGAGGGCGAACCTGTACGCCGCTGAGATGCCAAAGGTCGATGTTCCCTATACCTATGCTGATGTACGAAAAGCCGCTCGCCTAATCGACTACGATCCACGCATTGAAATCACTGAAGGCGTTAACAAGTTCGTCGACTGGTTCGAGGGCGCCACGTCGACGTCGGGGGGGTAATAGGAACAATCCTTATGGACCACTCCAACCCAGTCGCCTGCCGCTCACGGCCGGTCGCAGGTCGCGAAGAAACCGACAGGAATTCTCAGGATCGATCTGTTGAGCAGCGATCATCGAAGTCGCTTGGAAGCTCACCCAGGCGCGGCAAGGGTAAAGCGCTGCGCTGACGTCTTCGTTTCCCTAGCTGCCCTTCTTGTCCTCTTGCCCCTGCTACTTCTGGTCGGCTTGGCAGTGCGGCTTTCTCTCGGTAAGCCCATCATCTTTAGACAGCCGCGAATAGGGCTTTCGGGGAAGGTCTTCTACCTATTCAAGTTCCGGACAATGACCGAAGAACGAGATATCTCAGGACGTGTCCTGCCGGATGACCAGCGGCTCACGACATTAGGGCGACTCATCCGTTCACTGTCGCTCGATGAGCTGCCGCAATTCTTCAACGTACTGAAAGGCGAGATGAGTCTGGTGGGGCCTCGCCCTCTCCTTGTCGAATATCGAGACCTTTACACAGTTGAGCAATGGCGACGCCATCTGGCCCCTCCTGGATTGGTTGGACCTGTTACGGCGTATGGGCGCAACTCGCTGTCGTGGGAAACTAAGTTCGAACTCGACTGCTGGTACGTTGATAACTGGTCTCTTAGGTTGGATATTCGCTTGTTCGCGTTGTCCGTTTGGCGGGCAGGTAGGCGGTCCGGGGTCAATGCGGAGAACAGTGCAACGATGCCGAGGTTTCAAGGAAGTACTCGCCAATTGGACGAAGAGACAGACGATCCCAGTGATCGCTAAGTTAGAGGAAAGGAAGGCCTGAACTCCTGGTGCCTAGAGACGTGCAGCCTAATCGCGGGAGTACCGAGTCTTCCAGTCTGACGAATTCAGGAGAGAGTGAAGGGAGCCGCAGTCATTCCGAACGGACAGCCATTCGTAGTCATTGGGGGAGGAGGCTCAGGCCGCGAGGTTCTCGATGTACTTGAAGCAATCAACGAGGTCGAATGGACATTCGACATCTTGGGCGTAGTCGACGACGACCCGAGCGTGCAAGAAATATTGTCTCCAAGGGGCATTCCCTTTCTTGGATCTCTCAGTTCATGCACGGTGAATGAGTGCGCCTATGCCATAGGAGTAAGTGACCCAAGGACACGGGCACAAATCGCCGACCTGGCGGGTTCTAAGGGATGGCTGGCACAATCATTGATCCATCCCACCGCAACGGAAGCATTTGATGTCACCATTGGTGAGGGGACGGTGATCGCCGCAGGAGCGAGGTTGATGAACCACATCGTGCTCGGGCGTCACGTCCATGTGAGCCTCAACTCAACTGTGGGTCACGATGCAATCCTAGGAGATTTCGTCACGATATACCCGGGAGTCAACATAAGCGGCAATGTAATCCTGGAGGAAGGCGTAAGCATGGGAACCGGGTCGGCTGTCGTTCAGGGAGTGACGATCGGTCGTTACGCGGTTTTGGGCGCGGGAGCTGTGGTCGTTCGGAGTCTAGAACAAGGCCGCACGTACGTAGGCGTTCCCGCCAAACCTCTTCCTGACAGAGGCAAACAAGCTTGATTCCTCCACTGCGTCGGGTTAATTGGCGGGGAGCCATGGGATCGTCGAGGATTCATCGTTCCCTGTTTGGATCTAAATCGCGGTAGCCTGCCTCGAAAGCAATCCTGTTCGCTTCAATCAAGGAGCAGCGTAGCCATCGCCCAAACGGCAGCACCAGACGAATACGTCGACTTACGTCAGTACATCTCGACGCTGAGGTACCGGAAGTGGTCGGTCATCTTGGTCGTCCTTCTGGTGCTTGCAGGGGCATTGACATTTTCTTTTCGTCAAACTCCTCAGTACCGATCTGAGGCAAATGTGCTCGTCAAGGCGGCAACTACAACGGGAGCTGACCAGGTAAGTCAGCCGCCCAATCTCGACACGGAGCGGCAGATCGCATTATCTGAGACGGTGGCTGCGGCGGTCTCATCCGAGTACGGCTCGGATCCCGAGAGCCTGCTTAGAGGATTGTCGGTCAAAGTCGAGGCGAACACAGAGATCCTCACGATCGCTTACACGGATGCTTCTCCGGCCAGAGCGCAGCAATTGACCCAAGCCTTTGCCACCGCCTACCTGCAGTATCGACGCCAGGAAACGCTCGACGACCTGCTCGCTGTTTCCGCCGCAGTTCAACAGCGGATCCAGCAGTTAGATAAACAACTCGGAGCCGTGAATAGAAGGATCGCGACCTCTCCAAACGGGGCGCCCAGAGCATCGCTCCAGTCTCAAGCGAATGCCCTGACGGGGCAAACGGCAGTACTCCAGCAAGAATTGGCCGACCTTACGCCACCCGACACCCTGAGGGTTGGTCAGGTGGTTGGGCCGGCGAACCTCCCGCGCCAGCCTGTGAGCCCCAATCACGTCGTGAACGGTCTTCTTGGGTTACTAATCGGACTTGCTTTAGGCGTCGGAGTGGCGTTTCTTCGAGAGCGCCTGGACGACAGATTGCGAGGCCGGGATGATCTCGAGGTCATGGCGCAGGCGCCGGTTCTCGCTGCCGTTCCTCAGGTCGCCGGCTGGAGGCGCAAGGGAGAGCCGATATTAGTCACCGTTTCGGAGTCGAAGTCAGCGGCAGCCGAGGCTTACCGGACGCTGCGGACGAGCGTCCTCTTCGCCATGGGCCAAAGCGAAGCCAAGATTCTGATGGTTACCAGCCCCCATGCGGGCGACGGCAAGACAACCACAGTGGCGAACCTTGCCGTCGTCCTCGCACAGGCAGGCAAACGGGTGATCGCGGTATCCGCGGATCTCAGGAAGCCCCGAATCCACCATTACTTCGGCCTTGAGAATCACATCGGTCTAACGAATGTGCTCGCCGGAGAGATCAGCCCGTGGCAGGCGCTGAAGCCGACAGAGATCGAGAACCTTCAGGTGCTTCCTACAGGAGCAATCCCGGGAAATCCAGCCGAACTCCTCGGCTCAGATCCGATGGGGACTCTGCTCGGTAGCCTTGCAGAGACGGTTGATGTCGTCCTCGTCGATGCCGCTCCCGCTCTGGTGGTCTCGGACGCGCTGGCGATGGTCGCCCTTACCGACGGAGTCCTGCTGGTGGCCGATGCTGAGACCACCCACCGTACTTCTATCCAACACGCTCGTCGGCAGCTCGACCAGGTCGATGCTCGGGTCCTCGGTGCGGTCCTCAACAACTTCGACCCCGGCCGCGCCGCCGCTTACAGTTACTACTACGGCTACTACTATTACGGCGGCTACAGCGAGCACAGCCCAAGTCAACCACCCAGCCATGAATCCAGCAGCGAGCGCTCTCGTCTCTTCAGGAGGTCCGCTACGAAATAGCCGCTAGTTTGTGGCGGCCGTCATTCAGCATTCATACTTGAGGAACCGTCGCAAATCGGGCCAACGAGCAGGGGCACAAGGGTGGGGCGGAACTAGATATGACGAGCGGCAGACGAAACGCCAACGGGAAGTCCTGGAAACGACTGATCGAACGATTCGAGAGCCGAAACGCCCGCGTCGGCGTGGTCGGCCTTGGGTACGTAGGGCTTCCCGTGGCGGTCGACTTCGGCAAGGCGGGCTTTAGGATCATCGGGGTTGATGCGTCCGAGGCGCGGGTCCAACTCGTCGTCGAAGGCCGGTCAGAATTCGTCGACGTGCTCAGTGAGGATCTCGTCGAGCTGCGCGACATGGGACGGCTCGATGCCACCACCTCCTACGATGGCCTCAGCGAGGCCGACGCCGTTCTTCTGTGCGTCCCTACGCCGCTCCTAGACGGAATTCCCGATGTCTCGGCGATCACCCAGGCGGCGACCTCGCTCGCCGCGGTGCTGCGGCCGGGGACGCTGGTGATCCTCGAGTCCACCACCTACCCGGGGACGACCGAGGATCTCGTCGCGCCCCTGCTGGAACTCGGCGGGCTCGTCCGTGGACGTGACTTCCTCCTCGCGTTCTCGCCCGAGCGCATCGACCCGGGCAACCCGCAATATTCGTTCGCCGATATTCCCAAGATAGTGGGGGGCACGACGCCGGCGGCGACGAAGGCGGCGGAGGCTCTCTATTCCCAGGTCGTTCCCAAAGTCGTCACGGTGAAATCGCCCCGCGAGGCGGAGATGGCCAAGCTGATCGAGAACACCTTTCGACACGTCAATATCGCCTTGGTGAACGAGCTCGCGCTGTACGCGCACGACATGCAGGTAGACATCTGGGAGGCGATCGAAGCGGCCGCAACCAAGCCGTTCGGCTACATGCCGTTCTTCCCGGGCCCGGGATGGGGCGGGCACTGCATCCCGCTCGATCCCGCTTACCTCTCATGGCGGGTCCACAAGGACCGAAACCACAACGTTCGCTTCGTCGAGATCGCCCATCAGGTGAACTCGGAGATGCCCCGCCATGTTGTCTCGCGCGTGAGCGAGCTGTTGAACAAGGGCGGAAAGGCGATCAAGAACTCGAGGATCCTGGGTGTCGGGATCGCGTACAAGGGAGGTACGGAGGACACTCGGCATTCTCCCGGCGTGACCGTGCTCGACATCCTCGCTCGGCAGGGAGCGAAGATCAACTATCACGATCCGCTTGTTCACAACCAACGGATTGCCGGAAAAGAGTTGAAATCGGCGAAGCTCAGCCCGAGCCAAATCTCGAAGCACGACCTGATCTTGATCCTCGCTCGGCAAACGGGCGTCGATTGGGACCAGCTAGCAAACAACGGGACGTTGATCTTCGACACCGTGAACGCACTGCGCCGCGCGCGGCCCAACATCGTCCGGCTCTGACGGCAAGTTGATGGCGCATGAACACCTCTATTCGCCGGAGCGGTGATGTTCAGGATTAGCTTCGTCTGCACCGGGAACCGCTGTCGAAGCGCCGTCGCAGCGGCTGCGGTCGCCAGCTTGACCGAAGGTCTGCCGGTCTCGGTCGATTCGTGCGGAACGCTCGACATGGAGGGCGAATGTTCTCCACGAGAGAGCCTTGTGGCCGCAAGAAAATACGGACTGAGCCTGGACGCACATCGGTCGAGGTTCCTAGGTAGCGCCGGCCTCGATACATCAAATCTTGTGATCGGTTTCGAGCGACACCACTGCGCCGCGGCGGTCGTCGAGGGAGGCGCATCCGCAGAGAAGACATTCACGCTCCGAGAAATTACGCGACTGCTTGATGAGATTGGGCCGGCGACCGACGCGACGGGTGAGCAGCGAGCGCGCGACCTGGTCGCCGCCGCTCATCTCTTTAGGAGCAAGGGACGGTCGTTCGTACCCGGGGAGGAAATAGCAGATCCAATAGGACGCCCGCTGCAAGTCCACCTCGATATCACCGGCGAGGTGATACGGCTTTGCGAGCGACTCTGCAGGTCGCTGTTCAGCGGGAAAGAACGGCTCCGAGCACTCTAGACCGTCACAATTGTGGGGCTGGCTCTCAGAGGCGGGCACGTTCCGCACGCGCACCACGCCTTGTTGTGTCCGTTTTGCTGGGTCAAGAGCGCTGGGCGGCGCGACGTCACTCCTTCTCGACGTCCCACAACTCGTCGCCGGCGCCCCTGGATAGGTGGTGCCTGAACCTCAAGGACGCCCAAATGAACATGCCTCCGAGGGTACCGGCGAGGTTCGCAGCCGCATCGACGACCTGAGCTCCACGCGAAAAGAGTGGCTGGACCACCTCGATGATGATGCTCATGCCGAGCAGGCCGCCTACGATTCGACGGGACGATCCCGCCAGAACACCTGGCCCGCGGCCGGGTCGCCACACCGCGACGAGCAAGAAGGTCAAGACAACAAGGGCGTACCCGGCAGAGTGTAAAAGCCACGTCGGAACTCGAGCAGCCAGAGCCGTCGGCGGTGGACCGAACGAGAAGAACACGACTGCAGCGAGGCCTGAGACCAGCGCCACCCACAACGTCATATCGACCGCATCACGTGACACATGGCTGATCGTACGTGCCGAAATTGGGTTGTCGACGCCGGGTGAAAACTGATCGCTTTCCCCGATCGAACCTCGCGATTTTCCGAGTCGATCGAGTACTTGGACGGCTACGTCATCCGGGCAGCGCTCGACGATGGAACAACGAAAGAGCTTGATTGCGAGCCACAGTGTGGCCCAATGTTCGAGCCGTTGAAGGATCCGGCGTTGTTTCGCTCGGGGAGGGTCGACGGGGAGCCTCAGACGAACGTGTGGCCGAGCGGGGCGCATGTCGCGCCCGAGGTGTGGTCCCGGGATTCCCAGGGAGCTCCGCTGCAGAAAAGGCAAATGAGGCTCTTTCGCCTTGGCTTTTGTCGAGGGGGGTGACAAGCTCCATGCGTGCATCCGGCGCGCTTTCTCGAGCTCCTTCGTAGCGAGGGCGATGCCCTTGCGGCCGCCGCCGAGCGAGATCTGAAGGCGCCGGTGCCGTCGTGTCCGGAGTGGGATATAGCCGCATTGGTTCGCCATACCTCGCAGGTGCATCGCCGCCGCGCCGCGGTGGTCCGGCGCCGAAGCATCGACCCGCCGGAAGGTATCGAAGCCGATCCCGGTCCTAAAGACGACGACATCGTCTCCTGGTACCGGGAGGGTCTCGACGACCTCCTCGACGCGTTCGCCGAGGCGGGGCCCGACGCCCCGGCGTGGACGTGGCACGGCGAGAACAACGTCGCCTTTTGGATGCGCCGCATGGCCCAAGAGACCGCGGTCCATCGCTGGGACGCCGAGAACGCGATCGGCGCCGCCAACGACATCGATGGGGAGCTGGCGTCGGACGGGATCGACGAGTTCTTGGATAAGTTCATCCCGTTCGACGAGATCCCCTATCGCGGCGGCGCCGGAACCGTCCATCTCCATTGCACCGACGTAGAAGGAGAGTGGACCGTGACGCTCGCTCCGGGCGAGATCCCGACCCACGAGCGGGGACACTCCAAGGGCGACGCCGCGGTGCGCGCCGCCGCCAACCGCTTGCTTCTGTGGGTGTGGCGCCGAATAGATTCGTCGGCGGTCGAGGTCCTCGGCGATGCCGAGCTGGCGGAGGCGTTCTGGCGCTACGCCGAAGGCCCGGCGCAGTAGCCGGGGGGGCTCCGGCCGCTCTACGTGCGATAAGTCCCGCCCCGCGCGACCCGAGGGCCGGAAAGCAAAGGGCGGTCGCCGCCGCTCACGTGCCTTCGGGTAGGCAAGCTCCAGGGTGACCGAAAACGCGTTACACCCCTTGGCTACGGTCGTGGTGAGGTTTGCGACTAGCGCACCGGAGGACGACAATGGCCATCGATGAACGCTCTCGTCACGAACTGTTCGTGCGCCTCGAGCAGGTGCTCGGGGAAGAGCACGCAAGTGTGCTGATGGAGCACCTGCCTCCGGTCGGCTGGGCCGACGTCGCCACCAAGCGGAATATCGACGCGCTCGCGGCCGCCACCAAGCGGGATATCGACGCGCTCGCGGACGCCACCAAGCGGGACCTCGACGCGCTGGAAGAGCGACTCGATCTGAAGCTCGGCGCGCTCGAAGGGCGACTGGATCTCAAGCTCGGCGCGCTCGAAGAGCGGCTCGCTCTGAAGCTCGACGCGCGGTTCGAGCAAGTCGACGCGCGGTTCAAGCGATTCGACGTCCGCTTCGCAGAGTTCGACGCCAGGCTCGAAGCGAGCGAGCAGCGCGTGCTCGCCACCGTCAGGGGCGACATCGCCACTCTCAGGGCCGACATGAACGTCCAGACCCGCACGATCATGTTCTCCATGATCGGTTCCCTCATCGGTGCCGCGGGATTGCTCCTCGCCGGCGCCCGCGTCGTCTGACGACGAACGGGCAGATTTTCGGTGCCGGCGCGCCGGTTTACGCTGGTTCTTCGACGACGCCGTCTAGTTGAAGGAGCTCAGCCGTGCCCGAAGCCGTGATCGTCTCCGTCGCCCGCACGCCCATCGGGCGCGCCAAGAAGGGCTCGCTCGTCGACGCCCGGCCCGACGACCTCATGGCGTTTGCAATCAAGGCCGCGCTCGACAAGGTGCCGGCAGTCGACGCCGGCGAGGTCGTCGACGTCATGGTCGGCTGCGGATTCCCTGAGCAGAAGCAAGGGATGAACCTCGGGCGCCGCGCCGCACTGCTGGCGGGACTCCCCGAGCACGTGCCGGGAACCACCGTCAACCGCTTCTGCGCGTCGAGCCTCCAGACGATCCGCATGGCGTTTCACGCGATCAAAGCGGGCGAGGGCGACGTCTTCGTCGCCGGCGGCGTGGAGTCGATCTCACAGGTCGACGGCTATCCGAAGGACATGGACGAGCTCCACCCCAAGCTGTTCGGCGACGATGCCGCCATCGCCAACGTCTACATCCCGATGGGGATGACCGCGGAGAACGTCGCCAAGAAGTACGGCGTGGAGCGAGACGAGATGGACCGGTTCGCACAGCGGAGCCAGGAGCGCGCGGTGGAGGCGCAGCAAAGCGGCTTCTTTGCCCGCGAGATAGTCCCCTACCCGCTGGGCGACGGAAACGAGGTGTCGGCCGACGACGGGCCTCGGCCCAGCTCGACGTTCGAGAAGCTTCAGAGCCTCGAGCCCGCGTTCGACCCGAACGGGGTGGTGACCGCCGGCAACGCATGCCCCTTGAACGACGGTGCCTCCGCGACCGTCGTCATGAGCGACGAGCGGGCGCGTCAACTGGGAATCGAGCCGGTCGCGCGCATCGTT
>Ga0247713_1000549_pt1 | contig 22199 bp, 24 predicted proteins | sample 21E_NmetaG_FD_189936 | JGI IMG/M metagenome (GOLD analysis project Ga0247713, IMG submission 189936) | Soil microbial communities from hillslope of Landscape Evolution Observatory, University of Arizona, Oracle, AZ, United States - 2-1-E_N | ecosystem: Engineered > Artificial ecosystem >... | reverse complement strand
TACGAGGGGGCCAGGAGGGTGAGGGGCACGATGACGGGGGCCGGGGCGCCGGTGAGCGTCACGTGGGCCTCGATGGTGCCGTACTGCTCCCACGTCAGCTCGGCTTTGACCAGCAGCCGGCCGAACTTGCCCGGCTGCACGCTGACCGGCTGGGCGTTGCGTGCGACCTGCTTGCCTTCGGCGTCGAGGAATTCCGCCTCGAGGGTGCCAATCCCGGAGTCGTCCGGTGGGCAGCGGACGAAGACGACCAGGTGGGGGTCGAGGTGCACCGGTAGCTCCCCCTGGGCCTGGAGGGAGAACATCACCCCGGTCAGGTCGAACCGGGTCGAGGGTCCGGCGACCTGACGCTGGTTGATCCCCTCCACGAAGAGCGCGGCCACGATGTCCATGGGGCGGAACGCTAGTTGCCTCCCGGGTTGGGGGCCTGCCGGGACAGCGGCATAGGATTGTCGCCATGACCGACGAGAAGCAGGGGTGGCAGGAGCTCGGGCAGCAGCTGCGAGTGGACGCGGTGAAGATCAGCGGTGAGGCCAACTCTGGCCACCCGACGTCTTCGATGTCCGCCGCCGACCTCATGGCGGTGCTGATCAGCAAGTACCTGCACTACGACTTCGACGACCCGGAGAACCCCGCCAACGACCACCTGATCTTCTCGAAGGGCCACGCATCGCCCCTGCTGTACGCCATCTACAAGGCGTGCGGTGCGGTGAGCGAGGACGAGATGGCCACCTATCGCCAGAAGGGCAGCCGGCTGGAGGGCCACCCCACGCCCGACATCCCCTGGGTCGACGTGGCCACCGGCTCCCTCGGCCAGGGCCTGCCCATCGCCGTCGGCGTGGCCATGGCGGGCAAGAAGCTCGACCAGCTCGACTTCCACACCTGGGTGCTCTGCGGTGACTCCGAGATGGCCGAGGGCTCGATGTGGGAGGCCTTCGAGGAGGCCAGCTACACCGGCCTCGACAACCTCACCGCCATCATCGACGTCAACCGCCTGGGCCAGAGCGGCGAGACCCGCCACGGGTGGAATCTCGACGCCTATCGCAACAGGGCCGAGGCCTTCGGCTGGCACGCCATCGAGGTCGACGGCCACGACGTGGGGGCCATCGACGCCGCCTTCGCCGAGGCCGTCGCCACCAAGGGCAAGCCCACGGTGATCATCGCCAAGACCAAGAAGGGCGCCGGCGTGAAGTCGGTCGAGGACCAGCTGAACGCCCACGGCAAGGCCGTCCCCGACTACGAGGACGCCATCAAGGAGCTTGGTGGCGACCGGGGCCTCACCATCAAGGTGCAGGCACCTCCCAGCGGCGCCAAGCGGCGCACGTTCGACACCGCCGAGCTCGAGCTGCCGAAGTACGAGCTGGGCGACAAGGTGGCCACCCGGAAGGCGTACGGCGAGGCCCTCGCCGCCCTCGGCAAGGCCCGGGGCGACGTCGTCGCCCTCGACGGTGAGGTCTCCAACTCCACCTTCTCGGAGATCTTCCGCGAGGCCCACCCCGAGCGGTACTTCGAGTGCTACATCGCCGAGCAGCAGATGATCGCCACCGCTGTCGGCATGCAGGTCCAGCAGTGGATGCCCTACGCGTCCACCTTTGCCGCCTTCCTCAGCCGGGCCTACGACTTCATCCGCATGGGTGCCGTGAGCCAGGTCCGCATCAACGTGTGCGGATCCCACGCCGGCGTCTCCATCGGCGAGGACGGCCCGTCCCAGATGGGCCTGGAGGACCTGGCCATGTTCCGGGCCGTCCACAAGAGCACCGTCCTCTACCCGAGCGATGCTGTCTGCACCGCCGCCCTGGTCGCCCAGATGGCCGACATCCCCGAGGGCGTTGCCTACCTGCGGACCACCCGTGGCAACACGCCGGTCCTCTACGGGCCCGACGAGACCTTCGAGATCGGCGGGTCGAAGGTGCTGAAGTCCTCCGACGACGACAAGGTCACCATCGTCGCCGCCGGCATCACCCTGCACGAGGCCCTGAAGGCCGCTGACGTGCTGTCCGGCGAGGGCATCGCCGCCCGGGTCATCGACCTGTACTCGGTCAAGCCCATCGACACCGAGACCCTCGTCACCGCAGCCCGGGCCACCGGCGGCCGGGTCATGACCGTCGAGGACCACTGGGCCGAGGGCGGCATCGGCGACGCAGTGGCCGCAGCCCTGGCCGAGGCCCAGCTCGACATGCCGCTGCGGCTGGTGAAGATCGCCGTCACGGCCATGCCCGGGTCGGCCAAGCCCGACGAGTGCATCGCCGGCGCCGGCCTCGACGCCGAGTCGATCGCCGGCGCGGCCCGCAAGCTCGCCGGTTAGGAGGCGCAGCGCTTGCCCGCCCGGGAAACCTCCGGGCGGGTAGCCTCGACCTCCATGAGGGCATCCGCGCGCGTCCGGCTTCTGTCCTGACTGACCGGGCCCTGAGCGGGGTCGTCCCCGGCGGGCCGTCGGTCTCGACGCGCGAGGCGATCCTGGCCGAAGCCCTGCGGTGCTTCGCCGAGCACGGGTACGAAGGCACGTCGCTCAACGACATCGCCGCCGGCGTGGGCATCCGCCGGCCCAGCCTGCTCCACCACTTCCCGTCCAAGGACGCCCTGTACCGCCAGGTCTTCGAGAAGGCGCTGACCGACTGGTACCTGGAGGTCGACGCCGCCACCGAGGTGCCCGAGGAGGGCTGGCCCCAGGTCGACAAGATCCTGACCGCCGGCTTCCGGTTCTTCATGGACCACCCTGAGTTCGTCCGCCTCGTCCGGCGGGAGGCGCTGGAGGGCGGCAGCCGCCTCGGCGTGGAGCTGGGGGAGGGCCTGCGCCCCTACTTCAACACCGCGGTCGCCTTCTTCGAGCGGGAGATGGCCGCCGGCCGCCTGCGCCGCCACGACCCGGCCCAGCTGTTCTTCACCATCTACGGCGCCCTAGTCAGCTACTTCAGCGACATCCCCCTGCTGGAAGGCCTGCTCGGCGGCGACCCGCTGGCCGCCGACGTGGTCATGGCCCGACTGGAGCACCTGCGCTCGTTGCTGCGGGCCGCTCTGGAGCCCTAGCGAGCGCCGACTGGGCGGCGCGGAACCAGAACCGCCGGACGGGTTCGAGCCAGGGCTTCAGCTCGGCGACATGGAGCCGGGCGTAGGTGCCGCGCTCAGCCATCTGCTGAGGGGTTCGCCTGCGTCGACCCGCGGGATGCCGGCCCCGGACTTGTCGGACGACGCTTCGAGCTTTCTGCGCTCGACCTGGCGCACGCGCCGGAGTGCCTCGTCGACCGGTCGCCGACCCCTGTCCTCCCGCGCGATCCAGGCCTTTGGGTCCAGGTGCTAGACGCTACCTCCGCCCGCCTCGGACCAGGCGCTCCGGCCGTTAGGTGCGGTTCTCCTTTCGCCACACCAGGCGGAGGCCCGACCACACGTCGGTGACGGCGCAGACCTTGTTGTCGACCAGGCCTTTGGGCAGGGCGACCACCCGCAGCACGTCCTCAGTGAGGTCGGTGGGCACCTTGGAGGCCCGCTTGGGCCAGGCGACCCAGAACCCGCCGGCGGGGAAGACGGCCTTGGCCACAGCGTCGAACCGACGCTCCAGGTCCCGGCGCTCGGTGACGAACAGCAGGGCGACGTCGAGGCCGGGGCTCAACCGGCGCTGCACCGTGACGCCGTCGGGAAGCGGCGCCAGCTCGCGGTCGAACCCATCGGGGGCGTCGAGGAGGGCGAGGCGCGACCCCTCTTTGATCCCCAGCTTCCTCGCCAGGGGGGCGCCCGAGTAGCCGACCACTCCTGCCATGGTGGTCGATGTCGCCGGCGGGGGCCACGGTGGCGCGTTCAGCAGCATCCGGTGGTGGAGGCGGGGGCCCGCGTTGTCCGCGTCGTGGGGGGCGTCGTGGCGCGGGTCGTCGGGACTGTCGGCGGGATGGTCACGGTGGGCGGGACCGTCGTCGAGCTGGCCACCGCAGACGGGGGAGGGGGCCGCCGATGTGCTGGTCGACGCCCCTTCCCCGGTCCTCGAATGTTTCGAGGCCATCGCCGTTCATATCCATGGAACGTATGCGGGGCGCGGGACGGGTGACGCGCCAGGGCAGAAACCTTCGGCCTCCAGGGCGACCGCACCCTCAAGCGGTCCGTTGGGGCGGTCGACATCTCAAGTTGTGCTCCCTCCGTCGTCTACGACATGAAATATACTGAAAGAGTGGGAGAGCACTCCGAGTGGTTGACCGTGACCGAGGCTTGTCGCCGGCTCGGCGTGCCCCGACGGACGCTGTTCCGGCTCGTCGACCGGGGTGAGCTACCGGCGTACAAGATCGGCCACTGGATCCGGCTGCGCGTCGCCGACGTGGAGGCATTCGAGCGCGACCAACCGAGCTAGGGAGGGGAGGCGCGTAACACCACGGCGGCGTTCTGGCCCCCGAAGCCGGCGGCGTTGACGACCACCGACCGCAGCGGCGCCGGCCGCACGGCGCCCATGACGTGGTCGAGGGCACATTCCGGGTCAAGAGTCTCCGGAGTGAGGCCGCGGGTCGCCGGCAGCACCTGGTGGTGGAGGGCGAGCGCCGCCACCAGCACGCCGAATGCGCCGGCGGCGCCCAAGCCGTGGCCCAGCGACGCCTTGGGGGCGGTGACCGCCGGCCGAGGCGCCGGCCCGAACACGCTCCGCACGGCCCGCGCCTCGGCCACGTCGCCCTGGACCGTGGCCGTGGCGTGGGCGACGAGGGCGTCCACGTCCTCCGGCGAAACGCCGGCGTCGGCGAGGGCCCGGCGCATGGCCGACGCCGCTCCTCGCCCGTCCGGCGGCGGCGCGGTCACGTGGTGGGCGTCGCCGGCGCTGCCGCCCCCCGCCACCACGGCCCACACCCGGGCCCCTCGCTCCACGGCCCGGCGCAGCGGCTCCAGCACGAAGACCGCCGCCCCCTCGGAGGCCACCATTCCGCGCCGGCGCACGTCGTAGGGCCGGCAGGCGGAAGCCGGCCGCTCGCCGGCGGGCGCCAGGGCGCCGGCGTTGGCCAGCGAGCCCAGCAGCATCGGTGACAGCGTGCTGTCGGTGCCGCCGGCGAGCACTACCTCGGCCTCCCCCCGTTGCAGCACCCGCATGCCGTCGATCACCGCCTGCACGCCGGCGGCGCAGGCGCCCACGCCGCCGTGCACCGGGCCCGTCGCACCCAGCACGATCGACGGCTGGCAGGCGGCCATGTTCGGCCCGTAGACGGGGACGAACAGCGGGCTGACCCTGGTTGGCCGGGCCGCCGCCACTGCCGCAGTCGTCTCCGCCTCCAGCAGCCCGCCGGCGCCGGTGTGGATCACCACGCCGAGGCCGTCGCCGGTGTAGCCCTCGAGGCCGGCGTCGGCCATGGCCATGGTGGCGGCCACGACCGCGAACTGGCTGAAGCGGCCCATGCGCCGTGCCGTGTTCCGGTCCATGAAGTCGCCGGCGTCGAACCACGCCGCCGGGCCCACGACGCCGCAGCCGGCCCGACGGATGGCCTCCGGCGCCGCCTGCAGGCCCGACTGGCCGGCGAGCAGCCGTTCCCACGTGCGAGGAGCGTCGCCGAGGGGCGTGATCGCGCCGATCCCGGTGAGCGCGACGTCGACCACGGCGGCGCCGAGGATATCAGTGGCGATTTATTCCGGCGTCTACAGTTGGCCGCCATGGTCAGCGCCGTGACCCAGCAGGAGGCCGGTCGCCTCTCCGAGGACCTCGCCGTCATCGCCGAGCCCCACCGCCTGCTCATGCTTCGCCACCTGCGCCGCGGGCCCCGCAGCGCCGGCTACCTGGCCAAGGCGCTCGACCTGCCCCAGCCGCTGGCTGCCTACCACCTCTCGGTGCTGCTGCAGGCCGGCCTCATCACCAAGCGCCGCAACGGGCGCTTCACCTGCTACGCCGCCGACCACGACCGGGTCAAGGAGTTGCACCGCACCATGGGCCGCCTGGTCGGCGCCTCCGGCGCAGTCGCCGAGGCCCGCCTGGCGGCCGACGACCCGTGCTGACCGGCGAGGCGGTCAGTCCAGGATCCCTCAGTCTGGAGGGCGGCGTCCGCTGCTACCCGGACCGGGTGCGCACCATCGTCGAGGCGCTTGACCGTGCCGTCCAGCGTTTCCCGGACACCGTCGCCCTGGAGACGCCCGAGGGAGACGTCACCTACGCCGAGCTGGCCGAGCTGGTCGAGGGGGCATCCGAGCGCCTGCTGGAAGAGGGTCTGGTTCCCGGCGACCGGTTTGCGGTCGCCCTGCGCAACGGGCTCGACATCGTCGTCGCCATCTGGGCCGCGGCGCGCACCGGCACGATCTTCGTCGGCCTGTCCACCAAGCTGGCGCCGACCCAGTGGGCGTACATGCTGGCCCACTCCGGCGCCGGCCTGGCCCTCGGTCACCCCGAATTCATGGACGGGCTGCGCCGCGCCGGCGCCGAGGCCGGCCTGGCACCGGACCGGGTCCGTGAGGTGGGCGACCACCTCACCGGACGGCGCCGGCCCTGGCGGGGCGCCGCCGTCGAGTTCCCCGACGAGGACGCCACCTACGCGGTGATCTACACCTCCGGCACCACGGGCCGCCCCAAAGCCAGCCGGGTCGTGCACCGGGGCACCATGCACTCGGCCATCGCCTACGTGCACACCCTGGCCCTGATCGCCGGCGACCGCACCGCCATCGTGTTCCCGCTGTACTACATCACCGGCCACGTGGCCCAGGTCACGCCGATGATGCTGGTCGGCGGCACGTCGGTGCCGGTGCCCGACGTTGTTCCCCGGGAGTTCGTCCAGCTCATCGCCCAGCGCCGTATCACCTACCTGATGGTGGTTCCCTCGATCTGGCCCCTGCTCCTGCGCGACAAGGACTTCACCTGGCCCGACCTGGCTCACGTCGAGATCGGGGCCTTCGGCGGCTCGCCGGTGCCCATCTCCACCATCACCGCCCTGCGGGCCCGCATGCCCCAGCTGCGCCTCTACGACGCCTACGGGCTCACCGAGACGCACTCGCCGGCCACCATCCTCCTGGATTCGGAGTTCCGCCGGAAGCCCGGCTCGGTCGGCCGCCCGCTCCCGTGCGCGGATGTCCGGGTGGTCGACGACGACGGGCATGACGTCCCGGTCAACGAGGCCGGAGAGCTGTGGATCAAGGGGCCGATGGTGACCACCGGCTACTTCGCCGACGAGGCCGCGACCACGGCGGCCATCACCGACGGCTGGCTGCACACCGGCGACTACGCCAAGGTCGACGACGAGGGCTACGTCTTCATCCTCGACCGCAAGAAGGACATGATCATGCGGGGCGGCAACAAGGTGTACTCCGTCGAGTTGGAGTACCTGCTGGTCAGCCATCCCGACATCGCCGAGGCGGCGGTGTTCGGCGTGCCCGACCGGCTGGCGTACGAGTCGGTGGCGGCCTATGTCGTCCCCGCCACCGGCCGCACGGTCGAGCCGGAGACGGTCCAGCATTGGGTAGCGACGCATATGGCGGCCTTCGCCGTGCCCCGCCACGTCCGCATCGTCGACGTGATCCCCCGCAACCGCACGGGAAAGATCGACAAGCTGGCTCTGAGGGAGACGATGGAACTGGAACTGCAGGCGGCGACGGCCCGATGAGCGACATGGAGCCACAGGTCCGCCAGATCGTCGCCATCCACCTCGACGTCGACCCCAACCGCCTGAAGCCGGAGGCCCGGCTGGGCGAGGACCTGTGTGTCGACTCCCTCGCCGCCATCGAGCTGGCCATGGTGCTCGAGGACGAGTTCGACATCGCCCTCCCCGAGGAGGTGGTGAGCTGCGTCCGCACCTACGGCGACGTGGTCCACCTCGTGGGCGAGAAGGTGGCCGGCCGGGCAGGCTCGCCGGCCTGCTAGACGAGGGGCGTGTCGGGCTCCAGCCCGAGCATGACCCGCCCCACCGTCTCGTATCCGGTGAACGCCAGCACGACGTGCTGGCCGATGGCGTGGATGTCGCGGTGCCGGCGCTGCAGCGGGTGGCTGTCGAAGAGGGCCGTGGTGCCAGCCGCCTGGAAGCACAGATCGACGGCCGTCGCCGCGGCCGAGGCGGCATTGACGCACGCCAGCCGGGCCACGGCCCGCTCCTGCAGAGTGGTGCCGGGCCCGAGCCCCTTGAGGGTCTCCAGGAGGAAGGCCCGCGCCGACCGTTCTGCCGCGTCGGCCCGGGCCACCATCGCCTGGACGACGTCGCGGTCGGCCAGCCGGCGGGCGCTGCGGTACGGCGTCTTGGTGGCAGCCAGCTCGACGAGGTCTTCGATGGCGCCCCGGGCGATGCCGAGCGCCACCGCGGCGGCGGGGGCGAAGAACAGCGGCATAGGCGGGATGCGCCACATGGCGCCGGCCGGCCATGGTGTGAACTCGAACGGGAGGGTGTGCGCCACCGGCACGTCGAGCTCGTGCACCTCGTAGTCGTGGCTGGCGGTGGCCCGCAGCCCGGAGGCGTGCCAGGTGTCGTGGATCGTCGTCTCGCTCACCGGGAAGAAGGCCAGGCGCCCCTGCGGGCGGCCCTCGTGGTCGGTCAGCGGGTCGCCCCGGTCGTCGACCAGCAGGCAGGCGCCGGACAGCCAGTCCGAGTGCGAGCCGCCGCTGCCGAACCCCCATCGCCCGCTGAGACGGAGGTTCCCTTCGCCGTCGACGGTGGCCCGCCCGGCGGCGTCGAACGAGCCCGCCGACAGGATCGAGGGCGAGGAGAAGATCTCCCGGGCGCCGGCCTCGGGCAGGAAGGCCGCCAGCGCGTTGGTGCTCAGCGCCACCGCTGCGCACCACCCCGTCGACCCGTCGGCGGTCGACAGCGTGGCGATGGCGTCCACCACCTCCGCCGGCGGCGCTTCCGCCCCGCCCAGCTCGGCCGGCAGCCACATCGCGCAGATGCCGCTGGCCCGGAGGTCGGCGACAACGTCGTCGGCGAGCCGGCCGGCGGCCTCCAACGCCGCCGAACGCGCCGCCAGCGGACCGGCCAGCCGCCGGGCGGCGTCGAGGGCAGAACTCATCGCCGCGCCACCAGGCGCCGGATGCGATAGGCCAGGTCCACCGGGACAGCCTGCCGCAGTCTCTCGACCGCGGCGGCCACCTGCGCCGGCCCCGCGCCTGGCGCGTAGAACGACCGCACGACCTGTTCAGCGTCGTCGGGGCGGGCGACGGCACGGACGAACACCGCGGTCTCGTCGCCGGACAGGGTCAGGCCGGATGCCCCGAACCGCTCGGCCAGCCCGTCGCCGTCCAGGGGCTCGGGGTAGGTGAGGCGGGTCTGGCCCAATGCCCGGAGGAGGTCGACGAACAGCGGCGCCGCCCCGGCCTTTTCCCGCGACGGCACGGTGGCGACGAACGTGCCTCCGGGCCGCAGGAGCCGTGCCACTTCCGTCAGCGTGGTGTCGAGCGGGTGCAGCAGCATCAACGCCATCGACGTCACGACGGCGCCGGCGCATCCGCCCGCCAGTGGCAGGGCCGGCACCCGGGCCTGCACCCGCAGGCCGGCGCCACGGGACAGTTCGCCGGCCGACTGGTCGACGCCCACCACCCGTCTGCCGGGCAACCGCCGGGCCAGTGGCCCGCTCCCGCACGCCAGGTCCACGACGGTGGTAGCGCCGGCCGGGACCGCTTCGAGGAGCCAATCGTACGGCGACCGGCCGGCGCCATCCCGAGCACCGGCCAGCAGATCCTCGGTCGTGCCGGGGTTGGCGTCGTGGTATTCGGCGACGTAGCGCTCCCAACGGGCGTCAGGCATCGAGCACCTCCGCCAGCACGCCGGCCTTGAGTTCGACGAACCGGGGGTCGGCAAGGGTGGCCCGACCCTTGGGCTCGGGCAGGTCCAGCGCCAGCTCCTGGACGACGGTGGCCGGGCGGTGGGAGAGGCGGAGGAGGCGGTGGCCCAGAAGCAGGGCCTCCTCCACGTCGTGGGTGACCAGCAGGGTGGCCGTCCGGCGCTCGGCCAGCAGCCCGATCAGCCACTCCTGCATGCGCAGGCGGGTCTGGGCGTCGAGGGCGCCGAACGGCTCGTCGAGCAGCAGCAACGGCGGGCTGTTGGCCAGCACCTGGGCGATGGCCGCCCGCTGGCGCATACCACCCGAGAGCTGGCGGGGCAGCTGGTCGGCGGCGCCCCGCAGGCCGGTGGCCTCGAGGAGCTCGTCGGCGATGGCCTTGGCGTCGCGGTTGCCCAGCGCCCGGGGCCCCCACTCGAGGTTGGCCCGTAGGGACAGCCAGGGGAACAGCGTGGCCCCCTGCACGACCATCGGGCGCTCGGGTGAGGGCCCGCGCACCGGCTGGCCGTTCTCCTCCACCCGGCCCCGGTCGGGCGGCTCGAGGCCGGCGAGCACCCGCAGCAGGGTCGACTTGCCGCATCCGCTGGGTCCGAGCACGGCGACGATCTCACCCGGCGCAACCGACAGGGTGATGTCGGCGAGCACGAGGAGGGCGCCGTAGGACTTGGCCACCCCGGCGGCGGCGAGGGCGGGGACGGCGCTCAGGCGTCGGCCCACCGGGTGAACCGGCGGGTGACGGCCCGCAGCAGGAGGTCGCCGGTGAGGCCGATGACGGCGAACGCCACCATGCCGACGATGATCTGGTCGAGCCGGCTCACCTCCCGGGCCGAGAACATCATCGCCCCCAGTCCCCGGCTCGAACCGGTGAGCTCGGCCACGATGACGGTCGTCCAGCCCAGGGTCAGCCCCAGGCGGAGGCCGGTGACGATGCCGGGAAAGGCGGCTGGCACGTAGACCCGCCGGGCAAGATCCCGCTGCCGGGTGCCGAGCATCCGGGCGGTGTCGACGAGCTGGCGCGGCACCCGGGCCGTGCCGTCGGCGGTGGCCACCACGATCGGCGACACGGCACCGACGAAGATCAGGAACCGGGCGGCGCCGTTGCCCAGCCCGAACCACACCAGCGAGATGGGCAGCCACGCGGTGATGGGCACCGAGCGGAGGGCCTGGAAGAGAGGGTCGATGGCGGCGGAGGTCCATCGCGACAGCCCCAGCGCCAGCCCGAGCGGCAGGCCGACGCCCAGGGCGATGGCGTAGCCGACCGCCCACCGGCCGACGCTGGCCTGGATGTGCTCGGCCGCCGCACCCCGGAAAGGCACGACACCCGGCACCGCCGACCGCTTCGACGCGAACACGAAGTCGCGCCCGCTCTTGACCACGTCGGCCGGCGCCGGCAGCAGCCGTTCGGAGAGGACGCCGGTGGCACTGAGGGCCGCCCACACCGCCAGCAGGAGCGCCGGGAACGCCAGCCCCACGACCACCCGGCGCCACCCCGACAGCCGCCGGCGGGTGGCGATGTCGCTGCTCGGCCCGAGGACGTCACCGAGGTCGAGACCGGCGTCGCCCTCGGCCTCACGCAGCGCCATGCCCGCTCAGCTCTTGGGCTGGTAGTCCAGGAGGAGCAGGTCGTCGATCTTGGGCTTGGTGGTGATCACGCCCTGGGCGAGCATCATCTCCGCCGCTCCCTCGAACTGGGCCCTGCGGGTCTGGTCGAACCTCCACACCGCGCCCACGTTCTCCAGCACGGCCTTGTAGACCGGCTCGGAGTACTCGAACTGCTCGACCAGCAGCTTCCGCCACGGCTCGGGGGCATTGACCCCGTTGGGCGTGAAGTACTCGGCCGCGTCGCGCTGCATCTTGGCCACCGCCGTGAGCAGGTCGGCGTCGTTGAGGTTCTTGGGCGCCGCCCACATGGCGGTGTTGATGTCGCCCGCCGGCGTGCCGTACACCTCGTTGATGCGCACGCCTCGGCCGGACACGACGCTCTGGGTGCAGAGGGGCTCGGTGCCCATGTAGGCGTCGACGTCACCCCGCTCCAGCACCGCCGGCTGGTCGGCGAAGGAGACCGGCACCGCGGTGACGTCACGGTCGAACCTGAGGCCGACCTTCTCCAGGGCGGTGTTGATGGCGAGCACCTGGACGCCGGGCGGTGGCAGGGCCACCTTCTTGCCCTTGAGGTCGGCCACCGTCCTGATGCCACGGTCGGAGCGGGCGATGAGGCCGATGCCCTGCCGGGAGCACATGGAGATGACCTTGGCCCTGAGGCCCGTCGTCGTGGCCTCGATCATCGTGTTGTAGTAGCCCATCAGGCCGAAGTCGAGCTCTCCCGCCGCCAGCAGCCGGCTGATCTCCGCCGCGCTGGTCACGATCACCGGCTTGACCGTGAGCCCCGGTGGGGCGAACCGCTGCCACTCCAGCATCGAGGAGGCGTGGTTCCGGGCGTAGACGGCGGTGGTGATCGTCCGGCCGCCGAAGTCCTTGACCGCTCCTTGGTCGGCGGCCGGCCCGGTGGTACCGGTGGAGGCGGTGTCGTCGTCGCCCCCGCACGCCGAGAGAAGGAATGCGGCAGCCGCGCCGCCGGCGGCGAGGCCGAGAAACCTCCGCCGGCTCAGGTTTTCTTCGGTCACGCACGCCCTTCCACGAATCAAGATGGATTGATGACCGTAGTGGCGGGTCCAGGGCCGCTGCAAGGCAGCCGAGCATCACCAGCTGGCCCGAGGTGACCGCTTGGGACTAGTGCTCGATGAGGTGGCAGTAGGCGCCGGCGCCGGCGGGAGCGGCTCGCCCCCGCCCTGACAGCCGGCGCAGTTCGCCGCGCATTTTCTCCAGCGCCGAGACCTGGGCGGTGATCTCACGGACCCGACGGTCGACCAGGTCGAGCACGTGCCCGCAGGGCTCCTCGCCGGCGTCGCGGAGCGACAGGATCTCCTTGATCTCCGCCAGCGTGAACCCGACGGCCTGCGCCGCCTTGACGAACCGGAGCCGGTCGCCGGCCGACTCGTCGTAGGAGCGGTACCCGTTGGGGTGCCGTGCCGCCGCCGGCAGCAGGCCGATCGTCTCGTAGTAGCGGATGGTCTTCGCCGGCACTGACACCGCCTCTGCCAACTCTCCGATGCGCACGGATTCGACCGTAGCGCTTGACCTTCCAGTTGGGGGGAATGTGTACGGTCGACGATATGGCTCAACGAATCGAGATCTTCAGCGCCGGCTGTCCCGTCTGCGTCGCCGGCGAGGCTCGCGTGCGCAAGCTGGCCGGCGAGCACCAGGAAGTGGTCGTCCACGACCTCCGCAGCGACGAGGCAGCCGCGGCGCGCGCCGCCGAACAGGGCATCGGCGCGGTGCCCGCAGTCGTGGTGGACGGACGCCTGCTCGGCTGTTGCAGCAACGCCGGCCCGGATGCCGCCGAGCTCATCGCCGCCGGCGTGGGGCAACCGCCGGCGTGAGGCGCCTCGCCGTCCTGCTGCTGGCGGGGACTCTGTTTGCTTGCGGCGGTGACGACAGCGGCTCTCCCGACGACGACCCCGTGCTTCGCCCGGGTGACGTGGTCACGGTCTCGAAGGCCTGCCGGGACGCCTTCGACACCGGCCACATGAGGGAGCAGTCGGGCACACCGACGGCCGAGGCGTTCCACGCGTCGGTCCAGGTGTGCTCCAGCCTGGCCGAGTGGTCGTCGGCGGCACGGGAGGCCGGCACCCGCCTGAATGGTCAGGAGCCCCGCTTCGTCAACGGGGTGTGCACCTCCGCCGGCGACGCCGCCACCCAGGCGTCGGCAATCTGCGTGCAGGCCAAAGCGGAGAGCTAAGCCGGGACCACGTCGAGGCGCCGGCGGAACAGGCGCTCGAACAGCTCCCGCTTGCGGCGGGCGCCCCACAGCTCGATGGCGATGTCGGTCTCCGACCGGACGACCAGCCGCGCCCGGTCGCCGTCGAGGAGGACGTCGATGTCCTTGACGTTGCCGCACCGGCCGCGGTCGAGGCCGTCGGCCACCCGCAACAGGGCGGCGAGGCGGGTGACCCGTTCCCGTGCCTCCGGGTCGAGCGTGCCGAAGGGCTCGTGGGACGGCTTCGGGTTGCCGCCCCGGTGGGCCCGGGCCAGGGCGGCCACGAAGTCGACCTCGACCGGCGTGAACCCCCGCAGCCTGCCGTGCTGGATGAGGTACGCCGAGTGCTTGTGGTGCGACTCGGTGGACACGTGCTCGCCGATGTCGTGCAGGAGGCCGGCGTGCTCCAACAGCTCCCGGTCGCCGGGGCCGAGGCGATGAAGCCTGGCCGTCTGGTCGAACAGGTCCAGGGCCAGGCGGGCGGTGTGGCGCCCGTGGCTCTCGTCCCAGTTGCAGCGCCGGGCCAGCTGGAGCACCGAGGTCGCCCGGATGGCGCGGGGGTCGCCCGACCAGTCGGCGGCCTCGTGGCGGGGGATGACGTCGAGCACGATGCCCTCCCGCAGGGCCCACTCGCTCACCGTCAGGCGGTCGAACCCGAAGAGCTCCATCGCCGTGAGGAGCACCGTGGACCCGGTGGGGATGATGTCGGCGCGCTTGGCCTCCAGGCCCGCGATCGAACCCCGCTCAGACGACCGCTTGGCCAGCAGCTCCTCGTGCAGCGGGAGCAGCTCGTCGCGGCTGAAGGTGAACTGGTTGACCGACTTGGGCACGTTGCCGGTGCGGCGGGCGGCGATCATGCGGGCCAGGTCGCAGAAGGTGCCGCTGCTGCCGACGGCCATGGCCGGGCGCAGCCGGGCGACGTCGTCGGCCAGGGGCGCCAGCACGCTGGTCACCCGCTTCTCGAGCCGGCGGACGTCGTCGGCGGTGTACGGGTCGCCGGTGACCAGCTCGGCGGACAGACGGGCGACACCCAGCTGCACACTCGCCCCCAGCTGCAGCTGGGACGAATCGCCGACCATGATCTCCAGGCTCCCGCCGCCGAGGTCCAGGCACAGGGCGGGCCCAGGATCGATGACCACGGCGGCCTTCACCGCCTGGAAGATGAGCTGCGCCTCCTCGTGGCCGCTGATGACGCGGACCTTGACCCCGGCCTCGGCCTCCATGCGGTCGACGACCTCGCCGCCGTTCTCCGCTTCCCGGAGGGCGGCGGTGGCGCAGGCGTGGATCTCCTCGGTGCCGGCGCCGAGGGCCAGCTTGCGGAAACGGTCCACGGTGGCGACGGCCCGGTCGGCGAGAGCGTCGGGGATGCGCCCTTCCCGGCCCACGGCGTCGCCCAGGCGCAGCATGTCCTTTTCCCGGATGAGGGGGACGAAGGTGCCGTCGGGGTGGGCGTCCACCACGAGGAGGTGAAAGGAGTTCGACCCCAGGTCGAACGCGGCGATGCGCATGTGCTCCGAGGTTAGGTCTCCATTCACCTGCCTTTCGTTCTCAGGAAACCGTCTGCTCATGTTCGGGCCGTAGGTTCGGACCCATGGAGCCGACCGCCGTCCCACGTGACCACTTCCGGGCGTCGATCCTGCTGGTGCTGGGCGAGGCGCCGACGCACGGCTACGACCTGCCCGTCCTGCTCGCCCCGCTCGGCTTGGGCGCCACGGATCGCGGCTTCGTGTACCGCACCCTGCGGGCCATGGAGGCGGACGGGTTGGTCGCTTCGGCCTGGGATCCCTCGCCCACCGGTCCGGCCCGGCGCACCTACGCGGTGACGCCGGCGGGCAGGGAGTGGTCGGTGGCGGCGACGAGCACCCTGCGTGAGGCCGACGGCTGCATGGCCACCTGGCTGGCCCGTTACCGGGCCCTGCGCCGGCGGGGCGGCCCCCAGGCATACCCGGGCGTGCCCGCCGCCAGCTGATGGGCCCGGCTTGCATGCGGTGGTTCGTGGTCGTCGGGCACGGTGACGGCCGCAGGTGCCGATGCGACGGCCACCGGCGTCCGTGGGGACCCCGCAGCCGGCCTGGCCCGGGACAGCGCGGAAAACGACGTGGAAGGGTTGGACACTTGCGAACTCACCTGGAGTCCTCCGGGCGGCCGTGGTCGGACACGCAGTTGCGGATCATCGGCGCACCCACCCGCGGTTGAGCGCCGGGATGAATCAAGGCTGGTCAGGCGTTGTAGATACCGTGAGAGGCGACCGTGTCGAGATCGTGATCGACGCCGGCGGTGAGGCGAAGACCTACGAGGTCACGGCCACCCGCGCCGGCCGGCGGGTGGACGTGCGGACAGGTCGCGGCGTCGTCGAGGTGAGCGAGCTGACGCGCGGCGGCACGCCGGTGCGCACCGCCCGCTTCATGGCCAGCCGGGTGCTGGCCCTGGTGGAGCACCCGGCGGCGTAGCCCCGGTCACGAGCGGCGCCGGGTCGGCGATGAACCGGGAGCTGGAGCCTCGTTGGGGCATGGTTCGTCGCCGTGGCGTCTGCATTACGGGTTGTGGACAGCATCCGCAAGGATTGACGGCGAAGGCAATCATCGGAACCGTTGCTTCGTAGACTGCGCCGGAAAAACGGTGATCACAGGACTTTTGCGATAGGCCAGGCATTGGTCAATGAGGTCGGAAAGCCGCGTTCGCAACTTGCAAAACCCCTAGCGAACCGAATGCCAGTTCGATACAATGGGAGGCATGGAGGAGCGCCGGCGGGAGCCTGAATCGACCGAGCTGATGGCGGAGATCGCCGCCACGTGCGGGGTGCTGAACGCCACCACCGGCCGCCTCGTCAGCCTTCTCGCCCAGGTGCTGGAGTCCGGATGCTGGCAGGTGGTCGGCATCCACTCGCCGAGTCAATGGGTGGCCTGGCAGTGCGGGGTGTCGCCGGCCCGGGCCCGGTCGCTTCTGGCCATGGCCCGCCGGCGGGCCGAGCTGGCGGAGACGAGTGCTGCCCACGAGGCCGGTGAGCTGTGCGAGGACCAGGTGGCGGTGATCGCCCGCCACGCCCCCGCCGGCGTGGATGCCCAGGTGGCCGACCTGGCCCGGTCCTCCACGGTGACCCAGCTGCGCCGGGTGCTGGGCAGCTACCCCTTCGCCGAGCCGACGAAGCCCGAGCCGCCCCAGCCCACGCCGCCGGATGAGCCCCGCAGCGTCAGCTTCGGCCAGACGGAGTCAGGATCGTGGCGGCTGTCGGCGGTGCTGCCGCCCGACGAGGGCGCCCTGGTGGAGCGAGCCCTGACCGCGGCCCGCGACGAGCTGTTCCGCGCCGGCGAGGGCGATCCCGCTCCCCGCACCCTCCCCGACCGGCCGGCCACGCCCAACAGCGTCAGCTGGGCCGATGCCTTCGTGGCCATGGCCGAGCGCTCGCTCGGCGCCGGCGCCGCCCAGCGCCCCCACCACGAGCGCCACCTGGTCCTGCTGCACGTGGGCACTGATGCCCAAGGCGACACCGCCGGCCACCTCCACCTCGGGCCCGGGCTGAGCGACGGCCTCCGGCGCTTCGTGAGCTGTGACGCCCGCATCCGCCCGGTGATCGAAGCCGGCGGGAAACCCGTCAGCGTGGGCCGGGCCTTCCGCACCGTTCCCGAGCGCACCCGCATGGTGATCGAGGAGCGTGACCGGGGGTGCCGGGTCCCGGGGTGTGAGCGGAGCCGATGGCTCCATATCCATCACCTTCGGCATTGGGAGGATGGAGGGGCCACCGATACAGCGAACCTCCTGGCCCTGTGCCGCCGACATCACCGCTTGCACCACCTCGGCCATTTGGGCATCGCCGGCAATGCCGACGATCCCGACGGCGTCGTCTTCACCGATCACCGGGGCTACCGGCTCGACAGCTGCGGGCGGCCTGTGCCCCCGCGCCAGCCGGTGGCCGACGCCGCCCGTGGTCTCGGGATCCCGACCGGGGCGTGGACGCACCCCACCGGTGAGCGCCTCGACCCCGGCGCGGTCGCCTTTCACGAGCCCGCGGCCTGAAGGGCCGAGCGTCAGAACGCAGCCGGCATCTCAGGCGCCGGCCGGCGAGGCAACGGCATCAGGGTGCGTCGATGTGGTGGGCGCCGGCCTGTTCGAGCACCCACGTGGCGCCCTTGCGCATGAAGTCGTCTCGCTGTACGCCGAGGGCGTCGAGGACCTCTTCCACCACGTCGCCGTGGCTGCACAGGACGGTGTAGCCGGCCTCGGCCAGGAGCCGGCGGGAGAGGTCGACGCCGGCCGGCCCCGCGCCCTCGGCCAGGTCGTCAGTCGGCTCCACCGCTAGTCCACGGGCCGCCGCCAGAGGTGCCACCGTCTGGGTGCAGCGCAGGTAGGGGCTGGAGAGAACCCGCTCGATCTCATAACCGGCGAGGAGGTCCACGAGTGCCTCAGCTTGGGCTTCACCCTTGCTCGTCAGGGGCCGGAGGTCGTCAGGGGCCTCCCACTTCTCCCGGTCGCCGGCCTTGGCGTGGCGGACCAGCAGGACGCTCACCGGGCGAAGGCGTGGAGCACGGCGCGGTCTCGCAGGTAGGTGAGCCGGGCGGCGGCCGCGTCCACCGGCAGCCAGCACACCTCGTCGACCTCGTCGGTGGGCGTGAACGCACCCCCGGCCGGGGTCATGGCCCAGTAGCGGACCCGCTTGGGCCTGCCCTTCCGGTCGACGTAGGCGGTCTCCGACAGTTGCTCACCGAGCGCGCAGCGAAGGCCGGTCTCCTCCTCCACCTCCCTCAGGGCGGCGGTGGCGTGGTCCTCGCCGGCGTGGAGCTTGCCCTTGGGGACGGTCCAGTCGTCGTAGCGGGGGCGGTGCACGAGGAGGACCTCCACCTCGCCGGCCGGCGACCGCCGCCACACCACCCCGCCGGCCGCCTCGACAAGCCCGGTGCTCACATCCATGAGCGCAGCTTCTCCGCCGAGGCCTTCTTCCACGCCTTCGGCCATTGCTTGCGATGCTCGGCGGCCTCGGCCATCTGCACGGCGATGAGCTCGCCGGCGGCCAGGCTCACCGCGGCGTCGGCACCCTCCACCGCCGAGCGCAGCCATGCCTCGGCGACGACCGCGTCCTGGTGGTCGCCGAGCACCTCCTGCACGTCCGCCACCGCGGAGGCGAACTGCGCCGCGTTCTTGCCCACGAGGGGCGCTGCCGCCTCCGCCGCGTAGCGGGCCCGCTTGGCCAGGATGCGGATCTGGTGCAGGTCGGCGTCGGGAGGGTCGGCCGGGAGCGCCTCGACCGCCTTTCGCAGCTTGCGCCACGGCCCGGCCACCAGGCCGGGCACGACCTTGTCGGCCGGCGCGCCCGCCGTCTTGCGGCACTTCGGCTCGGAGGCGGCGTCCACCAGGCGCTCGATCAGGGCGACGTAGCGGGGCGTTTCCATGGCTTCGAGGAGCTCGGCGCGCGCCCGGTCACGGTCCATGGCCAGCCGGCGGAAGATGGGCGCCAGGGCCCCGGTGTCGGGCTCGGGCAGGGTGGCTGCCTGGCGCCGGAGCCGGCCGATCAGGACGTCGGCGTCGCGCACCGTGCCGAGGGCCCCGGCCAGCCAGCGCAACTCGTCACGCAGTGACGACAGCCACTCCTCGTCCAGCAAGGATCCGAACGTGCGGAGGTCTGACCGCAACCGGCGGGTACCGACCCGCGCCTGGTGCACGTCCTCGGGGTCGTCGCCGACGCGGACGCCGGGATCGTGGCGCATGATCCGGTCGACCGATGCGCTGATCGCCCGGTGCACCAGATCGGCGGCCGAGGGGTTCTTCCCCAGGGAGACAGGCGCCACCTCCGGCGGCCCCAGGGCCCGCGCGCCCAGGGCCCTGATGACCTTGGGCATGGAGTCCGGCTCGCCGGCGCCGGCGGCGCGTAGGCGGTCGACCACGGTGTCCAGCAACCCCGCCGGCGGCCGGGCGCCGAGCTCGACCTCCACTTCTCGGAAGCGGGTCGCTACCCGTCCCCCGTGGAGGACCGACACCTCGTCGTCGACGACCTCGGCGACCACCGCGCCCTCGCTGTCGAGCAGGTCGACGCCGGTGCGGACGGTGCGGATGCGGGCCACGGGGACCAGCGGCGTCTCCCGCGCGTAGGCCCGGATGAGCGACGTGGCGCCGGCCGGCATGCGCCCGGGCGGGCCCTCGAAGGTCAGCTCCCGGCGGACCAGCGCCGGCCCGTCGTCGCCCTCGGGGAGCTTGACCGTCCAGCCGCTGCCGTCACCTGTCCTGTGGCGGACGGTCACGCCCCAGCGGGCGAGGCGCAGATCCGGCGTGTCGTAGTACACGGCCATCAGCGCGCGCGGCACCCGGGCGACCGGCGAAACGTCGTCGGCCAACCCTTCCAGGGTGGGCAGCTCGAAGCCGGCCCACGCCCCCATCTTGACCTCTGTCTCGGTGCTCACCCCTGCTCGGACCGCCGGCGGCGAGCCCGCTCGAAGGCCAGTTCCTGCAGGCGCAGGTGGGTGTTCTCGCCCTTCTCTGTGGGGACCTTGCTCCAGCCACCGTCGCCGTCGAGCGTCCACGCCAGGGTGTCGTCGGCCATGGTGACATCGAGGATTTCCTGGAGGCGGGCCTGCAGCTCGGCGTCGAAGATGGGGGTCATGGCCTCCACCCGCCGGTCGAGGTTGCGGGGCATGAGGTCGGCCGAGCCGATGACGTAGTGGCGCTCACGCCGCTCGCCGAAGGCGAGAATGCGGGAGTGCTCCAGGTACCGGCCGACGATCGATCGGACGCGGATGTTCTCGGAGAGATCGGGCACGCCGGGCCGCAGGCAGCAGATGCCCCGCACGATCAGGTCGATGCTGACGCCGGCCTGCGATGCCTCGTACAGGGCGTCGATGATCGTGGTGTCGACCAGGCTGTTCATCTTCATGACGATGCGCCCGTTGCTGTCGGGATCGTCACGCTCGGCGGCGATGAGATCGAGGATCGCCGAGCGCAGGCCGGCGGGGGCGACGAGCAGCCGGCGGTACTCGGTCTGGCGGCTGTAGCCGGTGAGGTAGTTGAACAGCTCGGCGAGGTCCGCACCCAGCTCACGGTCGGCGGAGAGCAGGCCGATGTCCTCGTAGATGCGGGCCGTTTTGGGGTTGTAGTTGCCGGTGCCCACGTGGCAGTAGTGGCGGACGCTGTCGCCTTCCTCCCGCACCACCAGGGCCGTCTTGGTGTGGGTCTTCAGCCCGACGAGCCCGTAGACCACGTGGACGCCCGCCTCTTCCAGGGCTCTGGCCCAGGCGATGTTGGCCTGCTCGTCGAACCTCGCCTTGAGCTCCACCAGGGCGGCCACCTGCTTGCCGGCCTCCGCGGCACGGATCAGCGCCTTGATGATGGGGCTGTCGCCCGAGGTGCGGTACAGCGTCTGCTTGATGGCCAGCACCTGCGGGTCCTTCGAGGCCTGCTCGATGAACGCCACCACCGACGTGGAGAAGGAGTCGTAGGGATGGTGGACCAGCACCTCTCGCTCCCGCAGGACGGCGAAGATGTCGTTGGCGTCGCCGTCCTCGTCGACCAGCAGGGGCTGGGTCACGCCCACCCACGCAGAGTCCTTGAGCTCGGGGCGGTCCAGGTCGTAGACGGCCATGAGGCCGCTGAGCTCGATCGGCCCGTCGACGACGTAGACGTCGTCCGGGGAGAGCTCGAGCTCCCGCATCAGCAGCTCACGGGTCTCCTCGGCCATCGTGGTCGACACCTCGAGGCGGACCGCTCGCCCGAACCGGCGCCGGCGTAGCTCCAATTCGACTGCGGCCAGAAGGTCGTCGGCTTCCTCTTCGTCCTCCAGGGTCACATCGGCGTTGCGGGTGACGCGGAAGGTGTCGTGCTGGTCGAGCTCCATGCCGGGGAACAGGGTGTCGAGGTGGGCGGCGATCAGCTGCTCGACGGCGACGAACCGCTCGCCGTCGGGCATGACGACGAACCGGGGGAGCAGCGGGGGCACCTTGACTCGGGCGAAGCGGCGGGCGCCGTTGCCGGGGTCACGCACGCTCACGGCCAGGTTCAGCGACAGGTTGGAGATGTAGGGGAACGGGTGGCCGGGGTCGACAGCGAGGGGGGTGAGCACCGGGAAGATGCGCCGGTGGAAGACGTCGACGAGGTACTCGCGGTCGTCGTCGTCGAGGGAGTCCCAGTCCGACAGGACGATGCCGGCGTCGTCGAGGGCCGGCGCGATGTCCTCCAGGAACACCTTGGCCTGGTGGGAGATCAGCTCCTCGACCCGGCCCCGGATGGCCCGGAGCTGCTCGGCCGGCATGAGCCCGTCGGGCGACGGGGTGTTGAGGCCGGCGGCCTGCTTGTCGTGCAGCGAGGCGACGCGGACCTGGAAGAACTCGTCGAGGTTGTTGCTGAAAATGGCCAGGAACTTGGCCCGCTCCAACACCGGCGTCTCCTGGTCCTCGGCCAGGGCGAGGACCCGGGCGTTGAAGTCCAGCCAGGACAACTCGCGGTTGATGTACCGGGGCCGGCCGGACGGGTCGGGCTCCTCTGGCTCCACCTTCGCGGGGGCCTGGTCGAGGTTGGTCACGTGCCGAGCATCGTACCGGCAGGCAGGCGCGAAGCGGCCCCGAGTAGCCCTTCAGCCGAAGCTGCCGAACTTCTCGGGACCGTCTTCACCGGCATCTCGCATCCGGACGGCGCCGCCCGAGGGCGGGCACCGGCCAGCCCGATATTCCCCGGGAGGAACACCGGCGTGTGCGTGATACCTCGCCCG
>Ga0247713_1000548_pt1 | contig 22207 bp, 13 predicted proteins | sample 21E_NmetaG_FD_189936 | JGI IMG/M metagenome (GOLD analysis project Ga0247713, IMG submission 189936) | Soil microbial communities from hillslope of Landscape Evolution Observatory, University of Arizona, Oracle, AZ, United States - 2-1-E_N | ecosystem: Engineered > Artificial ecosystem >... | reverse complement strand
TCACGTAGCCGCCAACCGAGAGCTTCGGGTAGAGCGACTCCAGCGCCACCATCGTCGATGAGTACATGTCCCCGTCCAGCCGCAGGATTGCCAGCTTCTCCACCGGCGCTTCCGGCAGCGTGTCCTCGAACCACCCGGGCAGGAACCGCACCTGGTCGTTCAGCAGGTCGTAGCGCCTGAAGTTGTCCTTCACGGTCTCCAGGGGCACAGCCAAATCCTGGAACTTGTACAGCGGATCGCCGGTGTCGGTGGGGTGGTCTCCCTCCGCCGGCTTGGGAAGCCCCTTGAACGAGTCGGCTACCCACATCAGTCGGTCGGTCTCGCCGTACGCCTTCATCGCCCCGGTCATGAAGATGCTGGCGCCCCCACGCCAGACCCCGGTTTCGATGAAATCGCCCGGCACCTTATTGGCGAACACGTCGAGCACGCACTCCTGGACGTTGTTCAGGCGAACCATGCCCACCATTGTCTCGGCGTCGGAGGGCCAATCCCCGCCGATGCGGCGCATCTCCGGGTCCACCCGCCTCACCAGCTGGAACCCGCGAGCCTGCAGCACCGCCTTAGCCGGGCCGTAGAGCCTTCGGCGCCAGCCCCGAGTGATCGGCAGCTGATAGGTGGCGAACCCGGTCCTGGTCAAAATTCGCTTCAGCAGGTCGAGGTAGAGCAGTTCCGGAGTTGACTTCGCGGTCACAGGGGTCCTTTTCGTGAAGGGTGGAGAACGTGGCGCCGGTACTGCCGGCTAGCGCTCTCCAAGAATGTAAACACCCGCCGCCAGCTCCAGAGTGGTTTCCTCGGTCAACGACTGGAACTGCCTTAGGGGGCGGTCCTCGTCCATGTCGCCGAGCAGCTCGCTTATCTTCATGTTCTTGAAGCGCTCCCGCTCATCGACATCCGTAAAACCGGCGCAGTAGGACCGCAGGATCCACTCCAGAGTGACCCAGGGAAGCTGGAACTTGGAGACGCCGGAGTCGATGATCTTGACCCCGTCGAACAAGACCTTCAGTCCTTCCAGCGTCGTGTTGAAGTAGTGGTAGGGGTAGCCGTGCAGCGGCTGCAGGAACGCCGAGTGGCAGATGAACCTGGCGCCCGGCTTCAGGACCCGGATCAGGTCCGCCGCGTAGCCAAAGGGGTCCTTCACGTGCTCCATCACGGCGTGCGAGATGACCCCGTCGAAAGTCTCCGGCCTGAAGGGAAGCTCGGCGCCATCGGCTACCACATTGGTGCTCGGGAAACGCTCGATCTCCACCTGGATGATGTCCGGGCGGGAGTCGGGCGGCCAGCCGGCCCCCGCGTCGAGGAACAGGCCGCCGTTTTCCAGGTCGAGGTACTCCGGGATGATCTCCGTCACCGGGTGCCGGCTCACCTCCTCGCCTCGCGCCAGCGGACTGGGCTGGGGGCCAAGGAAGCTCGGCACGTCGCCCATCCACTCGACGGGCCTGCCGCACCCCGCACAGGCGGGCGCTCGGAAGTCGAGCGGCTCGAAGCAGGAGGGGCAAACCAGGATGTCCATCAGCGTTTTCTGCGCCTGGAGGAACGACGAGTCGTCCAGTTCTGAGTCAAGGGTGTGGAAGCGGGTCCACTCCCCCTCGCAGCTTTCGACCCACAGCTCTGCGCCGGCCGCCCAGACGTCGTGCTCGATCTCCATGTAGAACCCGGTGTGGAAGGCCAGCGGGTGCTCGTTCAACGCCTTGAAGATGTCGGCCCGCCCAAAGCGAATCAGGGCCGGGACCGAGCCTTTGGTGGTGCGGGCCTCGACCGTCTCTATGCCGTCCGGGTGAAACACCCATCCGCGCACCGGCACGAAGGCGCCGGCGATCCTGATGCCGGCCTCGGGGGTCTCGAGGAAGTACTGCACCTCGCCGGCCCGGAATCCGGCTGTCGGCACCTTAATTTCGGGCAGCATGCTATCCGGCTTCATTTCCATGGTCTTGGAACTTTGCTCTAGATGGAGGGTACAGGAGGCAAGTCTATCTTGAGGCTGGGCGGGTCGAACGGGTCGATATAGCCCTTCCACCGGGTCCGGAAGAACTCCTCATCCTCAACCGGGTGCGACTTGCCCGAGGCATCGTCACCGTACCCCCGGGTCGCCGCCTCGTAATGCTTGAGCACCGCGTACGGCGTGAAGACGATCAGAAACCCCTTGTCGCTGGCGCGCAGGCAGTAGTCGACGTCGTTGTAGGCGACGACCAGGTCCTCTTCGAAGCCGCCGAGGCCCTTGAACACCTCAGTCCGGGTCATCATGCAGGCCGCAGTCACCGCCGAGGGGTTGTGGATGCACCGGCCGATGCCGAAGTAGTTCTCGAAGTCGATGTTGCCGGCCAAACCGTTCCCGGGCCCGACGATGACCCCCTCGTGCTGGGCCTTTCCGTCGGGGAACAGCAGGCGGGCCCCGACTGCCCCTACCTCGGGCCGCTGCGCGTGCTCCAGCATCGCCTCGATCCAGTCCGGGGTTATCACCTCGGTGTCGTTGTTGAGCAGCAGCAGGTACTCGCCGTCGGCGTTTTCGGCCCCGTGATTGATGATCTTGGAGAAGTTGAACTCGCCGGGATGTTGGATGGACCTGCCTCCGAACGACTTCAGGTAGTCGAATGTAGCCTGCTCCACGCTGTCGTTGTCGACGACGATGATCTCGTAGTTGCGGTAGGTCGTGTGCTGGCGGATGCTATCGATGCAGGTCTTCAGCAGGTCCAGCCGGTCGCGGGTCGGGATGATGATGCTGACCTTCGGCTCGCCCTCGATGTCGTAACGCAACCGGTAGTAACCGCCGTACGGGCCGTCCTCGACCCGCCCCTTGATGCCGTTCCGCTCCAGGGAGTCGGCCAGGGCCCGGCGCGCGGCGTCGTGCGCCCAGGGCTTGGTCGCGTCGGAGTGGGCGACGGAGGTCGGCACCTGCCGCCAGGTGTAGAGAGGAGTGCGGACGTGGCCGATGCGGTCGGTCCTCTCGGTAACCCTGAGGGTCAGGTCCCAGTCCTGACTGCCGTCGTAGCCCTCACGGAAGCCTCCCGCCTCCTCGATCACCGACCGCCGAAAGACGCTGAAGTGGGTGACGTAATTGCACGACCGGAAAAAGTCGGGCGACCAGTCCGGCTTGCGGAAGGGGTCCCGCAGCGTTCCGTCCATGTCCTTGTGATCGAGGTCCGAGTAGATGAAGTCCAGGTCACGTCGCTCGTTCAGCAGCTTCACGACGTGGTAGAGAGCGTGGGGCTTTAGTTCGTCGTCGTGGTCCAGGAACCCGACATATTCACCGGTCGCCATCTTCACCCCGGCGTTGGAGGCGGCGGTGATGCCGGCGTTGGCTTCGCTGTAGGAAACCTTGATGCGCGGGTCCGCCGTCTCGTACTGCTTCAGGACCGCCTTGACGTCTTCCCGGTTCGAGCCGTCGTCGACTATGCACAGCTCCCACCTGGTGTAGATCTGGCCGCGAACGGACTCGACCGCGTCCCTCAACCATTCGGGCTCGGGGTTGTAGACCGGCAGCACGATGCTGATGGTGGGCTGGTAGGCAAACTTCTTCGACTTGCGGGCCATCTCTTTGACGAGCTGGGGCGACAGCACGTAGAGGTTCTCCCACACCTGGTAACGCTTCTCGACGGGGACGGCACTGGGGTTCATCGCCTTGCGGAACAGGCCCGGGGCCCAGCGCCAAACCTTGGCCACGTGCAAGAGGAAACCCATCGGACCCTTCTCGAGAATGATCCTGATCGCGTACCCCGGCAGCAGGATCACCCGGCGGCGGCGTGTGCCCCACGGGGCAAACTGGTCGATCTTGCCCACCAGCTTCTGCCACAGCTGGTAGCTGGTGCGCTGAACGACCATGTCGTGGGCGTGCTGGAGGCCGGCAAGCCGGCCTTCCATGGCGCTCAGGGCCCTGTTCGCATCGGCCTCCTGCTGCTGGAGCCTGCCCGTGAGGTGGTGGACCTGCTCCTTCAACTGCCATGCCCGGACGTCGAGGGCCCACAGCGGCGCCAGCATCTGGCGGGCTTGCAGGTGGGTCTCGTGGTTCTCGGCAACCGTGCGACGGACCCGCTCGGGATCCGGGGCCGGGGACGCCTGGACGATGAACTGGTAGGTCAGGACGTCGGGAGAGGAGTTCAGTGCCTCCATGAGCGCCCGCGGGTAGTCCTGCTCCCGCAGGTTCAACTCGGTAGAGAACACCCCGACGTCCACGTGACGCCACTCGCTGACCTCGTAACCGGCGCCGGCAAAGAGGTCCTCGATACCCGACCGGGTGAAAAATCGCAGGTGAGTTCCGTCCAGAAGGCCCTTGTCCCGGTACCGGAACTCGCCCTTCAGCAGGGCCAGCCGCACCGAGCCGTGGGCGATGTTCGGAATCGAGGCACAAACTCGGCCCCCCGGAGCCAGAATCGAGCGGACGTCGGCCAGCACCTTCGACGGGTTCACCAGGTGCTCGAGCACATCGGAGAAAAGCACCACGTCGAACTTCTCGTTTCCGAAAAACTCGGCCACGTCCATCTGCTCGATGTCCCCGACGATCATCCGCTCGCAGTACTTCTCGGCCATCTTGGCTGCGACCGGGTCGACCTCCAACCCGGTTACCCGGCATCCCCGATCCCGCAGTACCTTAGTCATGTCACCGGTCGCCGGGCCCACCTCGAGCACCTTTTTGTCCCTGCCGGCCAGCAGAATGATCTGGGTCTGAGAGGTGTTCTTCTCCCTCAGGTCGATGCGGGTCTGGTACCGGAGCGCGTGGCCCTCGTCGGCGCTTGAGAACTCCGGGCGTTTGCTCTTGCCGTCGGCTCCCTCCGTCATCGACGGCTCCGCTGCGGTCGGCGAGACGGGGGTTTGCTGAGGTCAGATCTCAAGACGATGCTCCTAGAACCTTTGCCCGAATAATTCTTCGAAAGGGGTTCCGCCCGCCCGGAACCGATGTGCCGTCTACCAGTTTGGTGAAAGGCCAGTGGCATCAGAACCCGGATCTCCGGCTCTTGCGGCATCTGGCCACGATGCCGGGAGCTTGACCGAATAACTCCTGGACCCTGTAATGCAGGTAGCCGCTTCCTTCACTTGAGGGCTCCCATCTGCTGTTCCAATCTCGATAATGCGCAGTAAGTGGACTCTTTTGCTGATTATCTCCCCGGAATAGTAAAGAGTCCAAGTGAGCATCGCCGTCGGTAGGTTTCACCATGCTTAGTTTAGGCATGGTTGCAGGAGAGTCAGTTAAGGACTCGGTAAAGGCTCTCCCAGAACTTACTGCCGACTTCGAACGAAGTGGGTTTTTCGCGGAGTTCCGAAAATCGCGTTGGGGAGCAGGAGTTCGGCGCGGGCTGGCCCGAACCCGGGTCGCCTTCCATGGTCACCCGTAAAGCACCCAGCCGAAGGCGGATGTCTGTTCCGCTCGGCCGTTATCGAACTCTGTCAGCCGGAAGTCAATGAGTTCGGATACCGGTCTCTATCAGCAGCTCCTCTAGCATCCGCCTGACCGCACGCACTGAGTAATTTCGCTCAGCGTATTCCAGGCCGTTGCGGGATAGAGTGTCCCACTCGTCACGATCCAGGTACAGGTTAACCAAGACTTTCGCAAACTCCGCCGGCTCGTCGGCGATCAAGACATCTTTTCCGTGAATCAGTTCCGTCCCCTCCACCCCCACGGAGGTGGATACCACCGGCAGGCCCTCACTGAGACTTTGAGTCATCTTGCCCTTAAGCCCGGCCCCGAAGGTGAGGGGCACCACGGAGACCCGGCAGCCCTGCAGGAAGGGGCTGAGGTCGGGTACATGTCCTATGACTCGGATGGCGGAAGAGTGGAGGGCCGAAATGTAGTCGGGCGGGTTGCTGCCGACGACGTACAGCGTCACCTCGGGCAGCTCCTCTCTGATCAGGGGAAAGATCTGCCTTACGAAAAAGTCGACCCCAGCTCCATTGGGCGGGTGGTTGAATCCGCCCACGAAAAGAAGGTCTTTTCGGTCTTCGAATGATGGGACGGATGTCGCGATCCGGTGAACGGTGGGGATGTTATGCAACCGGGCCCCAGGCACCTGTTCGGCCAGCGCACGCCTTTCAGTTTCGGTTACGGTCACCGACCTATCGGATGCGCGTACCAGGGCCAGTTCCAGCTCCCGGTATCCGGCCGAGAGCTTTTTCAGCCACTCCTTGCCCTCATACTCGGCCCGTCTGAACTCGCGGAGGTAGTGCAGATCAACGGTGTCGAACACGAAGGCGCAGTCTGGGGCAAATTCCCTGAGGGTCGCAAGATATCGCCAGGCAACTGAAGGACGGGAGGCTAGGCACATTCTCAGTCTAGGCGTCATGGCCGCGACCCTTTGACTAAGATCGTAGGCACCGTAGAGAACCTCGATTCCCGCCTGCTGCAGACGCGAGGTGTAGGGCTGCCGCGGGTCGCGGTTGTCCGGGACGAAGGTAATCGAGAGCCCGAGTTCTATCAGGCAGGCCATCAGGGTGTCCATCCGAAGGGAACCCGCGTCCTCGTCGTACGGAGGCACCGCCGCATCGACTATCAGTATCCGGTCACGTTGCGAGCGGTCGCGGGCTCTCAGGAGATTGCTGCCAGCCTGATGCTGCCCGCCCAGTTCGGCCTTCCACTTATCGACAAACTTTGCCCTGTTGACCTCCTGAAACCGCTTCGTTCCCGAAGAGGGGTCGGTACCGCTGGATATACCTTCGTGGTGTACGACCTCAGCCTGCGGCTGGTAGATAACCCTGAACCCGCGCTGGCGCGCGGCGAACGCCAAGTCAGCGTCCTCGTAGTAGGCGGGGGCAAATCGTTCGTCCAGGCCTCCGTAATCCTCGAAGAAATCGCGGCGCACCAACAGACAGGCGCCGGAGCAGTAATCGACCTCACGCAGATAGTTGTATTCGCATTTACCGGGGTCGTCATTCCTACCGTAGTTACAGCCCGTACCGTCGCTCCATACGATGCCTCCGGCCTCTTGCAGCGTGAGGTCCGGGTAGAGGAGTTTGGCGCCGGCGAGTGCCACCTTCTCGTTGGACAAGGCAGGTTGAATCAGCGCTTTCAACCATCCGGGTCGCACCTGTGTGTCGTTGTTCAAGAACACCAGAAATGGCGCCCGTGCGGCCGCTGCGCCGCGGTTGGTTGATCGGAGGTAGCCCTGAATCGACGCATTGACCAGAACCTTCACGTTCTCCAGACGCGCACTGCAGTACTGCGCCGTGTCGTCGGTCGAGGCATCGTCTACCAGGATCACCTCGTAAGGCACACCGTGGGTCTGGCTCAGAATGGAGGCGAGGCACTGATGCGTGAACGCACGGTTATTGTGCACAGGAACGACGATGGAGGCCATTGGCTCGGAAAACGACGGGAAGACAAGTGCGGGGGGAAGCTGTGGGACCGCCTGCTGATCAACGCCGCTATTTATCTCAGCTTGGCTTGTCGATACGCCCAGGGTTCGCGACAGCATCCGCCTGATCGCAGGATAAGTGACGTGGACCAAAGGGATTCTTGATAGAGCTTTCCGGTAGAGACTCAATATGCGCCAGCCTTGGGAACCATGGATGGCGCGCAGGTCCCCGGCAGCCCGGTCCCGCTCAGCGGAGACCTGCTTGAGCCGTGTGTCGAACATCGCCTGCTTCGATATGAGAATCGCTTCAAGCTCGTCAATCCGCTGGCGGTACTGTTCGCCGGTGGAAACCGGTTGGACCGCGTCGGCAAGGGGAGTGAGCTTGAGCTTTTGCTCGTTGAGCTCGACCACCTCCCGCAGCGACGCTTCCTCTAAATCGTGGCGAAGCCGGTTCTGCTCGACAGCAAGCCTTAGCGCGTCGATCTCCCTGTCGCGCTTATGCATCTCATCAAGCCAGGTGGCGGTCTCCGAAACCCGTGAGAGCGCCGAGTACAAAGGCGCCGGCGGCAGATGCGCGTCGGAGCAGAGGCCCACCGCGTAGAGGGATTCGGCAGGATTCCGTTCGGTACATGTAATTAACTTCGAGGGCCGAGCCGCATCCTCGTCGAAGTCGGCGAAGAGCCCGTCTGGCAGGATCGTGCTAGCGATCCAATTCTCCTGAGCTAACATCTGTACATTGGCGAAGCAGCCCTTCAGCAGGGCCTCGAACTCCTCGTAGGTGAACTCCCTTATGTGGAAGGGATTGCCCTCCGGATAGGTCATTCCGTTCGGACTGGAGATGATGAGAGTGCCGCCGGGAGATAGGACTCTTTTTAGCTCCGACAGGAACAGCTCAGGGTGCCGCACGTGCTCTATGGTTTCAAAGGAAACGACACATTCGAACGAGTGGTCCTTGATCGGCAGCCGCTCGCCGTCGGCTAAGAGGAACGAAGCCGAGGGTGAGTAACGGTTTTCGCTAGCGTGAACCGCAGCCGGGTGACGGTCGACACCTACAACCCGCGACGCTCCCGCGGCAGCCATAATGCCGCTTCCATAACCCGATCCGGAGGCCACGTCCAGAACGCTCTTGCCCCGAACCAGCTCCGCTGCGAACTGGTAGCGAACAATATGTTCGGCGTAGATGAGAGTGCGACGGTCCCGGTCGGTTTCCATTCGTTCCCGATCTTCTGACTCCATCCGCTTCCCCCATTAGTGAGAGGCGACGCGCTATCGCAGGTTGCGTCCCGGACTCCGACCAGTGGATTCTCGCCGATCTGAAGATGGGGATGCCACGCCGCTCGTCTTGTGCTGCTAAGTCCAGTGCGCCCGGGCCAGCCGCCAGACCGTCGCAACAGTCTCCCTGCATGCTCAACGCCGCACGATTCGCTTCCGCCGTCCGCCTTCCAGCAGGCGTATCCGGGTCAAAATCACCAGAGCATGCAAGCCGTCGGTCCACTTCAGCTTCTTGCCTTCGTTCCGCTCCCTGGCCCGGTAACTGATGGGAACCTCATAAATACGGTGACCGTGAGACAGCAACCTTCCCGTAGCCTCGGCCTCGATGCCAAACCCAGTCTGGCGGAGGTCGAGCGATTCCCAGACGTCCCGCCGGGCCATCTTGAAGCAGGTTTCAAGGTCGGAGAGCCAGGTATTAAACAAAAAGCTGGCCCAGAAGCTGACCAGCCGGTTTCCGATCACATACCAGAAGGAAAACGCTGTGTTCGAACTGAAAGAGCGGGTGCCGTAGACGACGTCCGCCTGCTCGTCCGCCACCGCCCTAAGCATTTCCCGGTAGTCGGCCGGATCATATTCAAGATCCGCGTCCAAAATTGTCACCAGGTCCCCGCTGGAAACTGCCAACCCGGTTCTCAAAGCGGAGCCCTTGCCGCAGTTCACTGGGTGAACGACCATCCGGACAAGCCCGTCGAGGACCAGGTCGTCAATGGACTCCATGCTGCGGTCGGTGGAACCATCGTCTATTACTACAACTTCGAGCCGGACGCCGAGATCGGTCTTCAAAAGCCTCTCCAGGGCGGGACGCAGCGTCGCGGCTTCGTTGAACACCGGAACGAGCACACTGAGACTTTCTGGCGCGCTCCTGACCTTTCGCTCAGCCATTTAACGATCTCCGCTCGCCGGCGACCCTGATACTCGGGCAGGCCCCGCTAACGATAAGGTATCCGAAGTGAACAAAATCAAATCGAACAACCTAGTGGCAGCGCGGTCGCTTTTGATCAACCTGACCCTGCGGGAGAACCGCAGCAAGTACAAACGGTCAACACTGGGATGGGCGTGGTCGATGATCAACCCTCTGGCCACAATGCTCATCTTCACCTTCGTCTTCCGGATCGTCTTCCGGATCCCTCCTCCGGAGGGCCATCCGAGCGGCCTGACGAACTTCGGGTTCTTCCTGATCTGCGGCCTGCTGCCCTGGAACTTTCTGGCCGCCGGCCTCAGCGGCGCCACGGGGTCCGTGGTCGGGAACGCCGGCCTGATCAAGAAGGTTTACTTCACGCGCGCGGTCCTGCCGGCCGCGAGCGTTCTTTCCTGGAATACGAACCTGCTTATCGAGTTAGGTGTTCTCTCGCTGGCCCTTATCTTCGTGGGCCAGTATGTCTTCCTTTATCTTCCGGCGGCGCTGGTGGTAATTGTTCTTCAGATGTTCTTCGTCCTGGGGATCGGGCTCGCTCTGTCGGCGCTCAATGTTTACTTCCGTGACATCGAACACTTCCTCACCATCCTGTTGTTGCTGTGGTTCTACGCCACGCCGATCATCTATCCCATCGACCTGGTGCTGGATAATGATCAGATCACCGGGGTGATGAGAAACGTCTACCTTATGAATCCCATGGTGCACTTCGCCGACGCATACCGGGCGATCTTCTACCACGTGAGGGTTCCGGGAGTTTCTACTTACCTGTACATGTTGATTTCGGCGGCGGCTGCTATGGCGTTCGGCTTGTGGCTGTTCAAGAAGTTGGAAGCCAAATTCGCGGAGGAGCTTTGAGCGACGAAACCGCTGTTTCAGTACGAAACGTCTCCAAACAATTCCGCATCTATCATGAGCGCAATCAGAGCATCAAGCAGATGGTTTTGCGCCGCCGGCGGGGCGTGTACGAGGAGTTCTGGGCTCTCAAAAACGTCTCATTGAACATCCCGCAGGCGTCGACCTACGGCTTGATCGGTGAGAACGGCTCGGGCAAGTCAACTCTTCTCAAATGCATGGCGAAGATTCTGGTGCCTGATGAAGGCACCGTCACAACCACGGGCTCCATCTCCGCCCTGTTGGAGCTGGGCGCGGGGTTCCACCCCGAGCTTTCGGGTCGGGAGAACGTATTTCTGAACGGAGCGATTCTCGGCATTAGTTCCAAAGAGCTAAACCGCAAGTTCGACGAGATCGTCGCCTTCTCGGGCATCGAGAGGTTCATCGACACCCCAGTGAAAAACTACTCGTCGGGCATGTACGTACGGCTGGGCTTCTCAATCGCCATAAACGTCTCTCCGGACGTCCTGCTAGTGGACGAGGTGATGGCCGTGGGGGATGCCGAGTTCCAGATGCGGTCTTCTCAAAAGTTCCAAGAGCTCAAGGAATCCGGATGCACCATCGTGGTGGTGTCCCATTCGATGGAAATGATACGAGATCTGTGCGACTCAGCTGCCTGGCTCGAGCATGGAACCTTGAAAGCGGACGGCCCCGCCAAACAGGTCATAGGTGCCTACATGAGGCACGTCGCCGAGGCCACCGGCTCCGAGTACATAGAGCCGGATCAGGTAGCTCCCACCGGCTGAACTCCGGGGAGCGACCACCCGACGCCGCCCCCAACCGGTCGGTGCGGCCCCCTCTATAATCCCCTCGCCCGATGAGCAGAATTGAGCAGATGCGGCGGGAAATGGGGCGGCAACTAACCGTACCCAGTTTAAGAACGGCGACAGCTGCCGCTTTGGCAACCGGGCTCTATCTGCTCGTGCTGCTCGCACATGGGGCTCTGCCCGGCATGGTAGGCGATCCGTCGATGGCCTATCTGGTAGAGGGAAGCATGACCTGCCTGCGCCGGATCGGATTCGAGGCAATAAGCGGTCTCTGTCCGACCCTGGGCGAGCCCTTTGGCTACCCATTCCTGACCGCTGGTCCGCTTATCTATTTGGGAGCCTTGCTGATGTACGTTCCGGGCATGGGATCGGCGGGTGCCTACACCGTCGCCCTAATGCTGTTGCTCGCCCTCGCCCTTTTCGCCGGGTATCTCCTGCTGTGCCGGCTGGGCGCTGGCGCCTTCGTGGCACTAGGTACGTCGTTCGCCTATCTGATGACTCCGACCGTGATCGGAATGAGAAGCTTTCTGGGAACCTCTGCCGGGTTTGTGCTGCTGCCGCTCTACCTGCTCGCCGACCTGATGGCCATTTCGGCGGTGGAAAAGAGAACCACCAGGACAGCCGCCTTAACCCTTGTTGCCTACACCGCGGTGAAGACCGCTGCCGCCTTTATGGACGGCTACTCGTTTGTCGCATCAAGTCTGATCAGCGCTCTTGTGTGGCTGGAGTGGTGCATCCGATCCCATTCAGCCTCCAGAACCCGCCGGCTCGCAGGTGCCGGTCTGCTGGTGGCCGCCCATTCCGTAGCAGCGCTCTTATACGCTCTCTACGCGCCGGGGGGATCAGCGGGTGCTCAACGGATCGAGGTTTTCAGATCGATGGGCTTGGACCTCGCCACTCTGGTCTTACCTTCCGGCCACATCTGGCCAGCGGCCACCTTCGGCTACTATGCCCCACTTCGTCACCTATGGGGAGACGGCAGCAATGCTGCATACAACTACGTGGGCTTCCTGTGCGTGGGACTAGCAGCCACATGCGTCATCCTGCGCAGGCGGGACGGCCGGCTGATGGCACTTGCTGCCGCCGGGTTCTTGGCATTGGTGCTCTCGCTAGGTCCCGCTCTTAAGGTGAACGTCGCCCGGGAACCCGAGAGGGGCATTCCCTCTTTCGAGTCGTACCTCATGCCCGAAGGATTAGCGCCCGAGCTGCCTTGGGCGGGCCTTTACACGACGGTTCCCGGCGTGAGCACCATGCGGGCAACCTACCGTTGGTTCGGGGTGACCCGGCTGGTCCTGGTAATCCTTGCAGGCCTGGCCGTTGGATCAGTGAGTCGGGCTGGGGGCCGAAGGCGCGTGCTCGCACTTTGTTTGGCTGGCGCAGCGATGGTAGAACTGTCACCTAACGTTCCCCGCCTGACGAACGATCACCTGGCCGGCAGGAAGGCCATCGAGGTGGTTACGAGGGAGGTCGGAAATGACTTGCGCGAAAGCACCTCTCCCGGTGAGCGCGCATTCTTCTTGAACTACGATGGCCTGAACAACGACTGGATGTCCAACTACCTCGTCCCGATGGCGGGACTTCGGAGCTACAACGCCGGAGGAGATAAGAATGCTGCGCTGGCATCAAAGCGGTGGCCGGACGAAGTGAAAACCCTGGCTCAAGTGGATCCTGGGCCCCAGGACGTTCTTTCGAGCTTCGAGGCCGGACACACGGACGTCGTCATCGCGCCGTTCTTCCACCTCAGGAACTCCAGCTACCGATGGCCCCCCTCCGACGAGGAACAGGCGGAGGCGCGCCGGGCGTTCCGCGACATTCTGGACGATCCGCGACTTCAGGTCGACCGGTACCGCTGGCTGGCCGTGATTCGTCCGGCCAATCCGGATCCTGTGCGTTGAGCACCACCGATCTCGCAGACGCCTCTCGGTCCCACCGAGAGAACGGCCCTTCGGGCGAGTTGGACGTGTCGGTCGTTCTTCCCGTTTACGACGAGGTGGGTCACCTTGCCCTTGAGCTCAAGCGGATGAAGCTCGCTCTCAATGCTGCGGGGCTACGCTACGAGATCATCGCCGTGGACGACGGCTCCACCGACGGATCGAGTGAGGTCCTGGATTCCACCGAGGGCATCCGGGTTATCCGCCTTCCCACCAACCGAGGGTCGGGAACGGTGAGGAAGATAGGCACCAGGGCGGCCAGGGGTCGAATCGTCGTTTGGACGGATGCCGACATGAGCTATCCGAACGACGTAATTCCCTGGCTGGTCGATCAACTCGGCGGATTCGATCAGGTAGTGGGCGCAAGAACTTCAGAAAAGGGCACAGTGAGGTGGGCGCGCACTCCCGCGAAGTTCCTAATCAGAAAACTCGCCGAGTACTTGACCGGAACCAGGATCCCCGACCTGAACTCCGGGTTCAGGGCTTTTCGCCGCACCGCTGCGATTCCGCTGCTCCACTTGCTACCCAAGGGGTTCTCATGCACTACCACCATGACCATGAGCTTCCTTGCCAACGGCTTGTCCGTGAAGCATGTACCCATTGACTACGAACCACGAGCCGGAACCTCCAAGTTCCACTGGAGAAGGGACAGCAGCAAGTACCTCCAGCAGATCATCCGCCTCGTGATGCGGTACGCCCCCCTGAAAATCTTTGCGCCACCGGGAATGGCGCTGTTGTTCCTGGGGTTTGCAAAGCTGGCTTTCGACCTGCTCGTACACCCGGTGAGGGTCGCGGGTAACACGCTGCTACTGCTCTTCGCCGCTCTTCAGGTTCTCTCTGTGGGACTCCTGGCGGACCTGATTGTCGACCTCTCCAAGCCTAACGACGCTCAAATTAGTAACGCCCAGATAGGAAGTGCCGGAGATTGACGCTGCCGGGCGAGGTTAGAACCGGTAACACGTACGACAAGTACTCGAGCCAGCATCCGGTTGAGCGGGCGCTCATGGCCCGATTTCTCAGAACCCTTGACGCCGCTATCACCGGGGAGGTGCCCTCCTGGATTATCGAAATCGGTATGGGGGAAGGTGAGATCGCAATGCGCCTGCGCGAGGCCTTTCCAGATGCCCTCTTCGCAGGGATCGATCTTCCCACGCCCGTGCTGGCCGAGCACTGGACTCGGCGGGGGCTCAATGGGGTGGTGGCCGACGCCTGCCAGCTGCCGTTCCGGGATGATTCGGCAGACCTGGTACTTGCAATTGAGGTGCTCGAACACCTTCCCGACCCCGAGACGGCACTAGCCGAGATGGCGCGAGTAGGCAGGGGGAAAGTAGTCCTCTCAGTGCCGTTGGAGCCTCTGTGGCGGGTCGGGAACCTGGCTCGGCGCCGGTATATCAAGGACTGGGGCAATACGCCGGGCCACGTCAATCACTTCAGCCGCCGCAGCTTCGTGTCCCTTGTAGGGCGCCATCTTGACGTGCGGGACGTACTTCGGCCCTTGCCCTGGACTCTGGTGGTGGCCACCGTTCCGACTTCTACGAAGGTTAGCTTTTAGGCACCCAGTTCCGGCTGCCGGAAACCGAAGCCAGTACGGCCGCGGCTCCGTCGACCAGCATGAAGGTCAGGCGTGCGAGTACTGCCGCCGCGGGCGCAACTCCGGGCGGAGCAGAGGCTAGCGACGCTACGAACAAAGCTTCCCGTACTCCCAGACCCCCCGGGACCGGGACGGCCAGGAAGCCGCCCAGCCAGGAGAACGCCGTTGCGAAGAGCACTGACTTGAAGGGGGCCGTCGGCCACAAAGACCACGTCAAAAACCAGGTGGTCGTTCCGATCAACAGCCAAGTGGGAACCGAAAGCGCGACCAGCCCGAGAAACTGGCTCCTCGCAGGCAGCCAGACAGCTCCCTTGGAGCTTCGCCGGAGCCAGTCGGAGACGGCACTCCAAACGGTGCCCGTCATCAGTAGACCCCCGATGATTAGGACTGCGCCGGTGGCGGCAAACGGAACCCAGGCGCCGGCACTCCAGTGGTACGCAAAGGTGAGCATCGAGACGACGGCGGCGCCGGAGTAAAGAGCCACCAGACCGACGGCTACGCTGCAGTAAGCGCTACTTCGCGCCGCGCCGGCCCGTACTGCAAGCTCGGCGCGCCCTACCACCGCCCAGACAGTTCCCGGGATGTACTTGCCGGCCTCTCCCCGAAAGTACGCCCTCAATGCAGCCAGCGCGCTCATCTCGGCGCCGAAGATCCGCAGAGCAATCAGCCAGGACAGGGCGATTGTCAACATGCCGGCGGTTGCTGCAGCCAGCGCGGCCAGAAGAACCCCGAGGTGAGCCGAGCTAAGAAGGACTCGCAGTTCGTCCCACTGCCTGGCTACGGCAACAGCCACGAAGACGATGCCGACCAGCGCAATGCCGACCCCCAGGCTTCGCCCCAAACGCGTAAGAGCGGCGCTCAACCCACCGGCAAGAGCATGCCCCGTGCCTAGCCGAGCCTATGCCGGTTGATCAGATGCCGGTTCAGGTAACCCGCAGCGCGCCGTAAAACCAGGAGCGGGCCCCCCTCTTCCCAGGCGGCGTTCATCCGGCCGATGAGGCGCCGGCGGCTGCTTATCCGTACCCCCGTACGGTCGATACCGAGCAGGTCAGCCGCCCGTTGCGGGTTGGAGCAGAAACCGTCCAGCGGCCGGAGTATCTGGCCCCAGGTCAGCTCCGGACGCAGCTTTCCGACATTGAGCTTGAATTCCCGGGCGAGCTCCTCTTCCTCGAGCATGCGGGTGAGCGCCTCGGTGAAGCCCTGAACCGAGCCCGGGCTGACCGTCAGGCCCAGCTTGCGCTCTTCGACCAGCTGACTGAGAGCGTCGCCCCGGGTGACGATCACCGGCAGCTCGGCCCAGAAGTAGTCCAGAACCCGGGTGCGGTACGAATAGGTGGTCTCGATGTGCTCCAGGTGGCACGAGACGCCGATGTCGGCCTCCAGCAGGTAGTTCGACCGCTCCTGATAGGGAACCCACCCCTCGTTGAAGAAGACGTGGGAACCCACCAGATCCAGCTCCTCGGCCAGGTTGCGCGCCTGGGTTGCCATCCGCATTTCCGGTACGTCGGGGTTGGGATGGGCCAGGCCCATGAAGAACAGCTTGATCTCCGGGTGATCCTGGGCAACCCGGCCTACGGCTTTGATCAACGTCAATGGATCGAACCAGTTGTAGATACCGCCGCCCCAAAGAACCACCTTGTCGTTCTCACCGATCCCGGGAATGACACCCTTCAAAACGTTCTTGCCGTGGATCGGGCTCTCGCTGGGCAGCCCGAACGGCACTACGTCGATCAGGCTCCTGAGCGTGGGATCCCGGTCGTACACGTGGGGGTTCAGCCGGCCGGATCCGGCGAGCTGACCCAACCAGAAATCCCTCTGCTTCTCGCTGGCGCAGATGAAGAAATCGCAGTTTCGGAGCTGGGCCGTTATGACCTCCAGGTCGCTCTCGAAGATGTTGTTGCGCTTGCCGGCGTCGTCCTCCCGGAACATCTCCAGGTTCTCCAGGTGGAACGGGTCGTACAGGTCGGCCACCAGGATCTTGCCCGACTCCCCCACCACCGGACGGTGATGCATGATGAACCCCTGGAAGATCACCACGTCGGCCCAGTCCAGGTGGTCGGGCAGCGTTGCGTCGTTTAGAACGTCGAGCGTGAAGGTCTTGGGCGTGATGTCGGCTGCCTTCACGACCAGCAGCCTCACCTCGTGCTTGCGGCTGAGCTCGGTGGCCATCTCCCAGGCGCGGATGGCCGGTCCGGCCATCTTCGAGGAGACCGTGTCTCCGGTGATCACCAGCACCCTGGTGCGGCCCCGGAAGACCTTGTCGACTCCGGTCTGGCTGATCAGCTGGGCAAAGGTCTCGCCGAACTGCGGGTCGGCGATGTTGGGCCTCAACGACTCCTGGAACAGCGCCATGATCTCCGAGTCGGCCCGCTTGCGCCGCTCCTGCACGAACGCCCGCTTCTGCATGATCTTGGGCATCTGACGGCTGACCTCCGAGATGCCCAGCAGGTGGGAGATCGTCATGGGCGATACGTTCTGGGGGTCCTGCACCGGGGCCATCTCCGGTGACGCCAGATCGTAGTTCTGCCGCTCCACGGACGAATAGGTCAGGGCGCGCTCGATGGCGAGCATCATCGCCGGAGCCAGCGCGGTGTCCAGCGTCCGGTTCTGGTAGTTCTTCAGGATTGTCATCAGGGCGTTGCGCTCCAGCAGGAACCTTTCCCGTTCCTGCCCGAGGGCGTCGGCGGTGCCGTGGTGGCGGTGGTAGACGACCGAGCTGGGCTCGTAGAGAACTCGGTGACCCATCAGCCACAGACGCCATCCCAGGTCCACGTCCTCGAAGAAGGCGAAATAGTCCTCATCGAAGCCGCCGACCTCCAGGAACAGATCACGGGGGATGAACAGCGCGCAGCCCGAGGCGAACAGGGTCTCGCCCGGCCGGTCGTACTGACCTTCGTCCGGCTCGTTGACCCCCACCTTGAAGCCGTGGCCGTAAAACGAAAGGGCCCCTCCGGCGTAGTCGATGGTCTTGCCGTCCAGGGTGAGGATCTTGGATCCCACCATGGCCACGTCCTGCGACTTCTGGAACCCGGCAATCCCCTGCTTCAACCAGTCGGGGTGGGCCCGGGCGTCGTTGTTGATCAAAGCCACGTAAACGCCCTTGGAAAACTTGACCCCTGCGTTGATGCCTCCGGCAAAACCGAGGTTGCTGGTCAGCTGGAGCACCCGAGCTTTGGGCCAGTTTGTCTTGACGTGGGCAACCGAGTCGTCGGACGATCCGTTGTCGACGAAAACGACCTCGAACCGGTCGGCATCGTACGTTTGCTCCGCCAGGGAACGCAGGCAAGCGTCGATGAACTGCTTGCCGTTGTAGTTGAGCACAACTACAGAAATATCTACGCGCATGGCAAAACCTTATGCCATGAACCTAAGACGCGCCGAAATTTTCGGGCTGACTATGATCGACCCGTGACCGGGCACCAGACTTCGACATCGCCTAAGCGGCCACACCACCGTCGACCGGGTACCCGGTGAGCCGGGAGTCCGGGCCTTCCTCAGCGCCGGGCCGCCCCAGGCTCCTGGACGGCCCATCCGGCCGGTGGCTTCTGGGCATCATCGGGGTGGTTGCCCTGTTGCGGGGCCTGTTTTGGGTGGCGGTGACCGAGGTCCCCAATCCGGTTGACGAGATCTATCACTTTGCCTATGTCGAATCCATTGCTACCGGCCGGGGCATCCCCAAGGTGGGCACCGCTGTTCTCGAGCAGCCGACCCTAGAGCTCATGCGGGAGTCCCCCACCTTCGGGTACCGCCGGCACGCCCTGGATCCCGCGCGCCCCGAACAATGGGGAGCGGCCGCCTTCCAGTACGAGGGGGTTCAACCCCCGCTGTACTACCTGGTGGTCGCTCCCGCCTATCACGCCGGCCGGCCCTGGGGGATCACCGGGTCGCTCTACGCCGTTCGGATTGCCTCGGTTCTGCTGGCACTTGCCGCAATTCCGCTGGCCTGGATGCTCGCCCGCGAGCTGTTCCCGGAACACCCGCAGGTCTGGGCCTTCTCGGCCCTGGTGCCGGCCCTGCTGCAGGGCCTGAATGCCAACCTGGCATCGGTGACCAACGATGCGCTGGTCATGCCGCTGGGCGCCGCCTCGGCGCTCGCCATCGCCCGGAGCATGCGGGAGCCGCGCTGGCGGAGCGCCGGCTGGTGCGGGCTGGTGATCGGCATGGCGATGCTCGCCAAGCTCAATGCGGTGGCCCTTATCCCGGTCCTGGCCCTGGCCCTGGTTCTCCTGCCTTCCGCCGGGGGCGCTTCATTGTGGTGGCGCTTGAGGTGGGGCGCCCTTACCGGCGCAGTCGCCGGCGCGATCGCCTCGCTGTGGTTCCTGTGGAACCTTTTCGCCTACGGGAGGCTGAACGGAGCTTCCGAGGAAACCGCCCGCCTCATTGCTCCCCTGCAGATCTCCTATCCGCTGAACCTGGAAGGCATCTGGAGCCACGTCAGGCATGCCCGGGGAGGGCTGTGGCAATTCGAGCGCTTCAGCCCCACGGCCGAAGGCCACTACGGGCGGGTCTTCCTGCTGGCAATGTGCGTCGCCGCCGCCGGGACGCTGCTGATGCTGGTCCGCTCCCGTCGCCGGGACCTCGCCGCCCGTCTGTCCTGGCTGGCCCTTTGCTGGCCGGTCACGCTGGCGTCGATGGTGACTATCGTCTACGTCGCCTACACCAGCACGGTCGTCGGCCGGCACAGCTACCCGGCGGTGATCCCGCTCCTGGTGTTCGTCGCTGCGGGAATCCTGCTGGGCTTCGCCCGCCCCGCCGGACCGGTCCTGCTCGGGCTGGTGGTGGGGGCCGCCCTTTGGATGGAGCAAGGTGAGATCAGGCGATACGTCCATTCGGTCTACCTGGAGCATGTGTGGGAGGAAGGGCTGGCCCCGGTATGGGAGCAGCCCTTCAACGACGGGTTCGTGGCCGCCGCCGGGGTTACGGTGCAATCCGACTGTCCCGTGGTGTGGCTCGGACTGGGCATCCACGGCGAACCACCGGACCAGCTTGCGGTCGCCGCCGGAGATCGGCTCCGGAGTGCGACCCTGCTGGGGGAAAGGGAGGGCATCGTCTTGTACCACCTCGACGAGCCTCACGCCCGGCAGTTCGACGTGCGGTTCGACCAGCCGCTCGCGGTTGGCGCCGCCGGGCGCGGCAGCGGACAGGTCCGGTTCATCGACGAAACCGACGGCCGGCTTCCCATGGCGCAGATCCAGTGCCGGACCGGCGACGGTCACGACACCAGGTTCCGTCAACGTTTTGAGCCTTTTCACTGGGACGCCATCTCGTACCGGACGACGGTTCTATGGGGGCGGTTATGGGCGGCGGCCGGTGGCTTGCTCGCCGTGACGGTCCTCGCGTCGGAGGCCCGGTGGTGGCTATCGAAACGCCAGAACCGGCGCTCCCGGGACTCCTTGCCTTAGCGAGTCGGTCTGAGTCGAACCGGCTCAATCCAACTCGCCGGCAAAGAGTCGAGAAGGGGACTTTCGAGGCCGGGCCCAACCGATCGGGCGGCCACCTTGCGGGTTCAATTCCGCCGCATTCACGGCCACGGTCGGGCTGCCCCCCGATCGGCCCCGGGCTCGGCGGGTAGAATGACCGGGTTCGCGGATGTTGAAGAACTGTTTCCCAGCGGACTTATCGCGGGGGCTCAATATGGAATTTTTCCCGGTCTTTCTCTCCGTTGTCTTCGTGGTGCGCAACCAGTCCGCCGACCTGGAATCGATGCTCACCGCCGCCACCAGGACCATCGCCTCAACGGTGAGCGACTACGAGCTCGTGGTGGTCGACAACGCCTCGGACGACGACAGCGTCGCCAAGCTGCGGCAGCTTACCGGCGAGGACGGGCTTCCAAACCTGCAGGTCTACGTCCTTACCAAGCAGGTGGAGCTGGATACCGCCTCGTGGGTCGGCCTGGAGAACGCGCTGGGCGACTTCGTCGCCGTGATCGACCCGACGACCGACGACATCGGCTTCCTCCCGACGATGCTGGACAAGGCGGCCGGGGGCATTGACGTGGTCTTCGCAAACAACGAGCTCAAATCCACCCAGGGCCGGCTCTACCGGGCGGGGCACCGGGCCTTCCACACCCTGTACAAGTGGTTCAACGGCATACATCTGGCGACCGAGGCTCCCCAGTACCGGGTACTGAGCCGAAGGGTCGTGAACTTCATCCTTCAGCACTCGCAGCCCGCAATGACCTACCGGCATCTGCCGGTTACCGGCGGTTTTGCCCGGGTCAACCTCAGCTACGAGGCGGAGCCAAAAACCGACAGCCGTCTGCCGTTCGGCGAAAGCATCGATCGAGGCGTCCGCCTTCTCGTGTCGACCACCCGGGGGCCGATGCGCCTGGTGACCGCCCTCGCCCTGCTGGGCGCCTTTTCGAACCTCATCTACACCGTCTATGTGATCGGGGTTGCGATCGTGAAGGACAACGTCGCACCCGGTTGGGTCACGTTGTCCCTCCAGCAGTCGGGAATGTTCTTTTTGATTTGCCTGGTTCTGCTGGTCCTGAGTGAGTACATCCTTCACATGGGTGTGCTCTCGAAAGAGGGGCCCAGGCACCACATCAGCCAGGAGTTCACCAGCGCCCGCATGACCACCCGGGAAAAGCTGAACATCGAAGAGTCGATCCCGCTGCTGCGCGACCCCGGTACCCGGCCGCAGCGGGTGCCCGATGCCGGCTGAGGCTGCGCCGCTTGAAGCCGTAATCGTCGGCGGAGGTTTCTACGGCACGACGATAGCGATCTACCTGGCCGGCCGGCGGGGGTTCCGCAACGTGCTTCTGGTCGAACGAGAGGCTCAGCTTCTCAGTCGTGCCTCCTTCAACAACCAGGCCCGGGTCCACAACGGGTACCACTACCCCCGAAGCTTCACCACCGCCTACCGCAGCCGGGTGAACCTGCCCCGGTTCCTCGGCGACTGGCCGGAGGCGACCAAGAGCGACTTCACCAAGGTTTACGCCATCGCGCGGAACAACTCCAAGGTGACCGCGGGGCAGTTCAAGCATTTCTGCGCTCAGATAGGGGCAAGGATCGGGCCGGCCGAGCCGTCGCTGCGCGATCTGTTCGAACCCCGCCTGGTCGAGGACGTCTTCCTCGTCGAAGAGCATGCCTTCGACGCAACCAAGCTCGCCCGGCTGGCGGCGGATGAGCTGCGGCACAGTGGGGTGGCAGTGAGGACCGGGGCCCGGGTCACCAGAATCCTCCGCGGGGCCGACGACACCCTGACGGTCGCCATAGCCGGCCCCGACGGGTCCGAGGAGCTGGTCCGGTGCCGCTACGTGTTCAACTGCGCCTACAGCGGCCTGAACCAGCTGGGCGGCGACTTTCCCGGAACCACCAGCGGCCTGAAGCACGAGATCACCGAGATGGCCCTCATGCGGGTTCCCGAGGTGCTGCAGGACGTCGGTGTCACCGTGATGGACGGCTTCTTCTTCTCCCTGATGCCGTTCCCCGCCCGGGGTCTGCACACTCTGTCCCACGTCCGGTACACCCCTCACCTGAGCTGGACCGACCGGAGCGGACTGGACCCCTACCGCAAGCTGGACGAATATCATCTCTCCAGCCGCGCCGACCGGATGG
>Ga0247713_1000547_pt1 | contig 22219 bp, 22 predicted proteins | sample 21E_NmetaG_FD_189936 | JGI IMG/M metagenome (GOLD analysis project Ga0247713, IMG submission 189936) | Soil microbial communities from hillslope of Landscape Evolution Observatory, University of Arizona, Oracle, AZ, United States - 2-1-E_N | ecosystem: Engineered > Artificial ecosystem >... | reverse complement strand
CCGTTCGACAGGGGCAGGCTCGTGGACATAGCCCCAGCCTATGCGCTCGGTGGATCCGCCTACTGGAGCAGTTCAGTGGCCGGATTGACGATGTCCATGTACACGACCGTGACGGTCAGCACGGTGAACAGCAGGATCACCGCGAGCGCGATCGGGGTGACGACAGCCGGGTCGAGTCGCCAGTTGGGCGCCTTGCCGCGCAGCCGCCGGACACCGTTCACCGCCTGCTCCACCGCGAGGGTCGCGACGTGGCCGCCGTCGAGGGGCGGCAGCGGAAGCATGTTCAGCAGGCCGAGGACGATGTTGAGCTGCGCAAGCACGATGACGATCGCGAACAGGTCCCCGGCGGCGCCGAACGCGCTGATCGCCTGGCCGACACCGACCACGCTCATGGGACCTTCGGCGGTGCGGGGCTGGTCGGCGTCGAGCCCTCCGATCCAGCGTGAGATCCCCTCGGGGCTGAAGGCCTGACCGAGCCCCTGCACGGTGAGGTACGTCAGACGTGCGACGGAGAAGTCGCCCACGACCGTCGCCGCCACGGCCTCTCCGACGGGCACCCGGCGCGTCACGGCCCGGGGACCCACGCCGAGGAAGCCCTGCTGCTCACCCTCGACGGTCTGCTCGGCAATCGACGCCTGGACCTCCACAGTGGTGCCGTCCCGCTCGACGACGATCGGCACGGTCTGCCCGGCGCGCGCGAGGACCGCCTCGCGGATGGCCTCGAAGTCCGAGGTCGCAACCCCGTCGACCGCCACGATGACGTCACCCTCGGCGAGACCGGCCGCGGCGGCGGGACTGTCGTCGCTGACCGCGGCGACCTCGTTGCTGCCCGCGGGCAGCCCGATGAACGCAAGCGCGCTGAACAGCAGCGCGGCGGCGACGATGAAGTGGGTGGCGGAGCCGGCGCTCAGCACGACGAGCCGCTGCCAGGCCGGCTTCTCGAAGAATCGCCGTCCCTGATCGGCCGGATCGGTCTCCTCGTAGGAGCTCATCCCGGCGATCTTCACGAACCCGCCGGCGGGGATGAGCTTGACGCCGTACTCGGTCTCGCCCTTCTGCACCGACCAGAGCGTGGGCCCGAAGCCGAGGAAGAAGCGCTCGGCCTTCATGCCGAAGGCCTTCGCCGAGATGAAGTGGCCGAACTCGTGGATCATGATGACCACGATGAGGCTCACGATGAAGATCGTGACGTACATGTCGCTCCTCTGGGTACGGCGCGGTCCGCCCGCTCCTCCGGCCTACCCGGCGCGGCCGGCGATGAGCTCCTGCGACCGCTGGCGTGCCCAGTCCTCGGCTGCGAGCAGGCCGTCGAGGGTCGGGTCGGCGAGCGGTTCGGCTTCCCCCAAGACTGCCTCGACCACGCGGGCGATGCCGAGGAAATCCAGACGTTCGGACAGGAAGGCGGCGACGCCCTCCTCGTTCGCGGCGTTCAGCACGGCGGGGAAAACCCCGCCGCGACGGCCCGCCGCCGCGGCGAGCGCCACCATGGGGAACGTCTCGGCGTCGACCGGCTCGAACTGAAGGGTGGTCGCCCGTGTCCAATCCATGCGCGCAGGCGCCTCGGGCAGGCGATCCGGCCATCCGAGCGCGAGCTGGATCGGCAGGCGCATGTCGGGTGGGGACAGCTGTGCCACGGTCGCACCGTCACAGAACTCGACCATGCCGTGGACGACGGACTGCGGATGGACGACGACGGTGATGCGGTCGTAGTCGATCCCGAACAGCAGGTGCGCCTCGATCACCTCGAGTCCCTTGTTCGCGAGCGTGGCGGAGTTGACGGTGATCACCGCCCCCATGTCCCACGTCGGGTGATCGAGCGCGTCACGGACCGTCACGTCGGCGAGCTCCGCGCGGGTGCGGCCGCGGAACGGCCCCCCGCTGGCCGTGAGGATCAGCCGCTCGACCTCACGTGGCGCCCCGGCCCGCAGACACTGCGCCAGGGCCGAGTGCTCGCTGTCGACCGGCACGATCTGACCCGGCTGCGCGGCGCTCGTGACGAGCGGGCCGCCCACGATGAGCGACTCCTTGTTCGCCAGCGCCAGGCGGCTGCCTCCCCGCAGGGCGACGAGGGTCGGCCGCAGCCCGCGGGACCCCACCATGCCGTTCAGCACGACGCCCTCCGGCCCGGCCGCCGCGGCGAGCTCGGCGGACGCCTGCGGCCCGTCGAGCACGTCCACGGCCGTCCCGAGCGCCTCGCGGGCGCGTGCGGCGGCCGCGGGGTCGGCCAGCGCCACCCGATCGGCGCCGAAGCGGCGGGCCTGGGCGACGAGCAGGTCGGCGTTGCCGCCCGCAGCGAGCGCGACCGCGCGGAAGCGCTCGGGGTGGGCATCGACGACGTCGAGCGTCTGCGTGCCGATCGACCCCGTCGAGCCGAGGATCGTGACGGGGACCGCACCGGCGTTCCCCCGCGTCCCGTGCAGGGCCCCGGCCGGGGCGTCGGCGCCGGCCGGCGCGGTCACCGGCCCCCGCCGGCCTCGACGCGGCCGGCGGCGCCGACCGCGGCAGGCAGCGTCCGTCCGCTGCCGAGGAGGTAGTCGGCGTAGAGCTGGCCGCAGGCGGCGTCGATGTTGCCGCCCCGGTTGTGGCGGATGGTCGCCCGCACCCTGCCCTGCTCGAGGCGCGCGGCGAAGGCGCGCTGCTCGGCGACGGGCGGTGCCCGCCAGGGCACCGCCGGCGTGGGGTTCATCGGGATGAGGTTGACGTGCGCGCCGAAGTCGCCGACGAGCCCTGCGAGCTGCTCGGCATGCTCGGGCCGGTCGTTGATGCCCGCGATGAGCACGTACTCGAACGTGAGGCGGCGCCCGGTCGTCTCCTGGTAGCGGCGGCATGCCTCGAGCAGGACCGCAAGCGGCCACTGGCGGTTCGGCGGGACGAGGTTGTCACGCAGCGTGTCGTTGGGGGCGTGCAGGCTCACCGCGAGCGTGATCGGCAGCCCCAGCTCGGTGAGGCGGCGGATGCCCGGTACGACACCGACGGTCGAGACGGTGAGGGACCGCGCGGACAGACCGAAGCCCTCGCGGTCGTGCAGCCAGCGCACCGCCCCCACGGTCGCCTCCACGTTCGCCAGGGGCTCCCCCATCCCCATGAACACGACGTTCGTGACGTGCGCGGGGACGCCGTCCACGCCGAGCTCACCGGAGGTCAGCAGGCGCTGCATCACCGTCACCTGCCGCACGACCTCCCCGACGCCGAGCTGGCGGCGGAACCCCGCCTGGCCCGTCGCGCAGAACGGGCAACCCATCGCGCACCCCGCCTGCGTGGACACGCACACGGTCGCCCTGCCGGCCCGGGTGGCGGTCCGTGGGTAGAGCATGAGCACCGCCTCGACGCCCTCGGCGGCCCCCGACGAGGAGAACTCGAGCAAGACCTTGCGGGTGAGCCCCTCGTCGGCGGTGCTGTTGCGAAGGACCCGCGGCGGCGGGTCGAGGACGCCGGCGAGGCGCTCGCGCAGGCCGGCCGGCAGGTCGCTCATCGCGCGGGGGTCGTCGACACCGCGCGTGAGCCAAGCCTGGACCTGCCGCGCCCGGTAGGCCGGCTCATCGGTGAGGAGGTCGGTGAGGCCGTCGAGGCCAAGTGCGTAGGGGTCCACGGAAGGATCAGCGTCCGAGCACGACGAGCAGGAGATGGGTCGCCGGGAGCGCGAAGATGACCGCGTCGGCCCGGTCCATGATGCCACCGTGCCCCGGGATGATCCTCCCGAGATCCTTGATCCCCAGGTCGCGCTTCACGAGGGACTCGGCGAGGTCGCCGAGGGTCGAGGCGACGGCCACTCCGGCTCCGACGACGAGCGCCTCGACGACGTCGAGGCCGGGCACGAACGGACCAGTCACCGTCGCGGCGATGACGAGTGTCGTCGCCATCCCCCCGGCGAAGCCCTCCCAGCTCTTGTGGGGGCTGACCGACGGGGCGAGCTTGCGGCGGCCGAACTTGCTGCCGACCGCGAACGCGCCGATGTCGTTCGTGACGCTCAGCGCCACAGCCGCCATGACGAGCCAGACGCCGTCGTCGCGCACGAGCAGCAGCCCCAGAAAGCTCACGAGGAAGGGCACCCACAGGGCCATGAGGAGCGTCGCGCCGAGGCTTGCGACGACCCGCTGGCGTCCGGTGTCGAGCAGCATCCACGCGAGCGCGCCGACGGGCAGCAGCACGAGGCCCACCGACTGCGCGGACTGCCCGGTGAAGTAGGTCCCGAAAAGCATGACGAGCCCGGCGCTGATGGCCAGCGGCGTGGCGGGGCGCAGCCCCTGGTCGCGGAACGCGACGTCGAGCTCCAGCAGGGCGATGACCGCGAACAGCGCGATGAACGCGAGCGCGGTCAGAGGATGGAAGAGCAGCGCGGCGACGAACGAGGCGGCGAGCGCCACGCCGGAGGCGATCGCCACGGGCAGGTTCCTGCCGGTCGCACGCGGGACGGGCGCGGACGGCGGTGCCTCCGTGACGGGTTCCTCGGGCTGCAAGTCGCCTCAGACCTCCAGGAGCTCCTTCTCCTTGTTCGCGAGCAGCTTGTCCACCTCGGCGACGTGGCGGTCGGTGAGGTCCTGCAGCTGGCGATCGGCGCGCCGGGCGTCGTCCTCGGGGATCACCGAGTCGTCGGCGAGCTCACCGATGTCGTGCTTGGCCTGCCGGCGCACGTTGCGGATCGCCACCCGTCCCTCCTCGGCGCGCTCCCGCGCGAGGCGCACGAACTCCCTGCGTCGCTCCTCGGTGAGCTCGGGGAACACGACGCGGATGATGCTGCCGTCGTTGGTGGGGTTCAGCCCGAGGTCGGCGTGGGCGATCGCCCGCTCGATCTCCTTCAGCGCGTTCTGGTCGTAGGGGCTGATCACGAGCATGCGCGCCTCGGGGACGCTCACGCCCGCGATCTGCTGGAGCGGGGTGGGCGAGCCGTAGTAGTCGACGGGCAGGTCGGTGATGAGCCCCGGGTTCGCCCGGCCGGTGCGGATCTTGCTGAATGCCACCCGCGTGTGCTCCACCGCGGCGTTCATCTTCGCGTCGGCCTCGCTCAGGATCTCGTCGATCACGGATGCCTCCTCCCGGATGGGCTCATGAATCGGTCACCGCGTGCACGAGGGTGCCGATCGCCTCGCCCGCGACCGCCCGCCGGATGTTGCCCTCGCTGAACAGGTCGAAGACGATGATCGGCAGGTCGTGGTCCATGCAGAGCGAGATGGCGGTGGCGTCCATGACCCCCAGCCCCCGGCTCAGGACCTCGAAGTAGGTGAGGCTGTCGAAGCGGCTCGCATCGGGGTGGACGTGCGGGTCGCGGTCGTAGACCCCGTCGACCTTCGTCCCCTTCAGCAGGGCCTCAGCCCCGATCTCGAGCGCACGCTGCGCGGCGGCCGTGTCGGTCGAGAAGTACGGTGCCCCGAGCCCGGCGGCGAAGATGACGAGCCTGCCCTTCTCGAGGTGGCGGATCGCCCGTCTGCGGATGTAGGGCTCGGCGAGCTCCGCCATCGTCACCGCCGACTGCACCCGCGTCTGCAGCCCGTGCTTCTCGCAGGCGTCCTGGAGCGCCAGGGCGTTGATCACGGTGGCGAGCATCCCCATGTTGTCGGCACTGGAACGGTCCATGCCCCCGGCCGCGGGAGACTTGCCCCGGAAGATGTTGCCCCCGCCCACGACGACGCCCAGCTGCAGCCCCTCCTGCATGACGTCGGCGAGCTGGCGGGCGACGGAGTGGACGAGCGGAGGGCTGATCGTGGTGGTGTCGTCCGAGAACGCCTCGCCCCCGAGCTTCAGCAGCACCCGCCCGTACTTGACTTCCGCGCTCAAGCTTCACCCGCTCCCAGGTCGGCCCCCTCGCATGGTACCGGAGGGGGGCGCCTCGTCGGCCGGAGGCGACCTAAAGGGTTCTTCCGCGAGCCGGAGGCCGCTGAGGCGCCCGCCCCGAGACGGTGCAGGGGATCAGGCGCCGACCTGGTAGCGGACGAACCGCCCCACCTCGATCTTCTCGCCGCTCGTGCGCTGGAAGTCCGCGAGCAGCTGCCCGACGGTGCGCTTGTCGTCCTTCACGAAGGGCTGGTTCAGCAGCACCTTGTCGGCGAAGAAGGCCTTGAGCCTGCCCTCGACGATGCGCTCGACGATGTGGTCCGGCTTGCCCTCGTCCCGCGCCTGGCGCTCGGCGAACTCGCGCTCGGCGTCGAGCGTCGCCGCATCGACCTCCTGCTCGCTTACCACGAGCGGCTTCATGGCCGCGATGTGGAGGGCGACGTCGTTGGCGAGCTGGCGGAAGCCGTCGCCCTTGGCGACGAAGTCGGTCTCGCAGTTGAGCTCGAGCAGGACACCGACCTTGGGCGGCAGGCCGGGCGTCGGCGCGTGCAGGTAGGCGTGGACCAGGCCCTCGGACGCGGTGCGCTCGCCGACCCGGCCCTCCATCTTCGCCCCCGTGCGCTCACGCACGAGCTCGGCCGCTTTGTCGAAGTCGCCGTCGGCGTCGAGGAGGGCTCTCTTGCAGTCCATCATCCCCGCGCCGGTGGCGTCGCGGAGCTTCTTCACGTCAGCAGCGGTGATGTCAGCCACGCGTTCTCCTAGCGAGAGATCGAAGCCGAGCCTCAGGTGCCGGTCGTCGTCGGGGGTTCCTGCGTCCCGTGGGAGGCCTCGGGGTCGGGCTGGGGCGCCTGCTCGGGCGCGGGCAGCGGCACGGGTTGCTCGGCGGCAGCCCCGTCGAGGGGGTCCACGGGGGCGTCGCCGGCGGCATCGGGCGTGGCGTCGCCCGCCTGGGGGGGCCCTTCCGCGTCGCCGGTGAGACCTCCGCCGGCAGCCGCTGCGGCCTGGCGGGCCTCCTCGCGTTGCAGGGCGATCTCCCACTCCGCGAGCGGCTCGTTCTCCTCGACACGCGGTGCGCCCGCCGCGGGCTTCTGCGCCGCAGCGGCGGCGGCCGCCGCCTGCTCGGCGACGACGTCGTCGGCGCTGCGGCTGGCGCGCTGCACGTAGCCCTCGGCGCAGGCGTCGGCGATGATGCGCGTGAGCAGGGCGCCGGACCGGATCGCGTCGTCGTTACCCGGGATGACGTACTGGATCTCGTCGGGGTCGCAGTTCGTGTCGACCACCGCCACGACGGGGATGCCGAGGCGGTTGGCCTCCTTCACGGCGATGTGCTCCTTCACCGTGTCGACCACCCAGACGGCCGCGGGCAGCTTGTTCATGCCCCTGATCCCACCGAGGTTGCGCTCGAGCTTCTCACGCTCCCGGCGCAGGGTGAGGACCTCCTTCTTCGGAAGGAGCTCGAGGGTGCCGGACTGCTCCATCTCCTCGAGCTCGTTCAGGCGCCGCAGCCGGGCTTTGATCGTCTCGAAGTTCGTGAGCATCCCGCCGAGCCAGCGGTAGTTGACGTAGGGCATCCCGACGCGCATGGCCTGCTGCTCCACCGCCTCCTGGGCCTGCTTCTTCGTGCCGACGAACAGGACCGTGCCACCCCTGGCGACCGTGTCACGGACGAAGTGGTAGGCCTGCTCCAGCATCCCGATGGTCTGCTGGATGTCGATGATGTAGATCCCGTTGCGCTCGCTGAAGATGAAGCGCTTCATCTTCGGGTTCCAACGACGGGTCTGGTGCCCGAAGTGGACACCGGCCTCGAGCAGGTCGCGCATGCTCACGACGGCCATGGGACGGTCCTTCCTGGTTGGCGCGACGCGGGGTCGCGCGCTGCGGTTGGCCTCACGCGCGCCGGCTTTCTCGACCGCACACCGCGAAGCGGCGGGCGGCACCGCGGGCTTCTGCGGCGCGCGTTGTGTAGTGGTGCGTCGCGCGGGGCGACGCGAAAACGGTCCGAAACGCCCGGACCACGGGCGAGGATACCGCGCGCCACGCGGAGCCGCGACCGCACGGCCGGGGCGCGAGCCCTTCACGCTGGTCAGCGCGGCAACCGCACGAGGTGGGGCTGCCATCGGCCGAAGAGGCGCAGCGGGTCGATGTAGTCACCGTGCAGCCGTGCGCCCCAGTCGAGGTGCCCGGCCCCGGCGGCCAGCCGCCCGAGCAGCTGGCCTGCTTCCACGCGCTCACCGGCGGTCACGGCACGGGGGTCGAGCGCCCCGTAGGTGGTCTCCAGACCTCCACCGTGGTCGACGGTGACCCAGCCTCGGCGGGCCACCTCGCCGGCGAACGTGACGACGCCGGGCAGGGCGGCCCGCACGGGGTCGTCCGGCTGCGCGGCGAGGTCCACGCCACGGTGCCCGGGACCGTAGGGTGTGGCGGGGGCCGTGAAGGGGCGCAGCAGCTCGCCGTCGACGGGCGGCACGACCGATTGCGCCAACCCTGCCCCTGCCGCCGCACCGGGAATCCACATCGGGGCGAGCAGCACCGCCAGCACCGTCGTCCCGACCCTCGTCACGCGCACGTCGCCACCTCCGGGGGCACCGTACGACGGCGGCGGCGCGGGCGGGCCCGGCGGGTCGGTGACCCTGTGGACGAAGGTGGGCGTCAGCCCGCGATGCGCTCGTTGATCTTCGCGCGCAGGCCGAGCACGGCCTTCGTGTGCACCTGGCAGACCCGGGACTCGGTGACCCCGAGGACCTCTCCGATCTGCGCGAGGGTCAGCCCCTCGAAGTAGTAGAGGACGACGACGGTCTTCTCGCGCTCGGTCATGCGGCTGATGGCGTCGGTGAGGATGGCCTTCAGCTCGGTGTCCTCGTAGCTCGACTCGGGGTTGACGGCCTTCGGGTCCTGCAGGGTGTCGACGAGCGCCTGGCGTTCGTGATCCTCACCGCCGAGGGACTCGTCGAGGGCCACGAGGGACACGAGGGAGACCTGGGCGAGCGTGTGCCGCAGGTCGTCGAGGCTCATGCCGAGCTCCTCGGCGAGCTCGGTCTCGGTCGGGGTCCGCCGCAGCCGGCCCTCCAGGGCGGCGAGCGCCTTCTCCACGTTGCGGGCCTTCGAGCGAACGCTGCGGGGAACCCAGTCAACCGACCGGAGCTCGTCGATGATCGCCCCCTTGATGCGGGCGATGGCGTAGGTCTCGAACTTCACCGCCTTCGCGAGGTCGAATTTCTCGATGGCGTCGATCAGCCCGAACATGCCGTAGCTCACGAGGTCGCCGTGCTCGATGGTGGCTGGCAGCCCCACGGAGACCCGACCGGCGACGTACTTCACGAGGGGCGAGTACTGGAGGATGAGCCGCTCGCGGACGTCCACCTCGCCCGTCTTCTTGTACCGCTCCCAGAGCGCGACGACGTCGGGGTCCTGCGACGCGCGCCCGTCACGGGGGCGCGCTGTGCCTGCCGGGTCAGCGCTGGACATATCGGATGGCGTCCCTCGACCGCTCACGCACGTGGGTGCGCGTGCTCGTAGCTGGCTCGCAGGTGCTCCCGCGACAGGTGAGTGTAATTTTGCGTGGTCGACAGGGCAACGTGTCCGAGGAGCTCCTGGACGCTGCGCAGGTCCGCGCCGCCCTCGAGCAGGTGCGTCGCGTAGCTGTGGCGGAGCGTGTGCGGGCTGACCCGCCCCAGTCCCGTGTCGCGGCCTGCACGCTCCACGACGGTGTACGCCCCGCGCGGCGACAGGCGGGCTCCCCGGCTGTTGACGAACACCGCCGCGGCGGCCGGCGGCGCGGGGACCGCCGCGAGCACGGCGCCCCGCCCCTCGTCGAGCCAGCGTCGCAGGGCCAGGCAGGCCGGCTCACCGAGTGGGACGAGGCGCTGCTTCGCGCCCTTGCCGTGCAGGCGCGCGGTGGCCGCCGACAGGTCGACGGCGTCGAGATCGAGCCCGACCGCCTCGCTGACCCGGGCACCGCTCGCGTACAGCAGCTCGAGCAGCGCCCGGTCGCGCAGCCCCATCGGCGTCGCCGGGTCGGGTGCGGCGACGAGCGCGCGCACCTGGTCCGGGCGCAGGACGCGGGGCAGCCCGCGACCGACCTTCGGGGTGCCGAGCGCCGCCGCGGGATCGTCCTCGACGAGGCCTTTGCGTCGGAGCAGCGCGAAGAGGCTGCGGGCGGTGGCGGCCTTCCGCGCCACCGAAGCCCGCGCGTAGCCGTCGGCGACCAGCGAGGCGAGGTAGCGCCGCAGCACGAGCGGCGCGACCTCGTCAGGGTCGTCGATGGCGAAACCGGCGCAGAACTGCGCGAGCTGGCGGGCGTCGCGCGTGTACGCCGCGACGCTGTGATCGGCGAGCATCCGTTCGTCGCACAGGTGGATCCGGTACGCCGCCAGGGCGTGCTCCCACGCCGGGGGCAGCCGGCCGGGCACCTCCATGCGGGCTCCTCTCCAGCCGGCGAGCGCTCGGTGGACGGCGCCAGCGTCGCACAGACCGACCAGGGGTCAAGCATCGCCGCCGTGGCGGGGCTGCCCGTGCGCCGACGCCCGAGGCAGCCCGGGTAGGGTCGTCGGATGGACGACGGGCCCCTGACGGCGCTCGAGCCGGGGGCCGGCGCGGCCACACGCGGGCGGCGCCGGCGCCGCCTGGTGGTGGCGGGCGTGGTGGCCCTCGTCGTCGTCGCGGTGGCGTTCGCCGCGTGGCGGCTCGTGGGCGGCGGCGACCTGCGGCGGCTGGCCGCCGCGCCCGACGCCACGATCGCCGCGCGCACCGCCCACGTCGCCGTGGCCGGCACGGTGGAGGGCGTGCCGGTGGTCGGACCCTTCACGCTGGCCGTCGCCGAGGGCGAGGTCGACTTCGCCGCCCAGCGGGCCCTTCTTCGCCGGGAGGTGCCCGGGGCGTCCGTGCCACTGCTGCGCCGCCTGCTCCCCGAGCCGGTCCAGCTGCTGCACGACCGCGGGGACACCTACGTCCGCCTGCCGGTGGGTGGACGCGAGGCGTGGGTGCGCGTCGGCGATGCCGACGACCCCGCCGGCCCGGGCACGGCCGCACCCGGTCTCACGAACCCCGTCGCCGCGCTCGGGCTTCTCCGCGCGCTCGAGGGCATGCCCGAGGCGCTCGGCGAGGAGTCCGTCCGTGGGCAGCCCTCGACGCGATTCCGTGTGACGGTCGACCTCGACCGCGCCGCCGAGGCGCTGTCGGGGTGGGCGGAGGACGTCGCCCGTGGGCTGCGCCGCCTGCGTGGCCGCGGCGACCTGCCGCTCGACGTCTGGCTGGACGCTGGGAACCGCGTGACGCGGCTGCGCTACACCATCCAGCCCGACCGGGCACTGACCGGCGGGATCGGGGTCACGCTCGTCACCGACGTCGAGCTGCACGCCTTCGGCGCGGGGGTCGACATCGTTGCCCCCCGCGCCGACGAGCTCGTCACCGTCCCCGCGGGCCGGCTACGGGAGCTCGACCCGTTTGCCCGCCTCGGTGAACTCTTCGAGCGCTGAACACCTGTCGTAAGGCTTACTTGACGGTACAGTCGTTCCTGTTAGTCTGACTTAAGCCCGGTCACTGTTGGCCACAGCGACCGGCCCGACGTCATACCCCAGGAAATGTTGCCCACCCCCACCCCTCGGGCGGAAGCATCATCCTGCACCATGAAGCCTGCCTTCATCGCGCATGCCCATTCGCAGTCGTCACCCGGCGCGCCCGGTGGGGGCCGACCGTAAAGGAGTTACCTCCATGTGCTTCAAGAACCTCCCGGTGCAGTTCGACGAGAACGGCAAGGCGAGCCTCCGCGAGGGGGTGGCGAACCCCTGGTCGGTGAACGGCACGGAGAAGCCCAAGGGCTTCACGAAGACCAGGACCGCCCGCGTGGCTGGTGGCGCCGTGGCGACCGAGCCGAAGGTCCGCGACTGGATGATCGACCCGATCACCCGCGTGGCCGGCGCGCTCGCCATCCACGTCCAGCTCGACCTCGAGAAGCGCGAAGCCGTCGAGTGCCACTCGATGGCGATGCTCTTCCGCGGCTACGAGCTCATCCTCGAGGGCCGCGACCCGCGCGACTCGATCGACCTCACCTCCCGCGCCTGCGGCGTGTGCGGTGGCACGCACGCGACCTGCTCGTCGCAGTGCATGGACATGGCGTTCGGCGTGCGTCCGCCGCCCATGGGGGTCATCGCGCGCAACCTCGGCGAGCTCGCCGAGATGCTCTACGACGCGCCGATCCACATGGGGCTGCTCGCAGGTCCCGACTACTCCACGCCGCTCGTCGAGGCCACGAACCCCGAGATCGTCCGCAAGGCCGAGACGACGCTTGCGCCGCACTCGGGGCTGCACGGCTACGAGACGATCAAAGACATCATGGACGCGATGGCGCCCCTGACCGGCAAGATCTATCTCGAGGCCATCCAGATGACCCGGCTCGGCCGGGAGATGGTCAACCTGTTCTACGGCAAGTTCCCCCACCCCTCCACGCTCGTGCCGGGCGGGGTGACCACGACCATCACGACCTCGACGTTCAACGAGTTCAACTCGCGCCTGATCAAGTTCATCGACTACGCCAAGCGCGTCCAGGGCTGGTGGAACGACGTCCTCGACTTCTTCCTCGAGTGCAACCCGCGCTACGCCGAGGTCGGGCAGCGCCCGATCAACATCATCCAGCCCGGTGCGTGGGACGACCCCGAGGCGTACGACGCGACGTACGCGAACATCGACCGGTGGGGCAGCCTCCGCAGGTCCACGCCCGGCGTGATCATCGACGGCAAGCTCGTCACGACGAACCTCACGCAGATCGACACCGGTATGGAGGAGTTCGTGCAGCACTCCTTCTACGAGGAGTGGAGCGGAGGCGGGCAGCGCTACGCCAACGACCCCAACGGCAACCCGGTGTCGCCCTACCACGCCTGGAACAAGATCACGATCCCGAAGCCGGGCGCCCGTGACTTCAAGGAGAAGTACACCTGGGACACCGCGCCGCGTTGGGACCGTCAGGTCGTGGAGACCGGCGTCTACGGGCGCATGTGGGTCACCGCACTCGCGCAGAAGGCTCCACCCAGCGACTTCGTGCAGTCGACCGGTGACGGCCTGCGGATGCTGCTGCCCAAGGGTGAGCTGCCGGAGATGGAGCTGTTCTGGAAGGTGCCCGACCGCCTCAACGCCTTCGAGCGCACGCGGGCCCGCTCCTTCTCGGTCGCCTGGCAGGCCGCGAACGCGCTGACCGTGCTGCTGCAGGCCTACGACTACTGGCGCCGTGGGGAGACGAAGGCCTACACGAAGTTCACCGTGCCGAAGGACGAGCGCCGCGGTGTGGGGCTGTGGGAGGCCGGCCGGGGCTGGCTGTCCCACCACATGACCATCGACAAGGGTCGCATCGTCAACTACCAGATCAACACGCCCTCGACGTTGAACGCCGCGCCCCGCGACCCGTGGGGTCAGCCCGGTCCCTACGAGCAGGGCGCGATCGGCACGCCGCTGCTCGAGGCCAACAGCGACGACAACCTCAAGGGCATCGACATCCTCCGCACGATCCGCAGCTTCGACCCGTGCATGCCGTGCACGACCCACATCGACACCGGGCGGGGTGTGATCAGCAGAGAGGTCAACTCCTGCTCCTGCACCCTCGAGTAGGCGCCCGGCAGGTCCGCCGCCTCCCACGGCCTCCGCGAGTGGGGCTCCCGAAGGTTCCCGTGGGAGGCGGCGGTACCACCCCTCCCTTCGCCGCCACCTCACGTGGCGGCGAGCGTGCGCCTGAACAGCGGGATGAGCCCGCCGGTCTCGACCATCTCGACCTGGCGGGGCGACAGGCGGTGGCGCAGCGCGTAGGTCTCCCCCCGGGTGCGGTTCTCGACGGCGAGCTGACCGCGCTCGACGAGCGCGGCGCGGACCCCGCGCAGGACGAGCACGTCGCCCTGGCTCACCCGGTCGTAGTCCTCCGGGTCGGCGAACTCGGCGGCGAGGATCCCGAAGTTGGCGAGGTTCTGCCAGTGGATGCGGGCGAAGCTCTTCGCGACGACGGCGCGCAGGCCGAGGTAGCGCGGCGCGATCGCGGCGTGCTCGCGTGACGAGCCCTGCCCGTAGTTCTCGCCGCCGACGATGACGTGACCGGTGGCCGCGGCCCCCTTCGCCCGGCGCACGTAGGTCTCGTCGTACTGGTAGTAGACGAACTCGGCGATGGCCGGGATGTTCGACCGGAAGGGCAGGACCCGCTGGCCGGCGGGCATGATGTCGTCGGTGGACACGTTGTCGCCGGTCTTCAGCAGCACCGGCGCCTCCAGGTCGTCGGGCAGCGGGTCGAAGTCGGGCAGCGAGGAGATGTTGGGCCCCTTGACGAGCTCCTCTTTGACCGCGGCGCCGGCGGGCAGCGGCGGGGTGAGCATCTGCTCGTTGATGCGGTAGTCGTCGGGGTAGGCGAAGGACGGGTAGACCATGCCGTCGCCTTCGAGGTCGCGCGGATCGGTGATGACCCCCCGCAGCGCGGACGCCGTCGCCGTCTCCGGCGAGCACAGGTACACCATGTCCTCGCGCGTGCCCGAGCGGCCGGGGAAGTTGCGCGGCGTGGTGCGCAGGCTCGGCCGGCCGGTGGCGGGCGCCTGGCCCATGCCGATGCAGCCGTTGCAGCCGGCCTGGTGCAGGCGGGCCCCGGAGTGCAGCAGCGGCATCAGCAGGCCCATGTTCGTGAGGTTCTCGAGGTCCTGCCGGCTGGCGGGGTTGATGTCGAACGACACGCCATCGGCGGTGCGTCGCCCGCTGGCGAGCATCGCCGCCATCGCGAGGTCGCGCAGCCCCGGGTTCGCCGAAGAGCCGACGTAGGCCTGGTAGATCTCGGTGCCGGCCACCTCGCGCACGGGCACGACGTTGCCGGGGCTCGACGGCTTGGCGATGAGCGGCTCGAGGGACGACAGGTCGATCTGCTCCTGCAGGTCGTAGGTGGCGTCGTCGTCAGCGAGTAGCTCGACGAACTGGTCGCCGCGCCCCTCGCGCTCCATGAACGTGCGCACCGCGCCGTCGGCGGGGAAGACCGTCGTGGTCGCGCCGAGCTCGGCGCCCATGTTCGCGATGACGTGGCGGTCCATGGCGTCGAGGTCGGACAGCCCCGGACCGTGGTACTCGATGATGCGCCCGACCCCGCCCTTCACGTCGTGGCGGCGCAGCAGCTCGAGGATGACGTCCTTCGCGCTCACCCAGTCGGGCAGACGGCCGGTGAGCTCGACGCCCCAGATCTCCGGCATGGTGAGGTAGAGCGGTCGTCCGGCCATGGCCATCGCGACCTCGAGGCCACCCACGCCGATGGCGAGCATCCCGAGCGACCCGGCGGCGGGGGTGTGACTGTCGGAGCCGACCATGGTCTTGCCAGGGACGCCGAGGCGCTGCATGTGCACCGCGTGGCTGACGCCGTTGCCCGGCGGGGAGTACCAGACGCCGAACCGCCGGCAGGCGCTGCGTAGGAACAGGTGATCGTCGGGGTTGCGCTCGTCGGTCTGCAGCAGGTTGTGGTCGACGTACTGGGCGCTGGCCTCGGTGCGCACGACGTCGAGCTGCATCGCCTCCAGCTCGAGCATGACGAGCGTCCCCGTCGCGTCCTGGGTGAGCGTCTGGTCGATCGCCACGCCGATCTCCCGACCCGGCGTGGGATCCCCCGAGACGAGGTGCGAAGCGAGCAGCTTCTGCGCGACGTTTGCGCCCATCAGTCGGTCCTTCGTTGGCGGCGGGTCATCCCCTGCGGCCTACCCGGCCTTCGGGGCGGGGAAGCAGCGACTTCCCCGCGGAGCCTGCTCGGGGGATACTCCCGGCCGGCTGTCCAGCAGGGAAGGCGCGTCGTGACCGCTACGCCAGCGAGCGTCAAGCAGATCCTCGAGGAGCTCACGGGCGGCCTGCGCGCAGGCGACAACGTCGTGCTTCAGGCCGACGCGGAGGTGGATGCGCACTTCGTGCTGGCCGGCGTTCTCGAGCTCGACCCGGAGCGCGGGCCCGTCGTCTACGTGAGCTTCCGCCTGCCCCCGGAGGAGATCCACCACCGGTTCGGGTCGGCGCTGCTCGTCGTGGACTGCACGGGTACCGGCGTCGCGGCGGAGCCGCCCCGGAACGACGTGGGGGTGCAGCACATCAGGGACGCGACCCCGGCCGCCGTCCGGGAGGTGCTCTACCGCGTCACCCAGGAACTCGGCGCGGGCGCTACGTACGTGTTCGACGGGCTCACCGCCATGCAGCGGCGCTGGAGCACCGAGGGGGCGCTGTCGCTGTTCCTCTGGATGTGCCCGAAGCTCTACGAGGAGCGCACGATCGCGTACTGGACGCTGGAGCGCAGCGCGCACACTCCCGCGTTCCTCGCCAAGCTCGCCCAGATCACCCAGGTCGTCATCGACCTCGGGCGGGACGGCGAGCGGTGGTGGATGGAGCTGCGCAAGGCCCACGGCCGCTCGGAGGACCTCCTCGAGGGGCGGATAGCCTTCGTCGTCGAGCCCGACGGCGTGCAGGTCGTGGACCGGTCACCCGTGAACCGTCAACGGGTCGGTCGGCTCATCCGGCGGCAGCGCATCGCCGCGGGGTTGTCGCAGGCGGAGCTCGCCCGGCGGGTGGGGGTCAGCCCGAGCGCGCTGTCGCAGACCGAGCGTGGCCACCACGGCATCTCCGGCGACGTCCTCATGCGGGTCTGGGAGGCGCTCGGCGTCCCGCTCGGCGACCTCGAGGCTCAACGTTCCACCCACCGCGTGTTCCCCCGCAGCAGCCACTCCGCGGAGGAGATCCAGCCGGGCGTGACGGCGGAGACGGTGGTCCAGTCCGCCGACTTCACCGTGCACCTGCTGCTCTGCGAGCCGGGCGCGTCCGGGAACCGTCCGTTCTTCTCCACCAAGCGCCGGGAGTTCGGGGTGGTCGTGGACGGCGTTCTCCAGCTGTCGATCGGTCAGAGCGAGGAGACGTTGCAGCAGGGCGACGCGATCCTCGTGAACGACCCGGTGCGCGCCTGGGCCAACCCCGCCGACGTCCCCGCGCGGGCGGTGTGGGCACTGCTGGGGTGACCGGCGTCGGGTTCACCCGTCGCCAGCGCCTTCGGGCGGGACGCCGACGGCGACGACTCCCCGCGGGGTCGTGGCGGCCAGGCCGCGGGCGGTGAGGTCGGCGAGCGCGGCGAGCACCGCACCGACGGCGTGTCCGCTCGCCGCCGCGAGGCGGTCGGGCGTGGCAGGCGCGGCGCCGAGCAGCCGCAGCACCTCGCCCGCCACCCCGTCGACGCCCGGGAATGGCGTCTGCGTGCCTCGCGGCGGGGCGGGTGGCGGCAGGGCGCCGAGCACCTCGAAGACGTCGTCGAGGCGGGTGAGCGCCCGGGCGCCGTCGCGGATGAGGTCGAGCGGCGCGCGGCTCGCCGGCTGGTAGAGCGACCCCGGCACGGCGAGCACCTCGCGTCCCTGCGCGGCGGCGACCCGCGCGGTCTGCAGCGCACCGCTGCGGGCGCGCCCCTCCACGACGACGGTCGCGTCCGCCAGCCCGGCGACGATCCGGTTGCGCCAGAGGAAGTTCGGCGGTCGAGGAGGCGTCCCCGGCGGGTACTCGCTCACGAGACCTCCGGAGGCGGCGACGGCGTCGCGCAGCCCCGCGTGTCCCGCGGGGTAGGCGACGTCGAGACCGGTGCCGAGGACCCCGACCGTCGCCCCGTCGGCGTCGAGCGCGCCGGTGTGCGCCGCCTGGTCGATGCCGCGGGCCATGCCGGAGACGACGACGACCCCGCGCCCCGCGAGGAGCCGGCCGAGGTCACGGGCGGTGCGCAGCCCCTCGAGGGTGGGATGGCGGGTGCCGACGACGGCGACCGCCGCCGTCCCGTGCGGCACGCGCCCGTCGGCGCTGCGCACGAACAGCCACAGCGGCGCACCGAGCTCCGGCCAGGCGGTCGACAGGCGCGCCGGGTACCCGGGCTCGCCGACCACGGCGATCTTGGTGCCAAGCCGCAGCAGCCGGCAGGCCAGTCGTTCCGCCGCAGCCGCGGACGGCAGCGGCCCGGCGCCGCACACCTCCAGCGCCTCGATGAGCGGCGCGGCGGCGGTGGACCGGCCCGCGTCGAGACGGGCGGCGAGGGCCCGTCGGACGCGCTCGGGATGTACCCACTCCGCGGCGGCGAGCCGCACGACGCGGGCGACGAGCGCCGGGTCGGCGCCGGCCGACAGCCGGCGTGCCCACTCGGGCACGGTGTTCGGTTGTCCTGGCGCGGTCACCGGTGGACCCGCACACCGCGCCGCCCGGGGGTCATGCCCGCCCCCCCACCGGCGTGCGCCCCGCCGCGCGCAGGGCGAGACGGTGCGCGTGCGCCTCGAGGACGTGCTCGCGGGTGACGACGTCCGCGCCTTCGAGGTCCGCGCAGGTCCGCGCGACCCGCAGGACCCGGTCGTAGCCGCGGCCGGTCAGCTCACCGCGCTCGACGGCCCCGGCGAGGAACCGGAGCGCCGCGGGCCGCGTCACGGCTCGCACACGCGCGGCCGGCATGTCGGCGTTCAGGGCGCCCTGGCCCCAGCGGTGCGTGGCGGCCGCGCGGGCTGCGGCGACCCGGGTGGCGACCGCGGCGCTCGGCTCGCCGTCATGGGCCGCGAGGAGGTCGTCGGCGGTCAGTGGGACGAGCGTCGGCGCGAGGTCCAGCCGGTCGGCAAGGGGGCCGGACAGCTTCGCCCGGTACCCCCAGATCGCCTCGTCGGCGCACGCGCACGCGTCCCCGCCCCCGCACGGGCACGGGTTGGCCGCGCACACGAGCTGGAAGCGCGCCGGGTAGGTGACCGTCGCCTTCGAGCGGGCGATGCGCACGACGCCCTCCTCCAGGGGCTCCCGAAGCCCCTCGAGGACGGCGCGTGACCACTCGAACAGCTCGTCGAGGAAGAGCACGCCACGGTGCGCGAGCGACACCTGGCCGGGCAGGGCCACGCCGCTGCCGCCACCGAGGAGCGCGGGGGCGGACACGCCGTGGTGCGGCGATTGGAACGGAGGCACGGTGTCGAGCGCGCAACCGCTGCGGCCGGCGAAGCGCCCGGCCACGGAGCGGATCGTGGCGAGCTCCATCGCCTGGGCGTGGGACAGCGGCGCCAGGATGCCCGGCAGCCGGCGGGCAAGCATCGACTTGCCGCAACCGGGCGGGCCCACGAGGAGCACATGATGGCCCCCGGCGGCGGCGATCTCGAGCGCCCGGCGCGCCTCGGCCTGACCGCGTACGTCGGCGAGGTCGGGCGCGCCCCACCCGGCAGCCTTCGGCGGCAGCTCCGGAACCGGGCGGGCGGCACGCTCCCCGCAGACCACCGCGACCGCCTCGGCGAGGTCGGACACCGGCACGACGGCAAGCCCCTCGACGAGCGACGCCTCGGCTGCGTTGCCGTCGGCGAGCAGCACCCGGCGCACGCCTGAGGCCGGCAGCGAGGCGACGGCGGGCAGGACGCCGGGGACCGTCCGCACCGCCGCGTCGAGCGCGAGCTCGCCGATGGCCGCCGTCTCCTCGATCGCTGTCTCGGGAAAGGTGCCGACCGCAGCGAGGACCGCGAGCGCCATGCCGAGGTCGAATCGCGCGCCGGCCTTCGGAACATCGGCCGGGGCGAGCGACAGGAGCACCTTGCGCGCGCCCGGCAGCAGCCCCGCCGCCGACAGGGCGGTGCGCACCCGGTGGACGGCTTCGCGGGCCGCCGGCCCCGACGAGCCGATCACCGTCATCCCCGGCAAGCCGCCGCCTACATGCGCCTCGATGGCGACGGGGACCGCGTCGAGCCCGACCACGGCGACGCTGCGTGCCCGGCCGTGCAGTCCGGTGCTCATGGCTCCCCGACGCCACGGAGGTGGAGCACCTCGGCCCCGCCACCCGTCACCGGCCACCACACGGCGACGACGTCGATGCGCAGGTCCGCCGGACGCCACGCCAGCCCGGCCGCGTAGGCGGTGGCCAGCAGCCGCAGCTGGCGCTGCTTGCGGGGCGTGACGGCTTCGAGCGCGTCGTCGGCGTCCGCGCGGCGGCGCGCCTTGACCTCGCAGACGACGAGGGTGCGCCCGTCGACGGCCACGATGTCGAGCTCGCCGCGCAGCGCACCGTCGGCGCACCGCCAGTTGCGCTCGACGACGGTGAGCCCGGCGCGTTCGAGATGGCGCGCGGCGATCTGCTCGCCGATGCGCCCGATACCGGCCGTGCGCGGGGAGGAACCCATGCCGCGACGCTAGCCCCGGCCGTCCGCCTCCTCGACGGCCGGTCTCAACGGCCTGTGGACAACGCCGGGCGCGGCCGCTACAGGACGCCCATCCCCCAGGCGATCGCGGCGGCGATGACGACGACAGCCACGACGAGCAGCACGATGTCGCGCGTCTTGGAGTCGCGATAGCGGCGGGTGGCGTTGAACCCCACCGCTAGGTGTCCTCCGGCACGAACGGCGCGTCGCCGCCGCTGTCCTTGGCGAGCTCCTCGACGTTGACGTCGTGGAAGGTCAGTACGCGAACGGATGGGACGAAACGGGCGGGCCGGTACATGTCCCAGACCCACGCGTCGGTCAGCTCGATCTCGAACCAGGTGGTGTCCGCGTCGCCGTGCGTGGTCAGCTGGACGTCGTTGGTGAGGTAGAAGCGGCGTTCGGTCTCCACGATGTAGGAGAACATGCCCACGACGTCGCGGTACTCGCGGTAGAGCTTGAGCTCCATCTCGGCTTCGTACCGCTCGAGGTCCTCGGCGCTCATGGGCCCACAGTAGCCGTCGCGCGCCCGCGCTCGGGTTCCTCGGCGTAGTCGGCGATCGGCAGGGTGTCGACCCGCTGCAACGGCCAGATGACGACGAACGCGCGGCCGACGAGGTCCTCGCCCGCGATAGGCCCGAGGCTCGAGCGGCTGTCGGCCGAGTTCGGCCGGTTGTCGCCCATCATGAAGTAGTGCCCGGAGGGCACCTCGACGGGCCCGAAGGGGGTGTGGTCGGGGGCCGACAGGTACCCGCCGTCCTCGGTCGTCGCCTCGGGCAGCGGTTCGCCGTTGATGCGCACCACGCCGTTGCGCATCTCGACCGTCTCTCCCGGCAGGCCGATGATCCGCTTGATGTAGTCCCGCTCGTCGGGGCGCGCGACCCCGAGGCCCGACGAGAGGAAGTGCATGACCCGCTCACCGACGCTGCGGTGCCCATCGGCACCCTCGACCCGCTCGGTGAACACGACGAGCTCGCCCCTTCGCGGCTCCCGCAGCTGGTAGGAGAGCTTGTTGACCAGGACGCGGTCGTCGATGTGGAGCGTCGGTTCCATGGACGACGACGGGATGTAGAACGCCTGGACGAGGAAGGTCTTCAGCAGCAGCGCGAGGACGAACGCGACGAGGATGAGCACCGGCAGCTCGGCGAAGAAGCTGCGGCCCCTCTCCCGCGCCTCCTCCTCGGCTCCCGACCGGGCGCCCGCCTCGGTGTCCATCAAGGGTGCGGGCTCGTCCTCGGGGCCCGCGGGCGGAGTGCTAGGCGCCGGCCGGTTCACGCCGCTCCCGGATCTTGGCCTTCTTGCCCACCCGGTCCCGCAGGTAGTAGAGCTTCGCGCGGCGCACCTTGCCCCGCCGGATGACCTCGATGTGGTCGATGACCGGTGCGTGCACGGGGAACGTCCGCTCGACGCCGACCGCGTTGAAGCTGATCTTGCGGACGGTGAAGGTCTCGCTCACCCCGCTGCCCTTGCGCGCGATGACATGGCCTTCGAACACCTGGATGCGCGAGCGGTTTCCCTCGGTCACCTTCACGTGGACGCGCACCGTGTCGCCTGGGCGGAAGTCGGGGACGTCGTCGCGCAGGCTGGCAAGGTCGACGAGGTCGGTGCGGTTCATGACGGCGGGGCCTTTCAGGGATCGTCGGGTCCCGGCAGCGCGGGCGGGGCGGTGATGGAGTCGGGTCGACCGGCTCCTGCCGGCGGGTCGGCACCAGCATAGTCCGTCCGTAGCGACACGCTCGCGTGGGCGGGTGGCCAGACGATCGCGAAGGCCCGTCCGACAACCTCCTCGCGCGGCAAGGTGCCGAGGGTGTAGCGGCTGTCGTCAGAGTTGGTGCGATTGTCGCCGAGCACGTAGTAGGCGCCGTCGGGCACGGTCACCGGCGCGAAGCTGCGGCCGTCGGGGACGACCCAGGGCTCGCGCAGCGCGTGGCCGTCCACGACGACCGTGCCGTTGCGGACCTCGACGGTCTCCCCCGGCAGGCCGACGACCCGCTTGATGAGGTCGGTGTCGTCGCCGGGCCGCAGGAGCCCGAGCCCCTCGAAGAACCCCCGCGCCGCCGCGGCCGCTCCCCGTTCGGCCTGCCGCCCGGGCCGGTGGAAGACGACCATCTCGCCCCGCTGGGGCTCCCGGAGGCGGTAGGACACCTTCTCGACGAGGATGCGGTCGCCGACCTGCAGCGCCGGGACCATCGACGCGGAGGGGATGAAGAAGGCCTGCAGGAGGAACGTCTTGATGAGGAAGGCCACGAGGAGTGCCGCGGCCACGAGCAGCGGCACCTCCGCGACCCGTCGGAGGGCCCGGGAGG
>Ga0247713_1000546_pt1 | contig 22303 bp, 17 predicted proteins | sample 21E_NmetaG_FD_189936 | JGI IMG/M metagenome (GOLD analysis project Ga0247713, IMG submission 189936) | Soil microbial communities from hillslope of Landscape Evolution Observatory, University of Arizona, Oracle, AZ, United States - 2-1-E_N | ecosystem: Engineered > Artificial ecosystem >... | reverse complement strand
CTTGCTCGCTCGACCGGCGGCGCAGGGGGTCAAGGGTCCACCGAGGACCGGCTACACGTTCGACCCTGGTTTGCTCGCCCGTCCTTCGCCGGCCCCGTTGGGAAGCGGCGTCGATCTGTCCTACTCAAGTGCCGGCTCGGTCGGCTACACCTACGATGCCGCCTCCAAGAAGTACCTGAGGTCGCAGGGAGGCAGGCCTCATAGCGACGAGTCCGGTGCCCAGCTGAGCGCCACGAACGTTCTGGTTTTCAAGGTTCCGGTCCAGGTTGGCGGCGGGTCACCCCACATCGAAGTCACCGGCGAAGGCGAGGCCACGGTCCTGAGGGGAGGCGAGGCGGTCCAGGGAACGTGGCGGCGTCCCGGTCTGGGTGATCAGTTCACGCTGACCGACGGGTCGGGCCAACCGATCAACCTTGCTCCGGGCAACATCTGGATCAACCTGGTGCCTTCGGACAGGGCCGTAACCGTTCGGTAGCCGGGTGATCCCCAGCTTCCCCTCGCCCCGGCACCTGAAGCCACATGTCCCCGCGTGGACAATTAGAGATCGCAAAGCTACTTGCGAACCGGCAGGCATAACTGATTTGTGCTGGAACCGACCGGCGGGGACGCATCCCGGTCCGGGTCCACCGGGAAGCTTCGCTTTTCGTCTTAGATGCCAGACACAAGACAGGGGGATATTAATGGGCAAGGATGAGCAGAAGGGGATTGAACAAGAAGCGGCCGTCGCTGATCATCCGGAGGAGCTTGGCGCCGGTCTTGAACCGGACGAGGTTACCGAAAGTCTTAAGGGCATGCGGGAAGCGCCCGCAGAAGTAGCCGCGGAAGCCGGTGAGGGCGGGATCGACGACTCAGCAGCACGTTGATTTCGGATCGTCTCTCGGCCGATCCGAAATAGACAATTAGTCGCCCCGTAGCCTCACGCAGCACTGGCCGTCGGTGGGCTGGAGCCGGACCTGGACGGTTTCGTTGCCCAGGCCCCGCATCAACCCGTCCAGAAAGCCGTGGTTCATCTGGCACACCAGTGCGGGGCCGTGCTGGGCGAGGGCGTGGAACAGGCAGTTCTTGAGTGAGACCTCGTTTTCGGTGCGGCTGGGCTCGAACCCGTAGTCCTCCAGGACCTCGGCGGCTACGGCCATCGCTCGCTCGGCGCCCGGAGGCCTAAGGCGCCTGTCCTTCCGGACTTTCTTGCCCAGATCCAGCCCGGCCTCGTAGGCGACGGACCGGGCGCGATCGGCGGCGGGAGTACCCCCCGCAGTGACGGCGTCGGCGAGCATGGTGCCCACCAGGTCGTACCGCCTCTCCGGCAGGGACACCTCTATTTCTGCCGCGGATGCCCGGTAGATCTTTGCCGGCCTTCCGGCTCCCGGCCCGGTGCGGCCGGGGGGACGGGCGTAGTGAAAGCTGAGGAGGCCTTCGTCGGCCAGCTTGTCCAGGTGAAAAGCGGCGAGCTTGGTAGATACCCCGAACTCTCGAGACGTCCTTTCCCGCGGGCGAGAAATCGATCCATTTGACCGGCACCAAACAAGGAGCGCAGATGAACGCTATCGAGTCGATCGAGAGTGTCATTGAGTCAATCGAAAACACAGCCGCGCTGGACCCGGCGATCGACGAGGTCGGCAAGGTAGCGGCAAAGCTGGTTCCCCAGGGACCCCTGAAGGACGTGTTGTGCGGCACGTGGCTGGGCCACCCGCTCCATCCAATGCTGACCGATCTCGCCATCGGGCTGTGGACCGGCTCGGTCCTGATCGACCTGGTAGGCGGCAAAGGTGCACGCGGAGCCGCCGACAGGTTGCTCGGGTTCGGAACCCTCTCGGCGATCCCGACTGCGGCGAGCGGGCTTGCCGACTGGGTCGATACCTACGGCGACGAGCGGCGGGTCGGTTTCGTCCACGCGATCGGAAACATCACCGCCACTGCCCTGTTTGCTACCTCCTACCTGGCGCGCAAGCGGGGCAACCGGGGCCTCGGGGTGGCCCTGTCGCTCGGCGCCTTCTCGCTGGTGACCGCGGCGGGTTTTTTGGGCGGCCACTTGAGCTACCGGCTCGGCGCAGGTGTCGACCACACCAGATTTGCCAAGACCGTCGACGACTGGACCGCGGTCAAGGCTCTTTCGGACCTGCCGGACCGCACTCCCACCCTGGTTTCCCCCGGCGGCGCAGACATCCTGGTCTACCGGGACGGTGACAACATATGCGCTCTCGCCGACCACTGCTCGCACCGGGCCGGCCCCCTCCACGAGGGCAAGATCGACGCCGGAAGCCGGACCGTGACCTGCCCGTGGCACGGTAGCGAGTTCGATCTCGAAACCGGCGCGGTGGTTCGGGGGCCGGCGGTAACCGGACAGCCCGCCTACGAAACCCGCATCGTCGGGGACCAGGTGGAGGTAAAGCTGCGCTAGTCGCGGCCGGGTCTTGACGGAGGTCGGATAGGGAGCTTGGACGATCCATCGTCGACGGCCACGGGAATCCGCCATGTTCTACGGCGACGCCGACGACGCGGCCCTGCTCAAGGTCAAACGAAAGTTCTCGAAGAGCTCTTGAGGTGTTGCCGGACGGCGAGCCGAGATATCCCAGGCGGAGTCCCGAAGATCTGTGGGAGGTGGCTCGCTCCCGAACAACGATCTCGGGAACATGTCGCTCGCAGCGTGTACAGGCTGAGGACTCTGGGTAGGGCGCCTAGAGTGGATCAGCGCATGCACGACATTCAGCGAATGCATCCGCAGCCGGCGCGTTTCCCGGGTCGGGGTCCTGGGACGGTCGTCGATATCACGTTCTCCCGCCGGCCACGGTTCGCCCGAGTTCGGTCACTCCTCGGGATGCTAATGCTCCTGCTCGCCGCTTGCGGCACCGGCGACGGGGACGCCCCCGCCACCCCTCCTATCGGGGCGACGGGCACGCCGACCCCGAATGCCTCGGCGCAGCCGCCCGAGCGGTGGATGGGAATCGACGAAGGCGGGCGCCTGGTGACGGTTCGGACCGCCGACGGTGAGGTCGAGCAGGTACTTGGCCGGTTCGACGATCCGCAGGATTGCCCGCCGCCCGGGGAACCCGCGGCCGGCTGCCGGTGGGTAACCAACCTGGCGCTCTCGCCCGACGGTGACCACGTGTACTACGAGACCTGTTGCGAGCCGGCGCCGGGGACCATCTACCGCGTGCCCGCCGCCGGTGGCGAATCCGAGTTGGTGGCCCACGGTGCCTTCCCCGCGGTTGACCCCGGCGGCTCGAGGTTGGCGGCGGTGGAGCTGCAGTGGATCACAGTGCACGAGCTCCGGGGCGGCAACGGCCAACCGCAGCGGTTGGAGGCGGCGGACGCTCCTCCGGTGGCGCTGCACGGCATGGCGTGGTCGCCCGATGGCGACCGGCTGGCATTTACCCGATTCGACCGCACGGACGAGCCGGGCCGTCTCCAGTGGATCGATGTTTCCGCGGCCGACGGTCTCGGCGACGCCGAAACGGTAGGTGACCCGGCGGACGGCGCCTCCTGGACCCTGCCCTCGTTCAGTTCGGACGGCCTGATCGCCGTGGCCGAGCAGGAACTTCAGCCGCCCGATGAGCCTCGTGGACCGGCCACCGTGCTGCTGGTGGATCCCGCAACCGGTGAGACGGCCGGCTCCTTCGACCCCGGCGCGGCCGTGCTCTCGCTGCGATTCGACACCCGCGGAGAGCTGCTGATCTACGTGACCTCCGACGGGCAGGTGCGCTGGCGAGACATCTCCGGTGAGGACACCATCCTGAAGCCCAGCGGCTACCTGGCCGCCGCCTGGTGATGGTCCGTCGGGATGGTTTGCCTGTGCCCGGGGGATAGGCTCGGGGCCGGTGAAACTGGACCTCGCGGCGCTTGCGAAGGAGATCGATGCCGAGTTGCGATCCGCCGGCACGCCGGAGCGAGCGGAAAAGGAAAAGGCGTATCTGAAGAGCCGCCTGCGCCACTACGGCACATCGGTGCCGGCGACCCGGGCGGTGGCCAAGGCGGTCTTCCGACGACACCAGGATCTGAGCCACGACCAACTGGTGGCGCTGGTGGAGACGCTTTGGTCGGAGCCGGTGCACGAGCGCCGGATGGTCTGCGTTGAGCTGCTCGCGCTCTACTGTGACCGGCTCGGGCCCGGCGACTCCGACTTGCTGGAACGGCTGTTGCGCGAGTCGCGCACCTGGGCGCTGGTCGACGGCCTGGCCGCGTCGGTCGTCGGCCGGTTGGTAGAGGACCACCCGGAGCTGGGAGCCATGCTCGATGGTTGGGCGGCCGACAGCGACTTCTGGCTCCGCCGCTCGGCGATGCTCGCCCTGCTGGTCCCGCTAAGGCAGGGCGGCGGCGACTTCGATCGATTCGGCCGCTACGCCGACGCCATGCTCGACGAACGGGAGTTCTTCATCCGCAAGGCTATCGGCTGGGTCTTGCGGGATACCGCCCGCAAGCGTCCCGACCTGGTGTACCAGTGGCTGCTGCCCCGGGCCGCTCGAGCTTCGGGTGTGACCATCCGTGAGGCGGTGAAGCCGCTGTCGGACACCCAACGCGCCGCCATCCTCGGCCGCTGACTCCCGCCGGCCAGGCATCCCCGGCGGTCGTCCCCGACCCGGCGATGGACCTGCCGGCAATCGGGGCGGGGAGGTCGCCGGCCTGACCCGGCTTCAGGGGCCTTTTGCTTTCTATCTGCAATTCCAAGTCCTATAGTTCGCGTCGGAGGAAAGGTGAACGGTACGGGCAACGGGCCGGTGGTCGAGATCAGGATCCACGGGGTGGGGGGAGAGTCCGCCTCCAGCCTGCTGGACGACCCTCACCCGCAATTGGTTGCCGGGGACCAGATCAGCGGCTTTTATGTGCCCGGCACTTCGGACCCTCCGCCGGCCTTCGCCGGGCCACGCGTACCTTTGGACATTCCGGAGCGCTCCCGGGAAGCGTTGAGCTGGGGCGGCAACACTTCCGGAAGCTGGAAGAACGCCCTGTGGATCCTGCTTCTGCCGTTTGCCCTGGTCAACGTCGCCGGCTATATGCACAAGCCGGGCGGACAGCCTACCCGGCGAATGCGGTGGCTCTCGCTTACCCTCACCCTTTCGGTCGTCGCGCTGGCGGCGGCTACCGCGTACGATCTGGTCGCGGCCCAGTGCGGCAGTTCTGCGATGTGCGTCCAGCGGGTGAGCTGGCTGGCGCCCTTCTCCTGGCAGATGCGGGGCGAGGACATTTTCCTGGGCCATCCCACGAGGCGGCTGGGGTTGGTGACTTTGGCGCCCCTGGGCATGCTGGCTCTGCTCTGGTTCGCCGGCAGGTACGCCTACAAGGACCTGGAGAGCTACCTGGACCGGCGCCTGCAGGGGGATTCCAAAGGGCAGGGGCTGACCTCCCGCAGCTTTTGGAACGGCTACGAGACCTCCTTTCGCGCCCGGCTGATCCACCTTGCCGCGGGCAGGACCCTGATCGGCGGGGGCCTGGCCTGGGCCCTACTGGGGTACGCCCCGGACAATCCTCTGCAGGAGCCGGCAACCGCGATCGCCTCCGCGGCGGCGGTGGTGCTGGGAGGTTGTGTTGCGGCCGGGGTCCTACCGGCGGTTTACCGCAACCGCCCCGACGGCGGGTTATGGCTGCTGCTCGGCCTTTTGCAGATCTCAAGCTGGGCCGTGCTGGGGGCCGCGCTGGGGCTGTCGGCGGCGTGGTCAACGGGGTACGGCCCGGTACTGGGGATAGCCGCCGGGGGACTGTTCGGTTTTGCGGTGGCGCGGATTGCCCTGGCCGCCCGGCGGGTCGGCCGGGTCGTTGCGGGCGGTGAGGGCGGCCTGGACGAGCCGGCGAAGGCACCCAAGCGGTCGAGCCTGCCTTTTACCGTTCTGCCGTTGTTCGCCGGGCTGGCCGCCGGGGTCGCGCTGCTCCCGGCCGGCCCGCTGCCCACCCGGTTCGAGCTCGGGCAGACCCCGATGTTCGAGCGGCTCTTCGCCGCTCCCTATCAGGTGGCGTGGACCATCGCGGGGATTCAGTTCTTCCTGTTGATCCTGTTGCTGTTCGGGAGATTCGCGCCTGCGCAGGCACTGCGCCCGGATCGGTGCCGGCAGCCCGCCGGGCCCCACTGGAAGCCGGGAGATCTGAAGCATCCTCCTCTCTACGGGAGGGGTGGGGCGGCATTCGGGGTACTGGCAGTGTTCATGATCCTGGCGGTGGGGGCCGGCGTACACCGGGGGGTGGCGAACCTGGTGGCGCTGGATCCGGCCACCCGGCTGCTGCCGGAGTTCGCGCAGTACCTGGATCCCGGAGTCCCCGCCGTCGCTTTGAACTCGGTACCGGGAGTGGGGCTGGCGGGGGAGGGGCCGGAGCTGATTCAGGTCACGATTCCCTGGTGGTACGAGACGGCCGCCCACGTGCTGGTCCTGCTGATCGCCGGCCTGCTCCTGGCGGCCGTGTTCTTCGTCCGCAGTCTCGGTACCCGGCCAACTGATGAGCAGTTGCAGGAGGTGAGCGATCACGTCCTCGGTGCCTCCGGGGGGCCGGATGCCCTGCGGGAACTCGACGACCGCAACCGGCTGCACAAGGTGTTCCGAGCCTGGGCAATGACCCGAGAGCTGGCTCGCGCCGACAAGAAGCTTTTTTGGGCGACGCTGGGGGCGGCCGTGCTCGGGTTGTACCTGCTGCTGCTCCAGGCGCCGGTTGGGGTGGAGCGGGTAGACGCAATCCGGATCCGACTCCCGGGCTTGTTCCCCGGCGAACTCACCGGCCGGCCCCTGGGGTTCCTGTCCACCTTCTCGTTATGGCTGGTGGGCATGCTGCCGGTGGTGGCGATCCTCGGTCTGCGGGCCGCAGCTCAAAAGGAGCAGTGGCGGCGCCAGATCGGGCGGGTGTGGGACGTCTTGATGTTCTGGCCTCGCACCATCCAGCCGTTCGCTCCGCCCTGCTACGCCGAGCGGGTGATTCCGCAGCTGCGCCTGCACATCGACACCTTGCACCGCCAGGGCAGGCGAGTCGTGGTGGCCGGTCACAGCCAGGGAAGCGTCATCGCCTGTGTGGCCACGGCCATCGGGCCGCTGCCCGAGGAGGTGGCCCTTCTGGCGCCCCCGCCCAGCAGTCCTTTTTGGCGAGTAGACCTGGTGGTGTACGGGAGCCCGATTGCCGTGCTCTACGAACGCTACTATCCCGCCTACTTTGGGACAGGCTTTTTCGCCGCGGTCCGCAAGGAAGCATTCGGCTGGCACCATCTGTTCGCTCGCACCGACGTTTTTGCCTTCCCGTTCTGGGATTCCGAGCCTGCGGGCCCCGGCGATCCCTGCCCGCTTTGTGCGGTGCCGAACGAACAGACGTTAAAGCCACCGGGGCCGGTCGGCGAGTGCGTAGTGGTGGACCCCGAGCCCTGGGAATGGCCGAGCGGCGAGCCTCCCAGACCGCCCATAAGGGGCCACTCCACCTATGCCACCGGCAAGCACGCGCGGTTCGAGGAGCACCTGAAGCAGATCGCGCGCAAGGCCCACGAACTTCAGTAGGCGAAGCTGAGACCTGAGAGGAAGATGACCGAACCCATGCGACTCATCAATGCACCAGAGCTAAGGGAACGGCTCGATCGGGGTGATGACTTCAAGCTGGTCAATGCGCTCGGGGAGTGGGAATTCAGAGCAAAGCACATCCCGGGCTCACTGCATTTCCCCAAGATCGAGGACGCGCTGGCGGTTTTGAAGCCGGACGACGACATAGTCGTTTACTGCTCGAATCCGTCTTGTCTGGCCAGCTTGATGATGTACCGCGAGCTGGAGAGGCGAGGGTTCCAAAACGTGCGGCGGTTCGAGGGAGGCATAGTCGCCTGGGAGGACGCGGGGTATCCGTTGGAGGGGGATTGGGTGTCGTAAAGCGACATCGAAGTCTTGCCATCAAAAGCGCGGGTCCGGGCTGATAGACATCGGGAGGCGGTAGCGGAGGACCCGTCCGATCATCGTCTATTGCTGGGACTCCGCCTGAGACCTCAGCCCGCGAGCCGCGTGGCGGGATCTCGAGTCGTGCCCGGTCACGACTTGTGATGCGGATCGTCCTACGTCAGGAGATCCCCCAGCCCCATGTCCACGGAGGCTGACCTTTCTCAATTCACACCGGCGAGCGGGCAGTCGCCGGCCAAAACCACGACCGGTTGAGAACGTGTAAGGATTTGAACGCGGCAAAGTGGCGGCACTCGCGGTCCCGCAGGTCTTCCTAACGGAGGTCTATGAATCCCGCAGGTCTTCCTAACGGAGGTCTATGAATCCCGCAGGTCTTCCTAACGGAGGTCTATGAATAAGGAACCCGATACAGCCGGTCCCGGGTTTCGCATCGACGCCTACCGGCCGGAGGAGATGGCCCGGATGGTGCGTGATCGCGCACCGGCCAAGGTTACGCAGGATGCGATCACCACCGTGGGACTAGGAATCCTGGCAGGGGCTTTCGTCGGGGTTGGCGCCGCGTTCGCAACGGCGACCATGACCGGACCGGTTCAGCACTACGGCATGGTGCGTTTCCTGGGCGGTCTCGCCTTTTCTACCGGCTTCATCCTTGTCCTGGTCGGCGGCGGCCAGCTTTTCACCTCCAACAGCCTGGTCGTGATGGCCTGGGCGTCGCACGTGGTGACGCTGCGGCAGTTGCTCCGAAACTGGATGCTGGTGTGGATTGGCAACCTGATCGGGGCGGTGTCCACGGCGTTCCTTTTCTTCGCCAGCGGACAGGCGCTGCTGGACGACGGCAGAGTAGGCGCTACAGCACTCTCGATTGCCAACCTCAAGGTCGGCCGGTCCTTCGGCCAGGCGGTAATAGTCGGTTTGCTCGGCAACGGGCTGGTGTGTCTAGCGGTGTGGCTGAGCTACAGCGCCCACAGCACCACGGATCGGGTGATCGCGGTGATTCCGCCGATCGTCGCCATGATGGCCCTGAACGTAGACCACGCCGTGGGCACCATGTACTTCCTGTCGATGGGCATGCTCGTGGGCGGCGAGCCGCAGGTCCTGGAGGCGGCTCGGGTTGCCGGTCTCAACTTCCAGCCGATTGCCTTGGAACCGGCGTTGGGCAATCTGGCGGCAGTTACTGCCGGCAACATCCTGGGAGGGGGCCTTTTGGTGTCGGCCTTCTACTGGTTCTTGTACCTGCGCCGCGGGGTTCTGCGGGAACCGGGCGGACCCTCCGACCCGGTGGGGGAATGAGCGCCCGTTGATCGAGGAATGAACCAGCCGCGCTCACGGCCGCCGCTTGCCTGGGACGACAACGTTCCCTGGCATGCCCTGGAGGTCTCCGAGGTTGAGGAAAGGCTGGGCACCGAACCCGACGGCCTGTCCGCGTCCGAGGTAACCGAGAGGTTGGAGCGCTTCGGCGCCAACAAGCTGGAGGAACAAGCCGCCACCTCCCCGCTGGCGCTGTTGCTCCGTCAGTTCCGCAGTCCGCTCATATACATCCTCGTCGCTGCCGTGGCCGTCACCCTGTTGCTCGAGGAGTACGTGGACGCCGGGGTGATCGGGCTGGTGCTCGTTTTGAACGCCGTAATCGGTTATACGCAGGAGCACAAGGCGGAAGATGCGGTACGCGCGCTGATGCAGCTGGTGGTGCCCCAGGCAAACGTAGTTCGACAAGGAAGGGAGCTCCTGGTCGACAGCCGGGAGCTGGTTCCGGGCGACCTGGTCCTGCTGGAATCCGGCGACCGGGTGCCGGCCGACCTCCGGCTTGTCTTCGTCAACGGTCTTCAGATCGACGAGTCTCTGCTGACCGGGGAATCGGTGCCGCCCACCAAGGCGGTGGCGCCGGTGGAGGAAGGCGTCTCGCTGGCCGACCGCAGGAACATGGCGTACACGGGAACTGTTGCAACCACCGGTCGAGCCCGGGGGATTGTCGTGGCGACCGGCCCGTCTACCGAGTTGGGGGGCATCGCCGGGCTGATTCGCTCGGAAGCGGTCCGCCGGACCCCCCTCCAGGAGCGGATGGGGCACTTCGCCAAGGTTGTGGGTGCGGTGGTAGCTGTCGCATCGGTCGTGGCCTTTGCTTCGGGGATTGCGCTCGGCGGCAGTCCGTCGGAGATGTTCCTGACGGCGGTTGCGCTGGCGGTGGCGGCAATTCCCGAGGGTCTGCCCGCAGTTTTCACCATCACGCTGGCGTTGGGTGTCCGCCGGATGGCTCGGCGTAACGCCGTCATCCGGCGCCTCCCCGCGGTGGAGACGCTGGGAAGCACCACGGTCATCGGTTCCGACAAGACCGGCACCCTGACCGAGAATCGCATGACGGTCCAGCGGATCTGGGCCGGGAGCCGGACCTTCGATATCGCAGACGGCAAGGGGGTGTCGCTGCAGGGCCGCCCGGTCACGGCCGAGGCAGGCTCGGCGCTGCAGCTAATTCTGCTCACCGGAGCGCTCACCAACGAGGCGCAGATTCACCAAACCGATCAAGGCGTCGACGTCACCGGAGACCCCACCGAAGCCGCACTGCTGTTTGCGGCAACTGCGGCCGGCATCGACCCATCCGACGCACGGCAGGAGCATCCGCTGGTTGCCGAGATACCGTTCGAGCCGGAGCGCCGGTACTCGGCAACGGTTCGTTCCCACGACGGCGCCCACACCTACTTCGCCAAAGGCGCGCCCGAACGAATAGTCGGCATGTGCAGCCGGATGCTGGTGGAAGGCAACGCAGTGGCCGTCGACCACAACACCATCCGGGAAGCTGCCAACCAGATGGCGGAGGACGGGCTGCGGGTCCTGGGTTTTGCCTTCCGGCCTCTGGCCCGCCCGGTCGATGACCCGGACCGGGTTGCCGAGCCGCACGAGATGGTCTTTCTGGGCCTGCAGGGCATGATGGACCCCCCTCGGGCGGGGGTACGCGAAGCCGTGTCCGCCTGCCAGCAGGCCGGTATCCGGGTGGTGATGATCACCGGCGACCACGCCGTCACCGCCGCGGCCATCGCCGAACAGCTGGGCATCGGCCACTCCCGGCCCGCGGTCCTGACCGGATCGGACATGGATGAGCTGTCCGAGGAACAGCTGGGCGAGCGGGTCGCGCAAGTCTCCGTCTACGCGCGGGCCTCCCCCCATCAAAAGCTAGCCATCGTGCGGGCACTTCAACGGCTGGGCAACGTCGTGGCGGTCACCGGCGACGGGGTAAACGACGGCCCGGCACTAAAGGCCGCCGACATTGGGGTGGCGATGGGAAGGGGCGGGACCGACGTCGCTCGCGAGGCTGCGGACATGGTGCTGACCGACGACAATTTCGTGAGCATCGTGGCGGCTGTGGAGGAGGGCCGGGTCACCTTCGACAACGTCCGCAAGGTCACGTTCTTTCTGGTGTCGACCGGAGCGGCCACCATCACGGCGATTCTGGCCGGCGTCTGGGCCGGGTGGCCGCTGGTGATGGTGCCGGCTCAGCTGCTGTGGCTGAACCTGGTGACCAACGGTCTTCAAGATGTGGCGCTCGCCTTCGAACCGGGGGAGAAACACACATTGCGACGGCCGCCCAGGCCGCGCCGAGAGGGCATCTTGTCCCGGGTGCTGTGGAGCAGGGCCGCATTGGCCGGCCTGGTCATGGCCGCAGGGACGCTGTCAATGTTCCGGTGGGAGTTGGACCGCTCGGGCTCTTTGACCCAGGCCCGGACCGTGGCGCTGACCACGATGGTGGTGTACATGGCCTTCCACGCGGGCAACTCCCGCTCCGAGTCGACGTCGGTTCTGGGGATGAGTCCGTTCTCCAACCCGTTCCTGCTCATCGCAACCCTGGCGGCGCTGGCCGTCCACGTTGCCGCCCTTTATCTCCCACCCACCCAGTTCATCCTGCGGGTGGAACCGATTGATCCTGCCGCCTGGGTACGCCTGGTGGCGGTGGCCACCACGATCCTGTTCGCCGTGGAGGCCGATAAGCTGGTACGCAGACGCAGGCAACCATCCCCCTGAAGCGCACCGCAGACGTTAGATCCGACACAAGCCTCACGCCGAGACCCGTGGGGCAGAAAGGGGTTCGGCATGACACGTCCCGACGCTGCAGCAACCGACGAGCCGGCGTTTGACCTGAAGAGCAAGGAACTGCAGGAGCTCGATCTTTGGTGGAGAGCCGCCAACTACCTGTCGGTCGGCCAGATCTACCTGCTGGACAACCCGCTGCTGCACGAGCCGCTGCGCGTCGAGCATGTGAAGCCCCGCCTGTTGGGGCATTGGGGCACCACCCCCGGACTGAATTTCATCTACGCCCACATGAACCGGATGGTGCGAGAGCGTGACCTGGACTGCATGTGGGTGGTCGGTCCCGGCCACGGAGGTCCGGCCGCAGTCGCCAACGCATGGTTGGAGGGAACCTATTCCGAGACCTATCTCCAGGTTCCGTATAACGAGCTGGGCATGCAGCGGCTGTTCCGCCAGTTCTCGTTTCCGGGCGGCATCGGCTCCCACGTAACCGCCGAGATCCCGGGCTCGATCCACGAGGGCGGAGAGCTGGGGTACGCGCTGCTTCATGCCTACGGGGCGGCGTTCGACAACCCGGATCTGGTGGTGGCTTGTGTGGTGGGCGACGGAGAGGCGGAAACCGGGCCCCTGGCGGCCAGCTGGCACTCGAACAAGTTTCTCAACCCGGTGCACGACGGAGCGGTCCTGCCGATCCTGCACCTGAACGGCTACAAGATCGCCAACCCGACGATGCTGGCCCGGATGCCGCGTGAGGAGCTGGCCCGGCTGCTGGAGGGCTACGGGCACCGGCCCTATTTCGTGGAGGGCGACGAATCCGAAGACATGCACCGCCAGATGGCCGGGGCCCTGACCCAGGCGCTCGACGACATTCGGGCGATCCAGCGCGGGGCCCGCGCCGATGGAAACGGCCGGCGCCCGACCTGGCCGATGATAGTCCTGGTCTCTCCGAAGGGCTGGACCGGCCCGAAAGAGGCCGGGGGACACAAGGTCGAGGGCAGTCACCGATCCCACCAGGTTCCGCTGGCCAAGGTTCGCTCCAACCCCGAGGAGCTCGCCGCCCTCGAAAGCTGGCTGCGCAGCTACCGTCCCGAGGAGCTGTTCGACCCCGCCGGCCGGCCGGTTGAGCAGATCCGGGCCGCCATCCCGCCCGGTCCCCGCAGGATCAGCGCCAACCGCCACACCAACGTCGGCTCCCGGGCGGACCTCGCGCTTCCCGACTTCCGCGCACACGGCGTGACCGTCAACCAGCCGGGCAGCACCCTTGACCAGCCGACCAAGGTGCTCGGCGAGTACCTGCGCGACGTGATGAAGCTGAACCTGGACGCCCGCAACTTCCGGGTCTTCGGTCCCGACGAGACCGCCTCCAACCGGCTCAGCGCCCTGTACGAGGTGACCGGCAAGACGTGGCTGGACGCCACGACTCCCGACGACGAGTACCTGGCCCCCGACGGCCGGGTCATGGAGGTGCTGAGCGAGCACCTGTGCCAGGGCTGGCTGGAGGGCTACCTGCTCACCGGACGCCACGGCATCTTCAACTGCTACGAGGCCTTCATCCACATCATCGACTCGATGTTCAACCAGCACGCCAAGTGGCTGAAGGTGACCAGTGAGGTTCCCTGGCGTAGGCCTCTTCCCAGCCTCACCTACCTGTTGAGCTCGCACGTGTGGCGCCAGGATCACAACGGGTTCTCCCACCAGGACCCCGGGTTTATCGACCACGTGGCGAACAAGAAGGCAGAGATCATCAGGATCTACCTGCCGCCCGACGCCAACACCCTGCTGTCAGTAATGGACCACTGCCTGGCCGGCCGCCACTACGTCAACGTCGTGGTGGCGGGAAAGCAGCCCCAGCCCAACTGGCTGTCCATCGACCAGGCGGTGGCCCACTGCGCCCGCGGTCTTGGGATCTGGGAGTGGGCTTCGAACGACGGCGGAGATCTGCCCGACGTGGTCATGGCCTGTGCTGGAGACGTTCCGACCCTGGAGACCCTGGCAGCGGTTGGCTTGCTGCGCGAGCTGCTGCCCGACTTGAAGGTGAGGGTGGTCAACGTGGTGGACATCATGCGGCTTCAGCCGTCCTCCCAGCATCCGAACGGAATGAGCGACCCGGAGTTCGACGCCCTGTTCACCACCGACCGGCCGATCATCTTCGCGTTCCACGGATATCCCTACCTGATTCACCGGCTTGCCTACCGCCGAACCAACCACCCCAACCTGCACGTCAGGGGCTACAAGGAGGAAGGCACCACCACGACGCCGTTCGACCTGGTCATGCGCAATGACCTGGACCGTTACCATCTGGTGATGGACGTGATCGACCGGGTCCCCAAGCTCCAGGGCCGCGCTTCGCATATCCGTCAGAAGATGGCCGACGCCCGGCTGTCGGCCCGGTCCTACGCCTTCGAGCACGGCGAGGACGACCCGTCGATCCGGGAATGGACCTGGATCTCCTGAGCAACCTGCTGGTAGTAAACGCCGGGTCCAGCAGCCTGAAGCTAAGGATGGTTGGGCCGGGGGACCGGGTGATCGAGTCCGCCGACCTCCCCGCCGGTGACGCCGGCCTGGATGCCCTGGCCGGTGTCTTGGAGAGCTGGCCCGGGTTTGCCGCCTCGGGCCACCGGGTGGTCCATGGCGGAAGCCGGTTCCAGGCGAGCGTGCTCATAGACGAGGCGGTGGTCGAGGCGCTGGACGACCTGAGCATACTCGCCCCTCTCCACAACCCGCCGGCGGTGGCCGGCATCCGGGCGCTTGGCCGGCTGCGGGCCGGTGTACCCGGCGTGGCCTGCTTCGACACGACGTTCCATGCGACATTGCCGCAGGAGGCGTCGGTGTACGGACTGCCCTGGCAGTGGACCGAGGAGTGGGGCGTTCGGCGGTTCGGCTTTCACGGACTGAGCTATGCCTACGCTTCCCGCCGGGCTCCTCAATTGTTGAGCAGCGGCCCCGAGAAGTTGAGGTTGGTGATCTGTCATCTGGGGGCAGGGGCGTCGCTGGCCGCGGTCCACGGCGGCCGGTCGGTCGACACCACCATGGGATTCACCCCGCTGGAGGGATTGATCATGGCGACCAGAAGCGGATCGGTCGACCCCGGCGCCCTGCTCTGGCTGCAGGAGCAGCTGGGGCTTTCCCCCTCGGCCATGACCGAGCAGCTGGACCTGAATTCCGGGCTGCTGGGCATGTCCGGTGTCTCCGGCGACATGCGCAAGGTCTTGACTGCGGCCGGCGGCGGCGACGCCCGGGCGAAGTTGGCGCTGGACGCCTATGCGCATCGGGTCAGGACCGGTATCGCCGCGATGGCCGGCTCGATGGGCGGCATCGATGCTCTGGTGTTCACGGGCGGGGTGGGCGAAGCATCCGGCCAGGTCCGGGAGCTCTGCTGTAGCGGCCTGGATTTTCTGGGGATTGGGCTGGACCGGGCGCGCAACGCGGCGGCCGAGGGGGATGCGGACGTTTCCCAGGAGGGTGGTGCGACGCCGGTCCTGGTGATCAAGACTCGTGAGGAGCTGCAAATTGCGGCCGAGGTTCGACGGGCCCTAACGAATTCTTGAGCCGATTCCCGGGGCCGGCCGGCCTAAGGACCCAGTCCATGTTGCGACGTGCCGCGAGCCAAGCGGGGTTAGCGCGGGCCTCATTTGCCCGGTTTGGCGATCCAGGAGCCGGGTAGGGCGGCAATAGCCGGAGATGCCGGAGTTGCCTTCCAAAAGGGATTAAATGGTAGCTGTCACTACCGTATTGGTGGCCCTAACCCTCTCGATGCTGGTTACGCGGGTTGCCTCTACCGCCCTGACGATCACCGGAATACCCCGTCACGTGGCCCGCTTCCAGGCGCGGTCGGCGTTTACCGGGGTCGGTTTCACCACCGGGGAGGCCGAGCAGGTGGTTCATCACCCCGTCCGGCGTCGGATTGTCATGACGCTTATGTTGCTGGGCAACATCGGCGTAATCACCATCGCAAGCAGTCTGATTTTGTCCTTTACCCGCAGCCCTTCAAACCGGCAGGCGTCGCTTCGTTTCGTGCTGTTGGTCACGGGAATGGTCGTCCTGCTTTGGCTTGCCAACAGCCGTAGATTCGACCGTTATCTGAGCGGAGTAATCGCGCGGGTTCTCGCCAAGTGGACCGACCTGAGTGTTCGGGACTATGCCGAGCTGCTTCAGGTCTCCGGGAACTACGGGATCAGCGAGCTGCAGGTTCAGAAGGGGGATTGGCTGGCCGGCGCAACGCTGGCCGAACTGGGCCTTCGTGACGAGGGGGCCGCGGTACTGGGAATTTACCGGCCTGGCCGGTCGTATATCGGAGTCCCGAAGGGAGAAACCCGAATAAATGCCGGCGACCTGGTGATTGTGTACGGATTGGCCGAGGTCCTGGCCGAGCTTGACCGGCGTCCGGCAGGCTCTGCCGGAGACCGTCAGCACGAGGAATCGGTGGCGCGACACTCCGCCTTGTTGCAAGAGCAACGCCGCCTGGAGGACGAGCTTCAAAACCAGGGATCCCAGCCTGAACCGCCGGCCCGGGAAGATCAAGACGGTTAGTTGATCCGACTTGACGGTTGAAAAGCCGCTTTTTACGGTAAATACGTTTCTAACCCAACCCCCGGAGGTCGAATGCACCGACCCCTCAAATCGGCGGCGACTCCAATCCCCACCACCCGAGCCTGGGTGGCCATACTCGTAGTCCAGCTCCTGCTGTTGCTCTCGGCCTGCCGGGCCGAGCCGGAAGCCACCGGTCCGGGGATTCCGGGCACCGGCGATCCGGTGGAGTTCATTCGCCTTGAGGGCATCACCACCGCCAACCAGTACGGCGGGGCGTTGGACGAAGACCTGGCGCGCTGGCAGCAGGAACTTCCGGACATCCAGGATGTCCGCATACCTTCGTCGGCCGACGATCACGAGCAGCCTGCCCTGTGGTTGCCCCCCGAAGGAGAAGGCGCGCGCCCGCTGCTGGTGGTGTTGCACACCTGGAGCACCGAATACCTGCAGAACATCGGCATCCCGTTCGGCCATTGGGCCAGGGACATGGGCTGGGCGATGATCCACCCGAACTTTCGGGGGGCCAACGACAACCCGGACGCGACCGGTTCCGACCTGGCGGTCCAGGACGTCATCGACGCCGTGGACTTCGCCGCAGACGAGGCCAGTATCGACGAGAGCCGGGTTTACCTGATCGGGTTCTCGGGCGGGGGGTACAAGTCCCTGTTGATGGCCGGCCGCCACCCCGACCGATTTGCCGCCGCAGCAGCCTGGGTGCCGATCCATAACCTCACCGACTGGTACGAGCACCACGTGGCCACCAGTCCGGGCGCTGCCTACATAGAACAGATCTCCCAGTCCTGCGGCGGCGACCCGACGGCCGTTGAGGCTGCCGCCGAGAGCTGCCGGGAACGTAGTCCCAGCGCTCATTTGGATGCGGCCCGGGATGCCGGGATCCCCATCTACATCGGACATGGGCTGAGCGACGACATCGTTCCCCCCTCCCACGCGGCTCGTGCGTTCAACCAACTCGCAGACGAAGGGGACCGGTTGGACGACTCACAGATCCAGGCACTCACCGAGTACCGGCTGCCCGATGACTTGAGCGGCGAGACGCAAGCAACCACCTACTTCGCCGACCAGGACCCTGAGGTGCTGTTCGCCCGGGAATCCGCCTCGGCAATGCTCGTCCTGTTCGAGGGTGAGCACGACATGGTGTACCACCCGGGTCTGGAGTGGATGATCAGGCAGACCGAGTAGGACCCGGCACCACGGTCTATACCGTGGGTCACGGCGCCCGCTCCGAGGATGAGTTCCTGGCGGTGCTGGGACAAGCCGGGATCGAATTGCTGGTGGATGTCCGCCGGTATCCCGGATCCAAGCGCCATCCGCACTTTGCCCGGGAGGCTCTGGCTGCGCGTCTGCCCGCTCACGGCATCGACTACCAGTGGTGGGGTTCGAGCATGGGGGGCCGCCGTAAGCCGGAGGAGTCTTCGCTCCGGCGCCACGGCGCCTGGGAGAACGAAGCCTTTCGTGCCTACGCGGCACATATGGATGGCCCGGAATTTCGCACAGCACTTCGTCGGTTGATGGACGCCGCAGTTGGTCGTCCGACGGCGATCATGTGCGCCGAGACCCTATGGTGGAGGTGTCATCGAAGACTGATCGCCGACGCCCTCGTAGCGGAGGGAATGCCGGTCCTGCACCTGGGTTTGGGGGAGCCCCGGCCCCACCGCCTGTCCGAAATCGCCCGGGTGGACGAGGATGGGCTCCTGGCCTACGACGGACATCCGGAAGATTGACCTCCCGCGGCCGGCTAGCTGTACCGGCTCAACCGCTTTCGCAGCCGATACCGTCCTGGTCGGAGTCGAAGCCGTGGGGATCGGGCGGAAGCACCTGAAACCGGCGGTGGGGAATCTGGGGGCAGTCCAGGTCCGGCGGAGCCGGGGGGATACATATCGTGGGATACGAGGGGTCGCAACCGGCCCCGGCCGCGGGTTGGCTCGGGAGAGGGACAGGAAGGGGAACCGGCGTAGCCGGGGCAGGGTCGGGCTGGGGAGCCGGCGCCGGTAACGCCACGGCGCGGGAGCAGGCCGACCACAGGCCCCTCGCGGCCGTCCTGGCCTCCGCCTCGGCGGCACGCACCAAGCCGATGTAGCGGTCGTTGGGCTGGTAGAGGACTGCTTTCGCATATCCCCGGCGAACCAGCTTTTCGTTGAAGAACTCGCCGTTCTCCTTCCAGATGTAGCGCAGGAACCGGCCGTACCGGTCCTTGTCCTCCTTGTCGGCAAGCAGGTAGATCTTCGATCCGATGGGCAGCTCGGCTTTGGTGAACTCCGACGCCTCCTTCCCGTAGCAGTCGGTCCGGTTCGTCGACTCGGGAGTGTCTACCTGCAGTAGACGGATTTTGTTGGAAGCTCCGGGGGGCAACGTGCCTCCTTCGGCCCAGATGGTGTCTCCGTCGACGTGGCGTACGACCACTGCCGGTTGCGCTTGCGGGGGGACCGTTGCCGGCTTGGCCTCCGGCCGGTTTGCCGGGGGCTGCGGTGCGACCGGGGAGGAGGGTCCCGAGGTAATTGGATCGACCGGTGGCTGGGGACCCGCGAACGGAGAAAGCGAGGCTTCGGGAGAGGGGGATTCGGTGGATTGCGGTCGTGGGTTGCCGGGTGGTTGGGCGAGAGCCACCCCGGCCATCAGCACCAGGAAGCTGGCCGCCAGGAGTGCGGCCAGCTGCTTTTGGCTCGCGGCGCGCAGACCGGGCAGGGAGCCCTTCGACAAGCCGACGAGCGCCAGGACCACGCCGCCGATCCCGGCGAGAATCAAAAGCTGGTAGATGCTTTGCCTCTCGGGTGACGGCACTTTCGTGCGGATGAAAACAGCAATTTGGGGGGCACGACTAGGAAGCGCAAGGATCTGGCCTCTTGTTCATCGGCCTAAATCCCCGATGCTTAAGCACCTTCCACAAAGGGTAGCCCTGAACGAGAAAAGGGGCCGGATTTCTCCAGGGTACTTGTGGCCTAAGGTTTATCGGCCAGAAGTACCGACGCGCCCCTACTCACAACCAGGAAGCCGCCGGCGCCGGCGGTATGGCCGGAGGGGATCTAAGCCGGCGCTGGTGAAGGGTTTTCGACTTCCTTGGGCATGCGTGGTCGTTCCCGCAGCCTATCCACCTGGTGGTTTAGCTGGGCCCCCAACAGCAGCGCCAGGCCGAGCAGGTAAAGCCACACCATCAAGGTCAGGGCGCCGCCCAGGACCCCGAACACCTGGTTGGCTTGGCCGGCGACGTCAAGATAGATGCTGAAACCCACCGAAGCGACCAGCCATAAGAAGGCCGCGAGGACCGCGCCCGGCCGTTCCCAGCTCCACGGCCGATGGTGGTTGGGGCCATACCTGTAGATCATCAGGATCCAGGCGGTCAGCATCACGAAGGCGAAGGGGAAGCGCAGCAGCAGGAAGATCCGCACCGCGTCCTCGGGCATTCCAACGCGCTCGGCGATCGCCTGGCCCAGGCCCAGGAACGGTCCGACAATCACCACCGCCAGCAGGAGGCTGATCATGACGATGGTACCTATGGCAAGCAGCAAGGCCTTGAACCTGGTTTTGATCCACGAGCGCTGATGCGGAAGCCCGTAGGCGACGTCCAGCGCCCGTATCGTCCCCATGATGGCGCGGGAGAGCACCCAGAGGGCTCCGACTGTAGCGAAGCTGACGAGCCCGGTGTTGTCTTCGGTGAAGACTTCTTCCACCGAAGCCATCATCTCGTCGGCACGCTCGGTGAGGACGCCCGAAAGGAAAGTGAGGATTGCCACCTCCGCCCGGGAGGCCAGCTCCCTGCCGACGATGAACTCCAGCGATCCCAGGGCGGCGACCAGAGCAAGTGCGGCGGGGACCAGGGAGAGGACGGTAAAAAAAGCAATCTCCGCCGCCAGGCCGGTGACCCTGTCCTCTCTCCAGCTCGTTGCCATTCCGCGGGCGACCGGCCACGCGGTTTCCCGCCACCAGCCGGCTGGCCCGGACGAATCGTCGGCACTGCCGGCCGTTCCATCGGCTTCACGTTCGTCCAGGGTCATTGCACCCCGTTTCCCAACCTTTTGTAAGTCGAAACCCGGCGGTTGAGCACCCCGCTGCCGCGGTACCTCGGCCGTATGAGGCAATCGCACCTACAACAACCATCACCGGATTCGCCGGACGGCGCACCAGACGGTTCCCGGTTGTCGGTCGAGTTACCTCTGCGGGCTCAGGATTCTGATAACTTCTGCTCCGACCCTAGTAAGGAGCAACCCCCATGCCCTCTGAGTCCACACATTTCACTCTAGACGAGAGCCAGATCCCCACCGCCTGGTTCAACGTGATCCCGTCGATGCCGACGCCTCCGTCGCCCCCTATCCATCCCGGGACGAAGCAGCCGATCGGGCCGGACGACCTGTCGCCCCTGTTTCCGATGGGGCTGATCATGCAGGAGGTGGCAACCGACGAGTGGATCGACATCCCCGGGCCCGTGCTGGACCTGTACCGACGCTACCGGCCGACTCCGCTGATCCGGGCCCGGGGACTGGAGAAGGTGCTCGGAACCCCGGCCCGGATGTACTACAAATACGAGGGCGTCTCGCCCGCCGGCTCCCACAAGACCAACACGGCCATTGCTCAGGCCTATTACAACAAGGCAGAGGGGGTCAAGCGGCTTGCCTCGGAGACCGGCGCCGGGCAGTGGGGGAGCGCGATCGCCATGGCCTGCTCCTTTTTCGACCTCGAGTGCCGGGTCTACATGGTTCGGGCTTCCTACGACCAAAAGCCGGGACGGCGGGCCATGATGCAAACCTGGGGCGCCACGGTCACCCCGTCGCCTTCGCCCGACACCGCCGCCGGCCAGAGGATCCTTGCCGGCGACCCGGATTCTCCCGGCTCTCTGGGGATAGCGATCTCCGAGGCGGTGGAGGACGCTGCCCAGCGCGAAGACACCAAGTATTGCCTGGGCAGCGTTCTCAATCACGTCCTGCTGCATCAAACGGTGATCGGGCTGGAGGCCCGGGCCCAGATGGATAAGGCCGGAGACTTCCCCGACCTGGTTATCGGCTGTGTGGGCGGCGGTTCCAACTACGCCGGGCTTGCCTACCCGTTCATTCCCGACAAGGTGAAGGATGGCAAGCAGATCCGCTTCATCGCCGCCGAACCCACGGCATGCCCCACGCTGACCGAAGGCACCTTCGAATACGACTTTGGCGACACGGCGGAGACGACGCCGCTGCTGGAGATGTTCACGCTCGGCCACAACTTCGTGCCTCCGCCCATTCACGCCGGCGGGCTGCGCTACCACGGCGATGCCCCGAGTCTGTGCCGCCTGGTGAAGGACGGTGTGATCGAGGCGGCCTCCTACCCCCAGAGCAAGGTGTTCGAGGCCGCCGTGCAGTTCGCCCGGGCGGAGGGCGTGATCCCCGCTCCGGAGTCGGCGCATGCGATTCGGGCGGCCGTCGACGAAGCGCTGCACTGCAAGGAGACGGGAACGGAGTCGGCAATTCTGTTCGGGCTTTCGGGCCACGGGTTGCTGGACCTGACGGCCTACGACCGGTACTTTGCGGGCGGCCTGATGGACTAAGCAGGCTCCAGCGACTTTTTGGCCGGTCCGTTAAAGACCTCCCCGTTGAACCGGTAGCGGGAGCCGTGGCAGGGACAGTCCCACGACTTGTCGGCGTCGTTCCAGTCGACCGTGCATCCCATGTGCTGGCAGCGGGGGGACAGCTTGTGCACTGTCCCGTCCTCCTCGATGTACACGGCGAGCTTGCGGCCGTCGACCGACACCAGGCCGCCGTGGCCGGGCGTCAGATCGCTCAATGACCGGTCGGTGGTCTTGGCGATCAGCACGTCGCACTCTGCCCCGTGCGCCAACTGAACCGGAACCGAAGACAGCATGAACCGGCGGGCTCCCACCACCCCCTTGTTGCCGACCACTATGAGCTCTCCGGCTCCGGCTTTCGCCTGCT
>Ga0247713_1000545_pt1 | contig 22323 bp, 19 predicted proteins | sample 21E_NmetaG_FD_189936 | JGI IMG/M metagenome (GOLD analysis project Ga0247713, IMG submission 189936) | Soil microbial communities from hillslope of Landscape Evolution Observatory, University of Arizona, Oracle, AZ, United States - 2-1-E_N | ecosystem: Engineered > Artificial ecosystem >... | reverse complement strand
GGCGTTCGGGTTCCGCTCACCCGACGCGCTCATCGCCCTGGGCATGCTCGCCCTCGGCGGCTACCGACCCTCCCTGCCCGGACGAACAGCCGCCTGATGACCCCCGGCAACGGCAGGAGAGCCCGAATTCGTCACGTTTCCGTGACGCCGAGGGTGGATCATCCGAACGGTCGCAGGCGCCGCCGAGAGCGCCCGCATCGCGAACAACCCGCGGGAGGGAACCATGGCTTCAACCGTTGCTGCGCCCACTCCGGCCATCGGTGGTCACACCCATGCCAAGTGGACGCCTGTTGCCGCGTTCGGAATGCTGCTCATGGCTGCCGGCATGGCCCTGTGGATCGTCGGGGGGCTCATCGCGGGGCAGTCCGTCGGCGGTGACTTCGCCTTCCTGTTCATCGGCGTCGGTGCCCCGCTGGTCGGCGCGGCCCTGACGTGGCGCGCCGGCACCGTCGGCAAGATCCTTGGGGTGCTCCTGGCTGCCGCAACGCTGTTCGTGATGTTCTGGGTGGCCTTCAGCCTCGGTGCCCCCAACGCGTTCGTCGAGTTCAGTGGCGCCGTGATGTTCGTGATGGGCGGCCTGACCGCCGTGGGCTACGGGGTCGGCTCGATCGTCCACCGCAAGGACCTGTTCGCCACAGCGACGCGTGGTGAGACCAGGGCACGGGTGATCATGGTTGGGATCGCGATCGTCGCGATGCTCGTGTCGGGGGTGTTGAACTTCACCGGCCGCACGTCGGTCGACGCGGCGGCAGCCGGCGGCGCCACACCGATCGCCATGGCGAACTTCGAGTTCTCTCCCGCAACGCTGAGCGCGACGGCCGGTGAGCCCACCACCATCGTCATGCACAACAGCGACGCGTTCACCCACGACTTCGTCATCGAGGCGCTCGGGGTGAACTCGGGGTTGATGTCGCCGGGCAGCCAGCAGCTGATCGAGATCACGGCCGCCGAGCCTGGCGAATACCTGTTCCGCTGCACCCTGCACTCCGGCGCCGCCGACACCCCTGAGGAAGCGGGGATGGCCGGCATGCTCGTCGTCGAATAGGGGGCCGGACGGGGGTCGCGGCGCCTCCGTCGGCTACGCGGGGTCCGGCACGCCGACCGGGTGAACGGTCACGACGCCGTCGTGCACCTCGACCACCTGGTCGGCGTGCTCCAGTGCGCCGGCCCGGTGGGACACGACCAGCACCGTCGGCCGGTGTGCACCCTCGCGGGCGTCCAGCAACCGTTGCCACAGCTGCTGCTCGGTCGCGGCGTCCAGCGCGCTCGACAAGTCGTCGAGCACCAGGAACGCCGCGTCGGCGGCCAGGGCCCGCGCCGCGGCGGCGCGCTGCAGCTGACCGCCCGATAGCCGCACGCCGCGCGGCCCGACGACCGTGGCGACCCCGTCGGGCATCTCCGCCACGTCAGCGTCGAACGCCGCCGCGCGCAGCGCCGCGGCAAGGACACCGTCGGACGTCTGCCGACCCAGCAGCAGGTTGTCGCGCAGCGTCGCACTGAACAGCCGCGGCACCTGCGGCACGTAGGCCGCTCGAGGAGGCACGAAGTGCGCCGCGAGGTCAGTGACGGGCTCGCCGTCCCACGTCACCGTGCCCTCGACTTCGCCGGCGAGGCCGAGCAGCCCGCGCAGCAGCGTCGACTTGCCGGCGCCGACCGGTCCGCGCACGACGGTGAACGACCCAGCCGGCAGGTCGAGGTCCACACCGTGCACGCCGCCTCCGCCGGGGTGGCGGACACCGAAGCCGCGCAGCGTGATGGCCGGAGGCGCAGGGGTTGCGGCGCGCGGCAGCGTCGGCGGGGTGTAGGGGCGGTCCAGGTGCAGCGGCCGCGGTCGCACGGCCTGGGTCTCGTCGTCGCCGGGCAGCAGGCGTGCCATGCGGCGCACCGCGACCTGGGCATGGCGGTGCCGGGTCAGCACCAGACCGGCCCAGCGAGGCAGGCCGGCCAACCACGACAGGTAGCTGGTGAACAACGCGAGGTCGCCGACGGTGAACTCGCCGGCGCGCATCTGCCCCGCGACGAGCAACAGCACCAGACCGATGGTCACGTCCACCGTGGAGGAGTTGAACGCCTCCAGCACCTGCTCGAGCACCTTGTCCCGCAGCGAGGTGCGCAGCCGTGCGGCGTTGAGCTCGCGCAGCCTGCGTACGGCGCGATCCTCGGCGCCGGCCACCTTCACGGCCAAGACCGCACTGAACAGATCGCCCAGCAGCCCGGTGACGCGGGCGGTCGCTTGCCGGTCGGCCAGCCGGACCCGTCGCAGGCGCTCGGCGAGCACGCGGGTCACGACGAACACGGCGACCAACGGCAGCGCGACCACCAGTGTCAGGGCAAGGTCGACGCGAGCCATCACGACCAACGCCACCGTGGCGAAGCCGAGCGTGCCGGTCAGGTCCACCCAGCCGTCGACGTACTCGATGACGTCCTGCACGTCGTCGCGGAACACGGCGATGGACGCACCGGCGCCCTGCACCGGCCGCCCAGCACCCTCGCCACCGCTGGCCAGCTGGGCGCGCAGCAGGTTGGTCCGCAACAGCGCCTGCATGCGTGCCCACCAGCGCGCCCAGACCAGGAAGGCGCTGAAGAACACACCCAGGCGCCCCGCCTCCACCGCGACCAGCAGCGCGATCGCGGTGGGGAAGGTCAGTCCGGCGGCGGCGTCGCCGGTGACCGCGTCGAACGCCGCCTGCAGCAGCAGGCCGATCAGCGCCGGCGCGGCCCACCACGCCGCCCAGATGGCAGCGCCCAGCAGGTAGCGGCGCAGGTCGGCGCGGACCAGACCGACGCCGACGCGGGTGGCGCGGCCGTTGTGGTGAACCGGTGCGGCGGTCATGAGCTCACCCCCTGCATCTCCAGAGCCAGCAACCGGCGGTAGCGGCTGGTCGGGTCGTTGCGCAGCGCGGCCGGGCTGCCGTCCTCGACGACGCGCCCGTGGTCCAGGACGACGACCCGGTCCGCGCGGTCGACCGACCGCAGCCGATGCGCGATGACGATCGCCGTGCGCCCGGTCAGCAGCCGGTCCAGCGCGGCCTCGACCAGCTCGGCGGTGACCGGGTCGGTCCGCGACGACGCCTCGTCGAGCACGACCAGTCCCGGGTCGCGCAGGAAGGCGCGGGCGACGCCCAGCAGCTGCGCTTGCCCGGCCGACAGCCCCACGCCACCGCCCAGCTCCGTGTCCAGCCCGTCGGGCAGGCCGGCCAGCCAGCCACCCAGACCCAGCTGGTCCAGGACGTCGCTGAGCGTCGCGTCGTCGACCGGCGACGCCCCGAACAGCGTCACGTTGTCGCGCACACTGGCGTCGAACAGCTGCACGTCCTGCGTCACGATCGCGACGTGGCGGCGCAGGTCAGCAGCGCCGACGTCGCGCAGGTCGACACCCCCGACGACGACAGCCCCGCCGGTCGGGTCGACCAGACGCAGTGCCAGGCGGGCCAGCGTCGTCTTGCCGCTGCCGGTGTGGCCCACGAGCCCGACGACCGAGCCGGCGGAGATGTCGAGGTTCACGCCGTCCACCACGATCCGGCCGTCATCGGGGTAGGCGAAGCGGACGTTGTCGAAGCGCACCGGCAGCGGACCGCGCGGCAGCCGGGCTCGCGGGGCGAATGCGATGGCCGGCACCTTGTCCAGCAGCCGGCGGATCCGGGTGGCGCCGGCGCCGGCCCGCTGGACCTCCTCGAGCTGCTCGGCGATCGTCTCGATCGGCCGGCGCAGCACCTGGACGTACTGGAACAGCAAGAACACGGTGCCGACCGTGATCGCGTCGCGGCGGTACAGCGCCCAGCCGGCGACGAGCATCAAGATGCTGCCGAGGGCGAAGGCGCCGGTTGTCGCCGTCCAGATGTCCGCGGCGGCACGCCAGGCGCGGCGCAGCGCACGGGCGTGCGCACCGCTGGCGACCTCGTGCCGGCTCACGGCGAACTCGCCGGCGCCCAGGGCACGCAGGTCCTCGGCGCCGTCGATCTGCTCGGCGACCAGCCCGACGACGCCGGCGTAGGCGGCCCGCTCCTCGGTCGTGGCGGGGATGGCCCGGTTGCGCAGCGCGACGACGACCGCGATGGCCGCTGCGACGAAGACCCCCATCGCCGCGCCCACGCGCCAGTCCTCGAGCGCCACCAGCACCACCGCGCCGACGAGGGTCAGCAGGCCCATGACGACCTTGATCACCACGTCGGTGAACATCTTCGTGATCGAGGTGGCGTCGCCGTCGATGCGCTCGACGAGCGTGCCCGGCGGCGTGGCGCCGTGGAACGCCAGGTCGAGGCTGAGCGCGTGGGCTGCCGCCCGTTCTCGAAGGTCGTTGGTCGCCGTCCACGCCATCCGGGTAGCGACGTAGGCACTGCCGACCGTGACGACCTGGGCCGCCACGCCGAGCGCGACGTAGGCGCCGGCGATGCCCAGCAGGGTCGTCAGGGCCGCGCCGGCCACCGCCCGGTCGATGAAGGCGCGCAGCAGCTGCGGTCCGGCCAGGGGAAGCAGGGAGGCGGCGGTGACGATCAGTCCGAGCCCGACCAGCGCACGCCGGCGCGGGCGCAGCATCTCGGCGAACAGCTGCCAGTGGGTGTTGCGTGACGCCATGGTGGTGCTTTCCGAAAGAGAGGGAGAGGGGGCGGCGGGTCTCCGCCCCGGTGGCCCGCGCGGCGCGTGACCGGCGCGACGGCCTTCAAACGCTGGGCCGCCTCAGAGGATGGGCGGCACGGGCAGGCAGGCGGGAACGTCGATGAACGGCGCGATGCGCTTCATCGGTCCCTCCTCTCCCGCGCGGTATGGGCCCCTCTCGGGCTCCATGGCTGGCGCGACGGTACGCCCGCGGCCGCGCCGGCGTCAAGAGCCGGACACCACACCCGAAAACCACGCCACCGGTAGATTCGGGAGCATGTCCAAGGTTCCCGCGCCAGCCGACAACGCCCGCCAGCTCGCCAAGGAACTGGGGCTGACCGACGACGAGTACGACCGCGTCGTGCAAACCCTGGGCAGGGAACCGTCGACCGCGGAGCTGGGCACCTACTCGGTGATGTGGTCCGAGCACTGCTCGTACAAGTCGTCCAAGCCCTACCTGCGGACCCTGCCGACCGAGGGTGACGCGATCCTCGTCGGCCCGGGTGAGAACGCGGGCGTGGTCGACGTCGGGGGCGGGCAGGCCGTGACCTTCAAGATCGAAAGCCACAACCACCCCAGCTTCGTCGAGCCGTTCCAGGGCGCGGCGACCGGCGTCGGCGGGATCATCCGCGACATCCTCACCATGGGGGCGCGACCGATCGCGTTGATGGATCCGTTGCGGTTCGGTGGGGTCACCGATGGCGCGGAGGGGGCGGAGCGGACCCGCCACATCGTGGATGGGGTGGTCCGCGGCATCGGCCACTACGGCAACTCCATCGGCGTGGCGACGATCGGTGGCGAGACCGTCTTCGACCCGGTCTACGCCGGCAACCCGCTGGTCAACGTGCTGTGCGTCGGGGTGCTGCCGTCTGACCGCATCCAGCTGGCGCGCGCCGAGTCGCCGGGCGACGTCGCGGTGCTCATCGGGCAGCGCACCGGACGGGACGGCATCGGAGGGGCCTCCATCCTCGCCTCGGCAGAGTTCTCCGGCGCTGGCGAAGGCGGCGCCGCAGACGAGGCCAAGCGGCCCAACGTGCAGGTGGGCGACCCGTTCGCGGGCAAGCTGCTGATCGAGTCGTGCCTGCAGCTGTACGACGAAGGGCTGCTGTCGGGCATCCAGGACATGGGCGCCGCCGGCATCGCCTGCTCCACCTCCGAGATGGCCTCGGCGGCGGGCATGGGCATGCGGGTGGACCTCGACCGAGTCCCCTTGCGGGAACCGTCGATGGACGCCTGGGAGATCCTGTGCTCGGAGTCCCAGGAGCGGATGCTCGCCCTGGTGTCACCGGAGCGGCTGGAGCGGGTGCTCGAGGTCTGCCGGCGGTGGGGTGTGCAGGCCACGCCGATCGGCGAGGTGATCGAGGGCGACCGGCTGATCTTCACCCGCCACGGCGAGGTCGTGCACGACGCCCCAGCGGCGTCGTTGGCCGCCGAGGGCCCCGTGTACCAGCGACCGGTCGAGGACTGGGTCCACCCCCACGCCGGCGAGGACGTCGACGCCGAGCCTGCGCCCGACGACCTGCACGCCGCGGCGATGACGGTCCTGTGCTCACCCAACCTCGCCAGCAGCCGGTGGGTGTGGGAGCAGTACGACTCCATCGTGGGGTCGGGCACGGTCCAGGGACCGGGCTCGGACGCCGGCGTGATCCGGCTTCCGGACGCGGGCAACCGCGGCATCGCGGTGGCCACCGACGGCAACGGCCGCTGGTGCGCGCTGGACCCCCAGCGGGGCGCGACGCTGGTCGTCGCCGAGGCCGCCCGCAACGTCGCGGCCGCCGGCGCGCGGCCGATCGCGGCGACCAACTGCCTGAACTTCGGGTCTCCCGAGCGTCCCGAGATCATGGGCCAGTTCAAGGCGGTGATCGCCGGGATGGGCCAGGCCTGCCAGGCGCTGGGCACACCCATCACCGGCGGCAACGTCAGCTTCTACAACCAGACCGGGGAGACGGCGATCCACCCGACACCGGTCGTCGGTGTGCTGGGTGTGATCGACGACGTGACCACCGCGGTCCCCGTCCGGTTCGCCGAGCCGGGCGACGAGATCTTCCTCCTCGGCGCGCCCACGCGCCCCGGCCTGGGCGGCTCGGAGTACCTCGCCGCGACCTCGGGACGGGTGGCGGGCGCCGTCCCGGTCATCGACCTGGACGAGGAACGCCGTCTCCACGACCTGCTCGCCGCCCTGCCGGGCCTGGCTCGCAGCGCCCATGACGTGGCCGCCGGCGGCATGCTCGCCACGCTGGTCGAGTCCTGCATCGCCGGGGACGTGGGCGCGACGGTGACGCCGGAGGACGTCGCGCCGCACCAGTGGCTGTTCAGCGAAAGCCCCACGCGGGTGGTGGTCAGCGTCGCCGCCGAGGACGCCGATGCCCTGCAGCGTCGCTGCTCCGACGCGGGGGTGTTCAGCCGTCGGCTCGGGACGGTGCAGGCCGAGCCGCGCTTGACCGTGGACGGGGTGCTCGAGCTGGACCTGGACGAGGTGCGCTCCGCACAGGAGCGCACCCTGCCGGCGCTGCTGGGCTGACTCCCTAGCTGGGCACCAGGGCCTTCTCGATGGCCTGCAGCACCGTCTTGCGGTTGCGGTGGTCCATCTCGTACTCGGTCAGCAGCCGCAGCTCGTCAGTGGACAGGCCGGATACCGCCGACACGACCTCCGAGGCGGGCTTGTTCGCCAGGTCCTCGATGTGCGTCGCGGACGTCCGGACACGCGGTGTCTCGTCGAGCAGCGGTGTCGGGGGTGGTTGGGAGACGCGCCCGACCTCGGGCGCCTGCTCGACGGCCTCGGCGACCTCCGCTTCTGTGCCGATCGGCTCGGATGGGGGGGTGACGGCGACATCGCCTGGCTCCCGGTACACCGGCGAGTCGTCGGCACGGGGGGCGTCGGGGCGCAACGTACGCGCTGTGGCCTCGAGCACCTTTGACGTCAGCGACAGCACCTGCGCCGTCCCGGCGAGTGCGCCGCCGAGGGCGTTGCGGACCAGTGGCATGACTCGGCTCACTCCCTACCCGGAGTTGCGGCGGTCGAGCTCGTCTTGCATGGCCTGGTGCTGGTCGCGTGCGGCTTCCAGCTGCTCGTCGCTGCCCTCGTTCTCGATCCGAGCGATGTTCTGCGCCGACTTCTCAATGCCCTCACGCAGCTCTTCGTCGGTGTGCTTGCTGTAGTCGGTGGTGTCGCTTTGGTTTGTCATGGTTGCTCCTGATGGGTCGTTGAGCGTTCGGATACCCCCGTCATCGATTGGTGTAACGGGTCACGTCGACCGCCCGCCGACACCCGTCGCCAGCTCGTGGGTCCGGGCGGGGCCGCTGCTGTCGGCGTCCAGTGGCGGGGTCGCGGCATCCTCGCCACGGCCGACCGCCCGGATGAACCCCGCCAGGGCGTCGTCGGCGCGGTGGCGCGGTGACCACCCGAGCTCGTCGCGCGCGCGGTCCGTCGCGAGCAGCGGCGCGTTCACGGCCAGGTCGATCCACCCCGGATCCGCCGGCTGCAACCGCAGGTGCCAGGTCAGCGCGGCCGCGCCGCGCAGCAGCGGCCGGGGGACCGGCACCTTCCACGCCCCAAGCGCGCGGGCGGCCTGCTCGGCGGTGATGATCGGCTCGGCGGCGATGTTGAACGCCCCGTGGACGTCGTTGACGACCGCTCGCCGGTAGGCGTCCGCGACATCGTCGGTGTGGACGAACTGCAGGTTCAGCCCGCGGGTGGCCGGCCAGATCGGCAGGCCGAACAGACGCAGCACGGCGGTGGGTGCGAACGGGCCGGCGAACAGCCGGCGGATCTGGGTCGCGGCGGCCGGTTTGATGATGAGCCCGGGACGCAGCCGCACCACGCGGGTTCGGGGGTGCGCCGCCTCCAGCGCGTCCAGCTGCCGCTCGGTGTAGGCCTTCTGCCGGGAGTACGGCGAGGTCGCCACTCCGTCGGTCGGCCACGACTCGGTGACCCGCATGCCCGGTGGCGCCGGCGAGTACGCCCCGACGGAGGAGGCGTAGAGCAGCGCCGGCACCTCCTCGGCGGCGATGGCGTCAAGGACACGCCGGGTGCCGACGACGTTGGTGCGCCACTGCTCGGCCTGGTCGCGCGACGGCTGCAGCAGCCACGCCAGATGCACGACGACATCGGCGCCCGCCACCACCGGACGCAGGTCGTCGCCGGCGATGTCGGCTTGCCGCCAGGAGACGCCGGCGATGTCGGCGTCGGGCCGGCGTCGCGCGACGCCCACGACCTCTGCCACCGCCGGGTCGTTGCGCAGCAGGTCCACCAGGCTGGTTCCGACATTGCCCGTCGCACCGAAGACGACGACACGCATGAGCTCACCTTCCACGTTGTGATGGCCGGACTACCCAAGCCGGCGGGTGCACTACCGTTGCCGCCCATGTCCGCCCATGCCCCGACCGCCCCCGCCTCACGCTGGCGCGCCTCCCCGGCCCGATTCGCCCGGCTGCTGGCAGGGCTGTGGCTGTTCGGCACCGGGGACGCGCTGATCGTGCTCGCCGACCTTGGCAACGCCCCCTGGACCGTCTTCGCGCAGGGCGTGTCACTGCACACGCCCCTGACCATCGGCGTCGCGACGCAGGTGATCGGCGTGTTCGTCCTGGCTGCCTGGATCCCGCTGCGCGAGCGCCCCGGGCTGGGGACGATCTGCAACGTGATCGTGATCGGCCTGGCGATCGACGTGATGCTGCCCGTGTTGCCCGACCCGTCCGAGGTGGTGGGGCGGACGGCGGCGCTGCTGGTCGGCACGGCGCTGGTCGGGATCGGCAGTGGTTTCTACCTGTCGGCCAACCTGGGCCCGGGGCCGCGCGACGGCTGGATGACCGGCCTGCACCGGCGCTTCGGGTGGCCCCTGTCGCGGGTGCGACTGGGCATCGAGCTCAGCGTGCTGGCCGCGGGGGCCGCGCTCGGCGGCACCGTGGGCCTGGGCACCGTGGTGTTCGCGCTGCTGATCGGCCCCGCGGTGGGCGCGTCGGTGTGGGTGCTCACACGTCGCACCCCGACGCCGCCCCCCCAGGCGCCGGCGGGCACCCCGCGGGCGTGACCGCCTTGGTGGACGTCAGGTGACCGCGGCGGCCTCGGTCTCGCGGTGGCGCTGGCGCAGGTAGCTCGCGGCGCGGGTGATGCTCGCCACCACCGGGATCGCCAGGAACGCACCGAGCACGCCGAGCAGGATCGCACCGGCCGTCAGCGCGGCCAGCGTCGCCAGCGGGTGCAGCTCGGTGGCCTTGCCGAGCACCACGGGCGCCAGCAGGTTCCCCTCGATCTGCTGCACGGCGATGATGACGGCCAGCAGGATCAGCGCTTGGGCCACCCCCACGGTCGCGAGGGCGACCAGCACCGCCACGGCGCCGGCGATCACCGCCCCGACGATCGGGAACAGCCCGCCCAGGAACACCAGGATCGCCAGCGGCAGCGCCAGCGGGACGCCCAGGATGAAGATGCCCAGCCCGATCAGCACCGCGTCGACGAAGGCGATGAACACCTGCCCGCGCACGTACGCGCCGACCGTCTGCCAGGCGCGCACCCCGACCTCGGCCGCGTCGTGCTGCATGCGCACCGGGAACAGCGACCGCAGCCACCGCGCCATCCGCGGCCCGTCCTTGAGGTACAGGAACAGCGCGATGAGCCCCAGGATGAGCCCCGCGATCGTCTCCGTGACGGCGGTGACGGCGCCGAGCACCCCCTGGCCCAGGTTCGCCCCGCTTTCGGCGATGGCCGTGCGGACCCGCTCGATCAGGTCCTCCATGCGCGTGGGCGGCAGGCCGAAGGGGCCCTGTGCCAAGAACGTCTCCACCGCCGCGATCCCCCGTTGCACCTCCTGGCGGATGTCGGCGAACTGCTCCTGGATCTGCGGCGCGACCGCGAATCCCAGCCCCACCAGCACCCCGACAACGCCGAGCAGCACGGTGCCGGCCGCCACGGCGGGCGGCCAGCCGGCGCGCTTGAGCCGCTCGGACAGCGGTGACAGGACTGCGGCCGGGAACAGCGCGATGACCAGAGGGATCACCACGATCGACAGCACTCCTGCCGCTCGCGCAGCGACGCCGAGGATGCCGAAGATCCCCAGCAGCGCCCAGGCATACAGGCCGATGCGGATGACAGGCCGGCGCAGCACGTCCTGGGCCTGACTGGGCGGGACGGTGACGTGGACGACCGGCGCGGGCGGTGGCGCAGGCGGCTTGAACAGGCTCGGCATGGCGCGGCACTACCCCCGGACGACGGTCAGTACCCCGCGATTCTGCGCCCCAGTACGGCGCGGACCGCGGAGGCGCCGCGGCGCGACTACGGCCGCAGGCCGCGCCCCTTGGGCCCCAACGTCTGCGTCGCCAGGACGGCATAGGCGTCGTGGACCCACGCGCACAGCGCCGGGCGGGTGTCGGCCGGGTCGATGATGTCCTCGACCAGGAACGCCTCGGCGGTGCGGAACGGGGACCGCACCGCCTCCAGGCGCTCGGCGATCTGCGCCTTGAGGGCCTCGGCGTCCGGGGCGCCGGCGAGCAACCGCTTGAACGCGACCTCCAGGCCACCCTCGATGGGCAGTGACCCCCAGTCACCGCTGGGCCACGCCACCCGGAAGCCGGGGCGCGCGTGGTTGCGGTGGCCCGCGCCGGCGACCCCGAAGACCCGTCGCACGATGACGCTGGCCCATGGGACGGTCGCCTGGTACACGGCCGCCAGCGCCCGGGCGCCGTGGCGGATGGTGCCGGCACGCTCGGCCTGGCTGCCGATGACGAAGCCGGGCTGGTCGACGAGATGCACGACCGGCAGGTGGAAGGTGTCGGCGAGGTCGACGAAGCGGGTGAGGTAGTCGGCGTCGCGGGCCGTCATGCCGCCGCCGTACACGTGGGGGTCCTCGGCCAGGATCGCCACGGCATGGCCGTCCAGGCGCGCCAGGGCGGTGATCACCGAGGACCGCCGCTCGGGGCCGATCTCGAAGACGCTGCCGGTGTCGCACACCGAGCGGAGCAGCACGCGCATGTCGTAGGGGTGCCGGCGGTTGCGGGGCACGAGGTCGCGCAGGCCCGGGTCGACGCGCCCGGGGTCGTCGGCCGGCGCCTGTGCCGGGGGCAGGCGCCAGGCGTTGGCGGGCAGGTAGGACAGGAAGTCGCGCAGCTGGTCGAACGCGTCGGCCTCGTCGTCGGCGACGTTGTCGACCGCACCGGACGCGACGGCGACGCGCCATCCGCCCAGTGACTCCTTGTCGACGACCTCGCCCATGCCGGCCTCGACCACCGCCGGTCCAGCGACGAACACCTGGGCGAGGTCGCGCACCATGACCGAGAAGTGGCTGGACACCAGCCGCGCCGCACCCAGACCGGCGACGGGTCCCAGGCCGGCCGCGGCAACGGGCACGGCCGACAGGTTCTGGGTCACGTGGTCCCAGCCGGGGTTGAACGGGACGTAGGTCCGCCCGAAGTCCTCCAACGACTTCACGCTGCCCCCGCCGCCGGTCCCGTCGACCAGGCGGACCAGCGGAACCCGCAGCTCCCCGGCCAGCTGCTCGGCGTGGACCTGTTTGGCCACGATCGACGCGTCCGCCGCACCTCCGCGCACGGTGAAGTCGTCGGCAGCGACCACGACCCGACGCCCCTCGACCCGTCCCGTGCCGGTCACGAGGTTGGCAGGCGTGAACGCCGTGAGGTCGCCGTGCTCGTCGTACTCGGCGGCGCCGGTCAGTGCACCCACCTCGCGGAACGAGCCGTCGTCCAGGAAGGTCTCGAGTCGCTCGCGGACGGTGAGGCGGCCGGTGGCGTGCTGACGCGCGACGTTGTCGGCGCCGCCCATCTGCGCGGCCAGGTGCAAGCGGTGCTGCAGCTCGTCGAGCTCGGGCTCCCACGTCATGGCCGCATCATGGCGGTCTCGCCGCCGGCGAGTGCGAACAGGTGCCGCCCGTTCCACACCAGATCCGCCCAGCGACCGCCCACGGGGGGCGCCTCGACGGTCGTCCAGCCCAGCCCGCGGGGGTCCAGCACCGCCATGTGACCGTCCACGGGCGAGAACGCCGTCAGCCCTCCGACGGCCCACTCCAGCGTGACACCGTCGCCGTGCACCGGCGCGTCACCGTGCGGCAGCCAACCGTCGATCCACGCCCGTCCCAGCGATGCGGTGCGGCCCTGCTGGTCGATGACCACCATGCGGCGGTCCGCCCATGTGACGGCGAACGGCCCCCACATCCCCTCCAGTGGGGGCATCCGCTCCCACCGACGCCGGCGGGAGTCCCAGGTGGCGCCTCGGCCTGGTGCGTTCGCATCACCGCCGAACATCCACAGCCGTGTGCCGGACCACATCAGCACCGGCGGTGTGCGGCCGGGGCTGATCGGCGGGCGTGGCAGCCGCTCCCAGCGGTCGGCCCCGGGGTCGTACTCCGCCACGACGGTCCGGCCACCCCGTTGCGCCGCCGCGTACAGCCGCCGCCCGCTGTAGGCGGCCGCCTCGGTGACGACCGGGATCGGGGCGTCGGCGATGCGAGCCCAGGTGCGGGTCACCGGGTCGTAGGCGGCGCCGTCCCGCCGGGCCGGACCTGGGGGCGTCAGTGGTCCCGTCGGGGGGCCGGACGGGTCGACCGGCGACTGGTCGTAGCCGCCGACCACCAGCATCCGGTCACCGGTCCACGCAGCGGCATGACGGTGACGACCGGAGATCGGCGCCGCGGGCATCGTCTCCCACAACCCCAGATCAGGGTGGTAGGCCGCGCCCGCTTCGATGACCTCGCCGCGCTCCCCGCCCCACACCAGCAGTTGCTGGCCCTCGGTCAGCCAGCCGCTCCACACCGCCGACGTGCCGTTGCCCGTCGGCGCCGGCCCGGCCGCCACGCGCTCCCAGCGCGTCGGCGGGGTCCACGTCGTCCCGCGGTTTCTTGCGCCGGGAGGCAGCCCGGGGTGCCACAGCAGGTAGCGGTCGCCGGCCCACAGCTGCACCGGGACGTCCCCGCCGGAGGCGCCGGCGTCCGGGACAGCGACCTCGGTCCAGGTCTTGGCGAGCAGGTCCAGCACCAGCGCATGGCCGCCGGACCACCATGACACCGCCACCATGCCGTCGCCGACCAGCCGGCGGCCGGCGGCGGGCGCGACCGGTGGGCGCGGGAGGTCGCTCCACCAGTCGGGGTAGGTCGTCTGGCGTTGTGCCCGGGGGAGGTCGAGTCGCGCGTCAGTCCCCCACGTCACGACGCCACCACCCAGCGTGGCGAACGCCGGTCGGCTGCCGGGGCGCAGCGGCGGTGACCGTTGCAGCCGCCAACGGTCACGCTGTACGTCGTAGTGCGCCGTGACAGCGGAGTCCGGCGACGCCGACCACACCAGCAGTCCGCCGGTGTCGGCAACAACCGAGACGTCGCGGTCGCCGCCACGCTGGGCCAGCGGCCCCTCGGGCAGCGGACGCCACCGGTCCGTGGCGGGGTCGTACCGGGCGCCGTCGCCCAGCGGCGTGCCATCCGTGGACCGACCGCCCCACACCACGAACACCTCGTCCACCCACACCCCGTGCGCGCCGGCGCGGGGCGTCAGTGGGGCTGCGGGCAGCTGCCGCCAGGTCCGGGTGCCAGGGTCGTAGGCCGCGCCGTCACCGAGCACCCCCTCGGCGTCCTTGCCGCCCCAGACCAGGACCTCGTCGCCGGTCCACACCACGGCGGCCGAGGTCCGCGCCCGCACCGGCGCCGGAGGGATGGTCGTCCACTCGTCGGTGGCCGGGTCGTACGCCGCCCCGTCGTTCAGGCCGGCGCCGGTCGCGGCGACCCCGCCCCAGATGATCGCTTGGTCCTCCGCCCACACCGCGATCGGGTTCCGGCGCGGCGACAGCGGCCCGCCGTCGACGGCCTTCCAGGTGCCAGGGCCCGTCGTGCGCAGCTCCGCCGCGGGCGCCGGCGGGGCCGGTGGCACGGCGTCGATGCCGATCGAATCCGCCTGATCCGACGGCAGCGCCAGGAGTCCAGCCACGACCCCGACGGCGATGAGCAGCAGCGGTTTGGCCAGCCGCGCCCACGAGCGAGCGCTGCGGTGGCCCTCCCACTGCACGTCCACGACCGTCGGCGCCCCCGCCCTCGGCATCCTGACCCGTCCCCATTGTCCACCCCGGCGCAGCGCCGTGCTGCGAGACTTCCGCGGCCGGCCCGGTACCATCGACAGCACCTTCCCCCTTACTCCGAGGTGCGTTTGCGCATGGCACGACCACAGGCTGCGCCGGTGCGGACCGGCGCGCGGGACGAGTGCGGCGTCTTCGCCGTCTACGCCCGCGGGGAAGACGTCGCAAAGCTGTGCTACTACGGGCTGTACGCGCTGCAGCACCGCGGCCAGGAGTCGGCGGGCATCGCCGTGTCCAACGGCCGCAACATCCTGGTGAGCAAGGAGATGGGCCTGGTCAACCAGGTCTTCGACGAGGCGCGGCTGGCGGGCATGGACGGCCATCTGGGCGTCGCGCACGTGCGGTACTCGACGACTGGGGCGTCGACGTGGGACAACGCGCAGCCGGCGTTCAAGGTCACCCCGTCGGGCACCGGCATCGCGCTGGCGCACAACGGCAACCTCGTCAACACGGCCGAGCTGGCCCGCGGGCTGGGGCCGACCGGCGACAAGTGCAGCTCGGACTCCGAGCTGCTGGCGGCGATGATCGCCGACGACGCCGACATCTCGGTGGAGCAGGCTGTCGCCGACACGTGCCGTCGCGCCACCGGCGCCTACTCGCTGGTGGTCATGGACGAGTCCGGCATCTACGGGGCGCGGGACCCGCAGGGCTTCCGCCCGCTGGTGATCGGCCGGCTGCCGCGCGGCGGGTACGTGCTGGCCTCGGAGACCGCGGCGCTGGACATCGTCGGCGCGCACCTGTTGCGAGAGGTCGAGCCCGGTGAGCTGGTCGCCATCGACGAGCACGGGCTGCGCACACAGCGGTTTGCCGAGGCCAAGCCCGCCAACTGCCTGTTCGAGTATGTCTACATCGCGCGCCCGGACCACCGCTTCCCGGAGACGACCGTCTACAACGCCCGCCGGCGCATGGGGGCGCTGTTGGCGGGTGAGGCCCCCGTCGAGGCGGACCTCGTCATCCCCGTGCCGGACTCCGGGACGGCCGCGGCCAGCGGGTTCTCGGTGGCCAGCGGCATCCCGTACGCCGAGGGCCTGGTGAAGAACCGCTACGTCGGCCGCACGTTCATCCAGCCGTCGCAGTCGATGCGGGAGCTGGGCATCCGCCTGAAGCTCAACCCCCTGCCCGACGTCATCGACGGCAAGCGCCTGGTCGTGGTCGACGACTCGATCGTGCGCGGCAACACCTCGCGGAAGCTCGTCGCGATGCTGCGCGAGTCAGGGGCCAAAGAGGTGCACCTGCGGATCACCGCGCCACCGATCCGCAACCCCTGCTTCTACGGCATCGACATGGCCACGCGCGCCGAGCTCATCGGCTCCGGGCTGACCGTCGAGGAGATCCGGGACTTCGTCGGGGCGGACTCGCTGGCGTACCTGTCGCTGGACGCGCTGGTGTCGACGACGTTCCGTCCCAAGTCCTCGCTGTGCCGCGCCTGCTTCGACGGCGAGTACCCGCTGCCGGTTCCCGACGAGCAACTGTCGTCGGGCAAGGACGTGCTGATCCAGCTGCAGTCCTCGCGGTGACCGAACCGAACACCTACGCGGCCGCCGGCGTCGACCTGCAGGCGGCCGACGAGACCGTCGAGCGCTTGAAGTCGCACGTCGCCCGGACCGCGCGTCCGGAGGTGCTCGAGGGCATCGGCGGCTTCGGTGGGCTGTTCGCGCTGCCGCGGGGGCGCTGGCGCGAGCCGGTGCTGGTCAGCGCCACCGACGGCGTCGGCACGAAGCTGGAGCTGGCCCGGCAGCTCGGGCGCCACGACACGGTGGGCATCGATCTGGTCGCGATGGTCGTGGATGACATCGTCGTCACGGGTGCCGAGCCACTGTTCTTCCTCGACTACATTGCGGTGGGGCGGCTCGACCCGGCCCACGTCGAGCAGGTCGTCGCCGGCATCGCCGAGGGCTGCGTGCAGGCCGGTTGCGCGTTGGTCGGTGGCGAGACCGCCGAGCACCCCGGCGTCATGCCTGCCGACCAGTACGACCTCGCCGGCTTCGGCGTCGGTGTCGTCGAGCGCGACCGCATGCTCGGGGCGCATCGGGTGACCGCCGGCGACGCCGTGGTCGCCATGGCGTCGTCTGGGCTGCACAGCAACGGATACTCCCTGGCGCGGCGCATCGTCGACGGCGTGGACCTGGCAGACGACCACGGCCTGCGAGTGCAGACCCTGGGCGACGCGCTCCTGCGTCCGACGACGATCTACACCAAGCCGTGTCTGGCGCTGGCGGCCAGCGGACACGTCCACGCGCTGTGCCATGTCACCGGCGGCGGCATCGAGGGCAACCTCGGCCGCGTCCTGCCCGAGGGGCTGGGCGCCGTAGTCGACACCACCACCTTCACCCCGCCCGACGTCTTCGGTGTCCTGCAGCGCCTCGGCGACGTCGACCCCGCGGAGATGTGGCGGGTGTTCAACATGGGCGCCGGCATGCTCGCGGTGGTTCCCGACGGCCGCGCCGCCGTGGACTTGCTCCGAGCCGCCGACGTCGATGCGTGGCAGTGCGGCCACGTCACCGACAGACCCGGCATCCACCTCGCCGGCCTGTAGCGCCCAAAGCGCTGGGAGCAGCTAGCGAGTGGTGGGCAGCCAGAATCCGCGGAGCCGACCGACCGAGGCCATGCGCTGCTCGGCGACCAGCTCGGCCGCGGCCTCGGTCGACACCCCCTGCTGCTCGGCCATGGCGAAGACCTCCAACAGGCGCACGCCGATCTGCTCCGTGCGGGCGCGGGCCCGCTCGGGGGAGTGGCCGTCGGGGTGCAGCTCGTCACCGACCTGGATCAGGCCGCCGGCGTTGATGACGTAGTCGGGGGCGTACAGGATCCCCGCCTCGGACAGGGCGTCGGCGTGACGGTCCTCCAGCAGCTGGTTGTTCGCGGCCCCGGCGACGATCCGCGCCTGGATCTCGGGCAGCGTGGCGTCGTTGATGACGCCGCCCAGCGCGTTGGGGCTGTAGACGTCGGCGTCCACCGCGTGGATCTTGTCGTTGGCGACGACCTCGGCACCGAAGCGCTCGGCGCACAGCGCCGTGGCGGCATCGTTGACGTCGGCGACGGTCAGCCGCGCTCCCTCGGCGGCGAGCTGCTCGGCGAGCTTCATGCCGACCTTGCCGACGCCCTGGATGGCGATATGGCGGTTGCCGACCTCGCCGCTGCCGAACGAGTGCTCCAGGCAGGCCTTGATGCCCAGGAAGGTCCCGTAGGCGGTGAGCACGCTGGAGTCACCCGAGCCGCCCTCGACGACGTCCGTGCCGGTCGCCCATCGGGTCTCCCGCGCCACGATCGCCAGGTCGGCCGTGTAGGTACCGACGTCGCACGCGGTGACGTAGCGCCCGCCGAGGCTTTCCACGATCCGCCCGTAGGCGCGCAGCAGCGCCTCGGACTTGTCGGTCAACGGGTCGCCGATGATGACCGCCTTGCCGCCGCCGAGGTCCAGCCCGGCGCACGCCGCCTTGTAGGCCATGCCCTTGGACAGGCGCAGCACGTCGACCAGCGCTTCCTGCTCGCTGCCGTACGGATAGAAGCGGGTGCCGCCCAGCGCGGGGCCCAGCGCCGTGGAGTACACCGCGATGATGCAGCGCAGGCCGGTCTCCTCGTCGTTGCCGAAGACGACCTGCTCGTGGCCGTCGAGCAGACTGAAGGGTCCCTCCATGGCGTGGGCACGCTCCTTGCGGGATTCGCGGATGGTCGGTCGCGTCATCGTAAGCCCGCTGCGCGATCTCAACGGTGCCGCCGTGGACCGTAGTCCTGCAGGACTAGGAAAAAATGCTCCTAGGTTTCTATTCCGCCGGGGTCGCGGGCTGCTTACTCTGTCCCCAGCGACCCGTATTGACCGCTTCGGTGGGAAGTGGACGGATCGCCGCTGGAGGCGGGCTAGATGGCAGCGATTGGGATGGTCGTGGAAACCAGAAGTACAGAAGAGGAGCTGCTGACCCCCTCTGAGGTCGCGAAGCTGTTCCGGGTCGACCCCAAGACGGTCACCCGCTGGGCGAAGTCCGGCAAGCTGTCGTCCATTCGGACGCTCGGCGGCCACCGGCGGTACCGCGCCAGCGAGGTTCGCGCTCTTCTGGAAGGTCAGCAGAGCGCCGAGTAGGCCTTCGGGCCGAGGCGGTGCACCAGCGGGCGGCGCCGGCCGCCCGCTTTCTGCTGCCACGACATCGGTCAACCGTCGGTGCGCTCGACGTCTTCGTACCGCGCCCGTACCAGTGACCACAGGCCGTAGGCAGCCAGCCCCACGGTGACCGCCGCCAGCGCATAGGTCCCGTACGGCTCGTCGGCGACCTTCGTCAGCGCCCCGTCCAGGCCCACACCGCTGCGCGGGGTGTGGCGGACCGCAGCGCGCACCAGGAACGCGCCGGCCAGCAGGAACACCATCGCCTTGCCCGCCAGGCCGGTCACGGTCACCGCCTTGATCGCCTGGCGCAGGCGCCGCGAGACGGGCCGCAGATGATCGAGGTAGCGGTGGCCGCGGAGGTGGCGCAGGACGGCGGCTCCCACGATCCCGATGGCCACCCCGGCCCCGGCGACCAGCCACTGGCCGAAGGGCAGGTCCAGCACGCGCGCGGTGACGCTGTCCTCGGTGTTGCCGGACGCGGGGCTGCCCAGGGCGTAGCGGACCGCGGTGACGGCCAACCCCGTCCACAGCAGCCCTCGGCCCAGCGCCGCGACCCGGGCCTTCCAGTCGTCGGCGTCGGCGACGTTGCGCCAGTTCCACAGCGCGTACCCCGCCAGGCCGACCGCCAGCAGTCCGAGCAGCACGGTGCCGCCCGGACGCCCCGCCACCGTGCGGATCGCCCCCTCGCTGTCGGCCTGCGCCCCGTCGCCGGCGGCAACCCGCGCGGCCAGCACGGCGATCAACAGGTACACGACACCTTTGGCGACCAGGCCGGTGCGCGCCAGCCCCCGCGTCTTGGACGGCATGTGGCGTAGTGTCCCCCCTGCGGCGCCGGGCAAGCCCCCGACACCGGTACGGTTAGACGATGCGCCGGCTTGTGCACCGCTGGACGGTGGTCGTGGTCGTCGTCGCCGTGCTCATGCCTCCGGCGGGTGTGGCCGCACAGGAGCGCCACGAGGTGATCGGTCAGGCGGCGCTGGAGCTGATCGACTACCCGTGGCAGCAGACCGGCTGGACGGTCGATTTCCTCCCCGGCCGCTCGGGTTTCCTCGGGCTCGCGATCGGTCCGGAGCGCCGGATCGAGATCTACGTCCGCGCGTCCCACAGCGTCACCGACGTCGCGCACACGATCGCTCACGAGCTCGGTCATGTCGTCGACCTGACCTACGGCAGTGCCTACCGCCGGCGCGAGTACCGGCGCATCCGCGGGCTGACGACCACGATGGAATGGTTCGGCTGCGACGAGTGCTCGGACTACGCCACCCCCGCCGGCGACTTCGCCGAGGTGTTCGAGTACTGGCTGCTGGGCCCCGGCGACTTTCGCTCCCAGATGGGGCCGCCGCCCTCGAGCGAGCAGCTCGAGCTGCTGTCGCACCTGTTCGTCGAGCCGTTCGACCCGTCCGTGCGGATGCTGTGGCAGCAGCGGTGGCGAGTGGACAGTTGACAAGGGGGACCCGGACGCCGACGATCGGGCCGCACGAATCACTGCTGAAACCGTCGCCAGCGACGTAGGCCCCCGGCCCCGGGACCCTGCTCCCGCACGACGCAACAACTGCGGAGCGTTGAGATGTCGAAGTTCTGGGCCTACTGCGACCCTTGTGGACGCTGGTTCTACCCCGATGGGGGTTCGCGGGTCGCGGTCGCCGGGACGGCGTGCCCCGTCTGCTCGACCGAGGCCGCCACGGTGGCCGAGCAGCCGCCCGAGGCGGTGCGCTAGCCCCAGGCCTGCCGCAGCACCCGCACGACGGTGTCGTCCGGTGTCTGCGTGAAGTCGTCGTACCACTGGCCGACCGATGACAGCCGAGGCGGCTGCTGCTCGACCACGACCACGTCGGCGTCTTCGCCGATGACGACGTCGGCGTCTGAAGGCCCGACCGGCACCGCGAGCACCAGCATCGCCGGATCCCGCGCCCGCACCGCCCGCAGCGCCGCACGGGCGCTCACGCCCGTGGCCAGTCCGTCGTCGACGACCACGGCGGAACGGCCCGACACGTCAATGGGTGGCCGCCGCCCGCGGTAGTGCTCGACACGCCGCGCGAGCTCCTGCTCCTCGGCGGCGATACCGGTGGTCAGGTCGTCGCGCGACAGCCCCAGGGCCGCCAGCGTGGACGGCTCGAGCAGCGTGACGCCCCCTTCGGCCAGCGCGCCGACACCCAGCTCTGGTTGGAACGGCGCCCCGATCTTGCGCACGACCAGCACGTCCAGCGGTGCGTCGAGTGCCTTCGCGACCTCATACGCGACGGGAACCCCCCCACGTGGCAGGCCGAGGACCACCGGGTCCGCCAGGTTCAGTCCCGCCACCGTGCGCGCGAGCCGGCGGCCGGCGTCGGTCCGGTCGGCGAAGCGCATGGGACGACCCTAGCGACGGGCGGCGTCGGGGTCGATGCGCTGTCCGCCGTCGGACAGGAACCGCAGCTCGCCGAACGTCGGGTCGGACGGGACCTGCCGGGCATCGACGCCGTACCGCGTCCGCACGACGGGCAGGTCACCGACCGGAACCGCCAGCGTCCACCGCCCCTGGTCGTGGAGCGCCCAGTCGGCGCCATCGGGCACCGCTTCGTCGCAGGTGGAGAACGGGATCCCGTCGATGGTCGCTGACGCGCCGCCGCTGCCCATGCAGGCGTTGACAGGGAGCTCGTCCGGGTGCATGGCCGGCGCCTCGTCGGCGAGTGTCCCGTCGGGTTCGTACTCGCACACGACGAGCTGCTGCAGCGGGCCGTTGGGGCCGTTGGCCACGCCTTCGCCGATGACGAGGTAGCTGGTGGGACCGATGACCGGCTGGTGGTACGTGGGCCCCTCGCGCCAGTCCAGCCCCCCTTCACCGCAGGCGGAGGCGGTGTCGGGCAACGGGCCCCGGCGGGCCGCGACGATCACGTCGCCAAAGCCCCCGGCCACGACCGCCGGCGGCACGTCACCCGGGGGGCCACCGTCGACGAGTGTCTCCGGCGGGTGCACGGGGATCACCGCGAAGGACGGCAGGCCCAGGCCGGCCACCCCGCCGGCGGGGTCGGCGGGCTCGGCCTGCAGGGGACCCCGAAACGCCGCTGGCGGGACGAGCGTATGCACGGCCAAGGCCGCTGCGATGACCGCCACGGCCGAGGAAACACCGACCGCGACTCGACGGGACGGACCGGCCAGGTTCGCCGCCAGCGGTGGAGGCAGCCGCAAGACGTCTGCGTTATCGATCACTGCCTGTCGCCATCGGGGCATCCTGTGCACCGACTGCAGGAAGGCGTGCATCAGTCCGGCGGCGATCCCGCCGGCGAGCATGTGACGCGCTCCCAGCAGATATCCAATTGACCACGGCACCAGGTATGCGAGCGCTACCAGCGGCGTTGTCCACGGGCGTTGCAGCTCGCGGCGCGCAGCGTGGAGCACCAGCGCTGCCATCTCCGGCCGCGTCGCGCGGTCGCCCTTCGCCGCCATCCGAGCAGCCCGCCACCGGGTCCTGCGGCTCGCCGCGCGCCACGCCGCGGCGGCCGCGGCCTCGTCGTACGCAAGGCCGGGCAGGTCCGCCGTGCCGACTCCCCCCACAGCCCGGAAGTATGCCCGGGGGTGCGGCGGC
>Ga0247713_1000544_pt1 | contig 22344 bp, 20 predicted proteins | sample 21E_NmetaG_FD_189936 | JGI IMG/M metagenome (GOLD analysis project Ga0247713, IMG submission 189936) | Soil microbial communities from hillslope of Landscape Evolution Observatory, University of Arizona, Oracle, AZ, United States - 2-1-E_N | ecosystem: Engineered > Artificial ecosystem >... | reverse complement strand
TCGCCATGGGACTCGCTCAGGCTGGGGCCACTCGAGGCAACGACGGAGGATGCCCCCGCTCCGTACGGCGTCGGGTCGTTCTCCCCTCCGCCCGCTCACCAGCACGCACCGCACCCCGCAGAACCTCGCTCGCCCACCTGTACTTCGTGCGCGGCCCATAAAGCCCCCCAAAGTGCCGCGAAACCTTCAGCGTATAACTGGGCTCTTTTGCACGCCGCGGAGGTGCGTTTTCGCAGGTCAGCACAGCGTTCAGGCCCGAATACTTACCATGGAGACGCTCTGCCGACTGAGCTAGGGGGGCGAGAAACAGGCTTCTGACCTGCGGTTTTTCGTTTCTTCCCTGGATTGGGCTTTGCCCAGCGCTTCTCAGCGCCTACTGAGACGCTCTCGCGTCACGTGCCTGGGAAGGATAACCCCCCTGTCCTGCGCTCGCACAGCCGACGAGAGGCCATCAACCTCCACGACCTCGGCCGTCTTGGGTGCGGCACCCGCGCCCGCCGGACTGCCGGCGCGGCCGCGCCACACCGTCGGGAGCGCGCCTCCATCACCTTGCCGCCGTGCGCGGCATGCCCAACGACCCCGCCGGCCGCGAACGCCTCGAGGCCTACATCGAGCACTTGCTCGGCCGCTGGAAGCCCTCCACGGCGCTCACCCGGACCGGGACCTGCAGCAGTTCTTCAAGTGGCTCGTCGAGGAGGACGAGGTCACGGCCTCGCCCATGGCGCGCATGTTCCCGCCGAAGCAGCACGACCACCCGTCCCTCCTGACCCGCGACAGGCGATCTGAAGGCGCTGTTGGACGCCTGCGCCGGCAAGGACTTCGACGCGCGCCGCGACACGGCCAACGTGCGGCTGTTCATGAACACCGACGCGGCTGCCGGAGATCGCCGGCCTGACCCTCGACGACATCGACCCTGACCACGGCGACGTTCTCGTGCGCCGCAAAGGCACCCGCGACAGGTGCTGCCGCTGGGCGCCAAGACCGTCAACGCACCGCATCCGGACGACGGTGGCGGAGAAAGGTTGACACCTCACCGGCGCTACAATGACCACCCCGCCGGCGCCCGTACCGGTATGCACGCGACTCGACGAGGCCTGATGGCGTGAGCAAGCGCAAGAACCCGAGTACCCCACCCGGTGCCCTGGCCGACGAGGCGCGCGCCCGCATGCTCGAGGACATCATCCAGTGCCGCATCCGGCCGGGTGAGATGGTCCAGCTGTCCGACCTGGCCCGCCGCTACGAGATGAGCAAGACGCCCGTGAGGGAGGCGCTCACGCTCCTGGAGCGCGATGGTCTCGTGGAGCCGATCCCCTACAAGGGCTACCGCATTCCTCCCATCGACGAGGCCGACATCGAAGACATCTTCTTCATGCGCGAGCTCCTCGAGGGCGCAGCAGTGGAGGCTGCGGCGGGCCGCATCACCGAGGAGGACCTCCAGCGGCTGGAGGCTCTCGAGGCTCCGGACACGCCGGTGATGACACTCCATTACGACGACTATGCCCGGACCTTCCACACCATCATCGCGCACGCCTCCGGGATGCAGCGGCTGGCGCGCCAGGTCGTCGACACCTACACCGACGTGCGCCGGTTGCAATACGCGGGCGTGGGCCGGCCCCGACCCAAGGTGATCACGCAGGAGCACGAAGAGATCGTGAAGGCGCTGCGTGCCCGCGATGGGGAGCTGGCGAAGAAGGCGATGGTCGAGCACATCCGCAACATCCGCCTGCGTGCCGAGTCCAGCTGAGCGGCCGGCGCGGTGCAGCGGCGGTGGGCCGATCAGCCGGCGGAGATCTCGAGCTTCACGTCGAACAGTCGCCCCAGCCACCGGACCGCGCTGAGCAGCAGGTAGGCGACCAGCAAGGTGACCAGGATGAGCGCGTAGACCTCGGCGATGCGCATCCGCTGACCGGCCCGATGGATGAGATAGCCCAGCCCGGCGAGTGCACCGAACATCTCGATGCTCACGACCGCGATGATCGAGATGGCGACCGCCATCTGCAGACCGTTCAGGGTGTTTCGGGCAGCTCCGCGGAGGATGATCTTGCGAATCCGTTCGCTGCGCGACAAGCCGTAGGCTCGGGCGACGTCGAAGTAGATCTTCTCGACGTTGCCGGCCCCCGCCACGACGTTGAACACCACGGGGAAGAAGGCGTAGAGCGCGCCGAACGCGACCTTCGACTTCATGCCGAGCCCGAAGGAGACGAGGAACAGCGGAATCAGCACCATGATCGGGACCGCAAAGGCGGCAGTCAGCAGTGGCAGCGCCAGCGCACGCACGCGAGGGATCATGCCCAGCGGGAGGCCGACGGCGATGCCGGCCACCGCGGCGATTCCGAACGCCCCGCCGACCTGCTGAACGGTCACCCAGGTGTGGTGCCCCAGGGTCCCACCGCCCGTGAGCGGACGGTTGAACTGGACAATGACCTCGCTGAACGGCGGAAGCACGAGTGGGCTCATGTCGAGTGCACGCGGCAGGACCTCCCACAGTGCGACGACGATGAGCGCGAGACCGGCCTGACCTGCGAGTCGGCTGCTGCGGCTGACCTGCTCCATGTCAGGGCCTCCACCGGCTGAGGCGCAGCTCCAGGATCCGGAAGAAACCGGCGCCAGCCAGCAGTAAGAGCGATGAAAGCACGACGTAGACCCAGAACTGGTCGAGCGTGCCCTGGTAGCCCGCGGCGATGATCCGGTTGCCGAGCCCGCGCACGGCGGCGAACATCTCGGCGAGCAGGATCCCGATGCCGGCATAGACGAAGCCGATCCGCAGACCGGTCGCGAACGAGGGCAGCGTGGCCGGCAGCAGCAGACGGAAGAACTTGAAGAGCGGCCCTGCGCCGATGGAGCGCATCAGGTCGAGGTGCAGCCGGCGCACCTCCCGAACACCGACCATGGTGTTCATGACGAGGGGGAAGAACCCGAACAGGGCTCCGAAGAGGATCTTGGACTGGGCGCCCAGACCGAAGGCGATGAGGAAGATGGGGTACAGGGTGACCTTCGGGAAGGCGAAGAAGATGGCGATGGGGCTGTAGAAGACCTCGAACGTGTACTGGCGCATGCCGAGGACGACGCCAAGGACGCCGGCGACGACGGTGAACAGCACGAAGGCCCAGAGCAGATGCCGCGTGGTCTCCCACAAGTGCGGCCAGATCAGGCCACGGTCGAGTAGCACCCACCACATGTCCCAGATCAGCGTCGGCGAGGAGAAGATCCGGGGGTCGATGACCTCGGTGCGGGACAGGACCTCCCACAGCACGAGGAAGGCGACGAGCACGGCGAGGACCTGGAGAGCCAGGGACAGCTTCGCCCAGTTGAGACGACGGACCCTCGCCGTGGGTCCGAGCGCGGCGGGCGTCGACGTGGTCATGCGTTCATCCGTCAGCGGGCGCGTCCTGCGTGAGCCAGTCCTCCTGCAGGTTCTGCCACAGGGTGTGCCGGAAGTCGCCGAACTGCTGGGTGTCGATGAGGTCGACGGAGCGCTCGTCGGGCAGGTCGATGACCAGCTCCTGTCGAAGGCGGCCGGGCCGTGCAGATAGGGCGACGACCCGGTCCGAGAGCAGCACCGCCTCGGTCAGGGAGTGGGTGACCATCACCATCGTGCCGCCGATGCGCGAGTGCAGCGTGCGGAGCTCCTGCCCCATCAGGTTGCGCGTCTGCTCGTCGAGCGAGGCGAAAGGCTCGTCGAGCAGCAGCACCTGCGGCTCCAGGACGAGGGCTCTCGCGAGGGCCGCACGCTGGCGCATGCCGCCGGAGAGCTCATGCGGATAGGCGCGCTCGAACTTGGACAGGCCGACCTTCTCGAGCGCGGCCGCCACCGCTTCGCGCCGCTTCGCTTTCGGCACGCGCCGGGCGGCCAGCCCCAACGCGACGTTGTCCTGGATCCGGTACCAGGGCAGCAGCGCGTCCTCCTGGAACACCACCGCGATGTGCTCCGGCACGGGACGGGTGATCGTCGCGCCCCCGACCGTCACCGTCCCCCTCGTGGGGGTGAGCAACCCGGCGATTATCTTCAGCAGGGTCGACTTGCCGCATCCCGAGGCACCGACGACGGATGCGAGCACGCCCGAGGGGATGTCGAAGCTGATGGCTTGCAACGCGGTGAGCGGACCGCTGGGCGTCGGATACTCCATGGTGACGTCGTCGACGGTGATTCCGCCGCTGGCCTTCGTGGCCGACTGGCCCGTTCTTGTGGGTTGCGTCGACATCAAACCAGCCCTCGCCCTCTCACCCGGCAGCCGCCTCGATGAAGTCGGACAGCGCCTCGTTGAACTCCTCGAGCTCCTCGAAGAAGGGGCTGTGCGCGCTGTGCTCGAAGACCACGAGCTTGCCGTTCGGCAGGTGCTCGGCGAGATACTCGGCGCCCTCGTACCGGTTCTTGCGATCGTGCCGGCCGTGGGCGACGAGTGCCGGCGTCGTGATACGCGGCAGGTACTCCCGGTGGTCCGTGAGCGGAAGGTCCTTCGCAAGCTCCTTCCACACGTACAGCGGCCACGCGAGCGCCATCTGCAGACAGGCGTGCTTCATCGGCTCGCCGGGGTCCTTGTGGAACAGATAGTGCTCGAACAGGTCCCAGTTCGCCTGAGGATTGTTGCGCGCCAGTCCCTCGTTCAGGCCGCTGAAGAAGGACTCGGAGAACCCTCCAGCCCCTTCTTTGTCGCCCATGTACCACGGCGCCGCGCTCACCAGGCAGACCCGCGCGGCGGCATCGGGATACGTCGCCAAGCAGCGCAGGAGGACGTGGCCGCCGAGCCCGTGGCTGACGAGCGTCACGTCGGAGAGTTCGAGGGCGTGGATGAGTGCGTACAGGTCGTCGGCGAGCTGCTGGACGGTGTAGCCGTCACGCGGCTTGGACGAACCTCCGACGCCGCGATGGTCGTACACCACCGTCCGGTAGCGTTCGGTGAGGTGGTAGACTTGGTGGTCCCACATGTCGTGGGTCGCTGCCCCGCTGTGGACGAAGACGAGCGGGCGGCCGCTCCCGAAGTCCTCGTAGTAGAGCTCGACACCGCTGCCGACGTCCACGTGGGGCAAGGTCGACTCCCTCCTCAGGCTCCGGCGAGGGTCTCCACGACCCGGCGGGTGGCCGCCATCAGCACTGCGGCTCCACGAGATCCACGACGTCCTCCGCCGTCACCGTCCCCTCGATGAACCCCGGGATTTCGGCCACGGTGTCGATGAGGTACTGCATCCGCTCGACGTCCATCTCGCCGGTCGGGTTGTAGTCCGGTATGACCAGGTCGTAGACCTCCGACGCGAGCGCCTCGTCGAGCTCGTAGAAGTCGCCGATGAACGCCTCGGTCTCCTCCCGGTTGTCCGTCATCCACTCCACGGAGCGGGCGTAGGCACCGACGACCCGGGCGGCCGTCTCCCGGTCCTCCAGCGTCTGCTCGTTGGTGTGGAGGCCGGTGAAGGAGAACTCAGGGAGCTCCTCGTCGAACTGCATGACCCAGCGGAAGCCGTCCGGTTCCAGGATCTGGCCCCACGGCAGGAGCACGATCGCCGCGTCCGTGTCCCCGGTCTCCATGGCGGAGCGGATCGCCGGCACCGAGCCGCCCAGCGGGACACCGACGATGTCGTCGGCGCTCAGACCCGCCTGCTCGGCGGCGTACAGCGCGAACCAGTGCGACAGCGCGCCCTCACTCGTGAAGGAGATCTGGGCGCCGGCCTGGATGTCCTCCACCGACTGGATCGGCGAGTCCGCAGGGACCATCAGCCCCCACCCGGCAACGGAGCGGTTGACCTCCGCGATGGTCTTCAGCGGCGCGCCTTCCTCTATAGCCTGGACGACGGTCGTCGTGCCGACCCACCCGAAGTCGACCTCACCGGCCGTCAGGGCGGGCATGAGCGCGCCTCCGCCCGCGAAGTGCACGACCTCGGCGTCGAGCCCGCACTCCTCGTAGATGCCCTGCTCGTCGGCCATGAGGAACGCCACGTTGGCGGCGTCCCGCTCCACGGCCGTTCCGATCACCACGCTGACCGGTTCTGCCGGCTGCGGTTCCGCAGCCCCGTCATCCGTGGGCTCACCGGTCGGTTCCTGGTCATCGGCGGGGCACCCCGTCAGCAGCAACGCGCCGGCCGCGACCATCGCCAACACTCGTCCCCTCCCTGCCATGGACGTCCTCCTCCTCTTGCGGTCCTGCCCACACGTGGCGGGAATGGACCTGGCGGTGCGATGCTCAAGTGATATATCAGCGTAGAGGGGTTTCTGCCCGAGGTCAACAGGTGCACAGGGCCCGGACACGGGTCAGCGGTACGGATTCCGCCGACCCTTCGAGAGGCGAGAAATGACGGCGACGAGGACACCCGCGCCGAGCAGCAGCATCACGGCCACGATGCTCCAGGCAACGGCATACGAGCCATAGCGAACCGCCGCCCCGAACAGCACTGGTCCGACCACGGTGCCGCCGTACACCCCGGCCTGGGTCACGCCGGTCGCACTGGCGGCGTGTGCCGAGTGGTGGACGACCGCGTAGCTGAACAGCCCGTTCCACCCCCACCCGAACGCGAACGCGACGAGCGCCGCGACGACGATCACGGCCTCGTCGTGAGCCATGCCGAGGGTGAACGCACCGAGTGCACCCACGACCTGCATGGCCGCCACCGTGCGGAAGTGGTGCTCCCCCCGCACGTCCGCGCGCCAGCCGGTGACGACCCGCGAGCACACCCCGACCCCCCCGGCGACGAGCAGCAGCCATCCGGCGGACGCCTCTGCCATGCCCCTGGCGACCGAGTACTGCACGAGGAAGATCGCGAAGCTGTTCGCTCCTCCTGCTGCCAGTGCTGCCGACACGCTCAAGGCCGCGAGGGCGCGGCTGCCGAGCACTCCCGCCTGACGGGGTTCAGGCCCGTCAGGCGGCGGGGTGGGCTGGGCGCGCGCGAGCGGGATGATCGCAGCGGCCGCAAGGCCCGCCAGGACGAACGCCCAGCGCCAGCCGACCGTCAACGCGACGGCGGGCACGGCCGCACCGGCCACCAGCGACGCCGCCGGGACCGACGCCTGCTTGACGCCGAACAGCAAGGCCCGTCGGGGGGCGCGTACGACTCTCGCGATGCCGAGGTTCGCCGCGGGCTGGGCGAAGGCGTTGCCGCAGGCCCCCAGGACCATGAGGGCCGACAGAACCGCGAACGTGTGCGCGAACACGCCGACCCCGAGAAGCGCCAGCGCGACGATTCCTGCCGCGACCACGATGCCCCACCAGGGGCCCCGGCGCTGGACCAGACGGCCTGCGCTGACCGAACCCAGTGCGGAGACCAGGTAGTAGGCCGCGACCGCGATGCCCAGGGCGAACTCGTCGAAGCCGAGATCCGCCTGCACCTGAACCGACAGACCGCCGAGGAGGTATGGCGGAAGGGCAGTCATGACGGTCACGGCGACAGCAAGCGTCGCTGCGGTCATCACCCCGGAGCGGTGCGCTGACGCTATCCGTTCGCGCCACACGGACCCGAGCCTCATGGGAAGGCGTGACCGCGCGCGTGTCCCTCTCGGGCTGCATTAAACTGATATATCGGTTGAGGTACGGTCGTCAAGACCGGGTGCCCGCGCTGCACCCGCTCAAAAGGCCACGCACGTGTTCTTGACCTGCAGGTAGGCGTTCAGTGCCTCGAGGCCCTTCTCCCGACCGAAGCCGCTGGCCTTGTAGCCGCCGAACGGGAACTCCACGTCGAGGCCGACACCGAAGGAGTTCACCCACACCTGGCCGACACGCAGCTCCTGGCTGGCGTACATGGCGCGGTCGATGCTCGACGTGAACACACCTGCCACCAGACCGAACGGGCTTTGGTTGGCGATGCGGATGGCCTCGTCCTCGTCCGTGTAGCCGATCACCGACAGGATCGGACCGAAGATCTCCTCCTGCGCCACGCGCGCGTCGTTGGTGATGTTGGTCACCAGCGCCGGCCGGGCGAAGTACCCGTTCGCGAGCCGGGGTTCGTCGGGCAAGTCGGCTCCGATGAGCACGCGTCCGCCCTCGGACTCGGCGATGTCGAGGTACTCCTCCACGTTCGCCTTCTGCTCCTGGCTGATCACCGGACCCATGTCGGGATCGTCGAGGGCATGCCCGAGTCGCATCTGCCGGATGAGGCCATGGAGTTCCTCCACCACCCGGTCCTCCACCGCCTCGTGGATGACCAGCCGCGTGCCGGCATTGCACACCTGTCCCGCGTGCAGGTACATCCCCTGGTTGAGGATCGGAAGAATCCGGTCCAGGTCGGCGTCGGGGTAGACGATCTGCGCGCTCTTGCCGCCGAGCTCCATGATCGTGGGGATGGTGTGGCTCGCCGCCGCCTCGAGGACCTTCTGACCGGTCGGCACGCTCCCTGTGAAGGTGATCTGGTCGACGGCACGATGCCGGGCAAGCGCATCACCGACCGTGCGCCCCTCACCGGTGACGACGGAGAGCGTGCCCTGTGGCAGCCCTGCGCCCTCCGCGATCCTGGCGAGTCGGTACGCGGACGCGGGTGTCTCGGTCGCGGGCTTGATGATGACGGTGCACCCGGCGGCCAGCGCGGGGGCGACCCCTCGGACAGCGACCTGCAAGGGATAGTTCCAGGGCACGATGTGCAGGCTGACGCCGATGGGCTCGCGCACCGTCCAGTCCATGAAGCCGGGGCCCAGCGGCACGCTGGAGCCCTGGATCTTGTCGACATAGCCGCCGTAGAACTCGAAGAACCGCGCGGAGCAGTCGACCTCCCAGTAGGCGTCGCGCAACGGCTTGCCCGACTCGAGGCTCTCCAGGCGCGCGAGCTCGTCGCGGTCCCTCATGAGGGCATCCCCGACGCGCAGCAGGACGCGGCCTCGCTCGAACGGCTTCATGCGCCGCCACGAGCCGGCGTCGAAGTGTGCGCGGGCCTGCTCGGCGGCGCGGGCGGCCTCCTCCTCACCGGCGAGGACAGCTGTACCGAGGACGTCGCCGGTCGAAGGGTCGATGATCTTCGTCTCGCCGCCAGAGGCCTCCTGCACCTCCTGGCCACCGATGATGAGTGGGACCTCCATGTCGGAACCTCCTAGCAGTATTCGGGCGACGGGCCGGTGGGCAGCGGTGGCTCCGTCGTCAGGCGCTTCTCCGGGATGCCAAGCAGGCCGAGCGGGTTGCGGATGATCATCGTCTCGATGTCCGCGCCGGAAAGGCCCTTCTCGAAGACCGTCTGACCGAAGACCCGCAGGGCCTCGTGCGGTAGCGGGTTGTGGCGCTGGCCGGTGTCGCTGACGAGCAGGCACCGGGAGGCGCCGACCCGCTGGACGGCCTCCACGACCTTCTCGGGGATGGCGTAGTGCCAGGCCGGGGAGATCGTGCAGTAGCCGAACTCGAGGTAGGCGCCGAGCCGCGCCACCTCCTCCACGGTCCCCATGTCGAGGTTCGGCACCTTGAAGAACGGGTGGGTCACCGTGACCTTCTGGATGCCCCGCTCGGCGGTCTCCTTGACGATCGCGACGATCTCCCGCGGCGAAAGGTGACAGGTCCCGAGGATCGCGTCGTGCTCGGCGACGAGCTCGAAGACCTCACGGACCTCCGGTTTGAAGTCGCCGCGCTCGTCGAGCACCCACACGCCCTCGGAGCGCGCCCGCCCGCCGGACTGCGCCTCGTAGCCCCCGGTACCGCCGTGCATCTGCGCGTGGTAGCCGGCATCGATGGTCGGCATCCAGATGACCTTGCCGCCCATCTTCAGCGCCGCCTCGACCGCCGCCGGATTGATGTAGCCGACGTAGGAGTTCAGGACGATGCCGCCGAACACGTCGATCTCGGGGACCTGCCGCTGCACATGGTAGGCCCGCGACACCGTGCTCTCGTGGTGGCATTTCAGGACGACCGCTCGCATGCCGGAGTCGCGCGCAGCGAGCGCGATCGACAGGTCGTCGCCGGCCCGGGGGAACAGGTCGGGGTAGGGGTGGCAGTGCAGGTCGATGGCGTTGGCCATGTCGAGCAGCGGCCCGCCGTACGGGGACGAAGTTCGCAGCCCAGTGGCGGGCTCGTCGGGCGGGTCGACCGCCACCTCAGGTCCGGCGCACATCGACGTCTCCTTTCCAGAACTCTGCCAGCGTCGGGACCGCGACCAAGCGGTCGAACGTCCAGCGGGGAGGATGGTCTTCGAGCAGCTCCCACACGCGGTGCATACGCAGGGGGGTCTCCTGGACGAAGACGCCGAGCGCGTCGGCGACGGCGTTGGCCACGGCCGCCATCGGGCCGATCGCGCCCGCCTCACCCATCCCCTTCATGCCGTACTCGGTCAGAGGCGAGGGCGTCACGAGATGGTGGACCTCGATGTGGGGGACGTCCTGGGACGACGGCAGCAGGTAGTCCATGAACGTCGTGCTCACGGGCTGGCCGCCCTCCACGTACACCGACTCCTCCAGCAGCGCAGATCCGATGCCCTGGGCCACGCCGCCGTGCACCTGGCCGTCCACGACCATGGGGTTGATCATCACCCCACAGTCCTCGACGACGACGTAGCGCAGCAGCCGCACCTTGCCGGTGTCCCGATCGACCTCCACGACGGCGGCATGGCAGGAGTTCGAGTGCGTGCCCCGCTCGGGCCCGTCGAGGAACACCGTCGCGTGCAGCCCTGGCTCCATGCCCTCGGGCAGCTTCGCCACCTGTCGGTTGGCCCAGTAGCCGAGCTGCGCCATGGTGACCTCGTCGGGCTTGCCCCGTACCCCGACCCCACCGTCTCGCAGCTCCAGGTCCTCCGTTGAGACACCGAGCTCGTGCGCGGCGATCCCGAAGAGCTTGGCGCGCAGCCGGCGGGCCGCCCGTGCGGTCGCCCCGCCCCCCAGCACGGCGCCGCGGCTGCCCCACGTGCCGACGGTGTAGGCGCTGGTGGCCGTGTCGCCGTGCTGGACGCGCACCGACTCCACCGGCACGCGGAGCTCGTGGGCGGCGACCTGCGCGAAGGTCGTCTCGTGGCTCTGGCCGTGGGACTGCAACCCTGTGAGGACGGAGACGAGCCCGTGCGCGTCCATGCTGACGGTCACGGACTCGTAGCCCGACTCGATCGGCACACGGCGCGGCGTGAAGTCCGGGGTGCCGTGGGCGGTCTGCTCGTTGAACAGGGCGATGCCGATGCCGATCGCCCGGCTGTCGGCGCTGCGGCCCTCCTGCTCCCGGCGGAGCGCGGGGATATCGACCTCGCGTTCGATCACGTCGAGGGACTCGGCGTACGACCCGGAGTCCAGAGGCAACCCGTTGGCCGTGCGGTAGGGGAAGCTGCGGATCACGTTCCTGCGGCGGACCTCGACGGGGTCGAGGTCGAGCTCCCGCCCGATCTCGTCCATGAGCCGCTCCATGGTGAACACGGCGGACGGCCGCCCCACGCCGCGGTACGTGCCGAGCGGGCACTTGTTCGTCGCGACGGCGATGTCCTCGACCTCGTAGTGCTGGATGTCGTAGGGGCCGAGCAGCACCTTCGCCGCCATCCCGGAGTCGCTCCCGGCGGACCACGGGAAGACCGAGTAGGCGCCGGCGTCGACCAGCAGCTGGACGCGGATGCCGAGCACCTTGCCGTCGTCGGTGACCAACGCCTCGACGGCGTGCAGGTGGTCGCGTCCGTGGATGCTGGCGAGCAGGTGCTCGCGGCGGTCCTCCACCCACTTGACCGGCGCGCCGAGCTCGCGGGCCAGCCAGGCGACGAGGACCTCCTCGCCGAAGACGTGCCCCTTCACGCCGAACCCGCCGCCGACGTCGGGCGCGACGACCCGCAGGCTGTGCTCGGGCATCCCGAGCTCGGCGGCCACGTAGGTGCGGACGAGGTGCGGCACCTGGGTCGACGACCAGAGCGTCAGGCGGCCGTCGGGTTCGGGGACCGCCAGGCACCCGCGGTTCTCGAGAGGGACGCCAGCTTGCCGGTTCGTGCGGAAGACCCTGCGGACGGAACGGTTCGCCTCGGCGCGCGCGGCGTCGAGGTCGCCGTAGCGCTGGATGCGCCGGACGTGGATGTTGTCGGGCCAGTCGTCGTGGACGCGGCTGCTGCCCGGTTCGAGGGCCTCGAGGATGCCGGTCACGGGCTCGTGCGGCTCGATGTCGACCGTGACGGCCTCGGCCGCGTCCTCGACGGTGTACGGGTCTGGGTGCAGGACCGCGACGACGGGCTCGCCGACGAACCGCACCCGCTCACCGGCGAGCACGGGTTGCGGGGCCTCGTGCGCCATGGGGAGGTCCACGATCGTGTGCACCGCCAGGTCGACGTCCTTGCCCGTCACGACGAGTGCGCCGCGCGGCAGGGGGGCCTGCTCGCCGACCCGGATGTCGACGACGCGGCCGTTGGGCACGTTGCTGCGCTCCAGGCGCAGGTGGTACTGGCCGAGGGCGTTGCGGTCGTCGAGGTAGCGACCACGCCCGAAGATGAGGCGGTCGTCCTCCAGACGGCGGATCGGCTGACCGAGCATCCCCCGCCCCTACTCCCCCGCGGACGAGGCCGCGGCGACGCGCACGGCCTTGACGATGTTCACGTAGCCCGTGCACCGGCAGATGTTGCCGCTGATGGCCTCCCGGATGGTTTCCTCGTCCGGGTCGGGGTCCTCGCGCAGCAGGTGCGAGACCGTCAGCACGAACGCCGGTGTGCAGAAGCCGCACTGCAGGCCGTGTGCCTCCTTGAACGCCCGCGCCACCGGGTCGTCGGGATCGATGCCCTCGATCGTCTCGATCTCCTGGCCCTCCATCTGCACGGCGAAGACGAGGCACGAGCGCGTCGGCTCGCCGTCGACGAGCACCGTGCAGGCCCCGCACACACCGTGCTCGCAGCCCAGGTGCGTGCCGAACAGCCCGAGGTCCTGCCGCAGCACGTCGGCGAGCAGGCGGCGGGGCTCGACGTGGATCGTGTGCTCGATCCCGTTGACGAGCAGGGTGACCTCCATCAGCTCATCGCTCCCGCGATTGCCTCCTGTAGGCCTCGCTCCACCATGACCCCCAGCAGCCGGCGCCGGAATCCCGCCGAGGCGTGCACGTCCCCGGCGGGCTCGACGCCGTCGACCGCGACGGACGCGGCCTGCCGCAAGGCCTCCGCCGATGGCTCGGCGCCGGCCAGGAGGTCCTCGGCGGCGGTGGCGCGCACGGGCGCCGCCCCGCCGCCCGCGACCCCGATCGCGACGTCGTCGAGCGCGCCGTTGCTCAGGGTCACCCGGGCGGCGACGGCGGCGAGGGCGAAGTCCCCCGCCCGCTCGGAGATCTCGACGAAGGACACCCGCGCGTCGTCTCGCTCGACGGGGAAGGTCACCCCGACAACGAGCTCGTCGGGTTCGACGGTCGTCGTGAACGCACCAACGAAGAAGCGGTCGGCCTCGACCTCACGGGTGCCCCGGGTCGAGGAGAGCTGGACTCTGCCGCCGAGGAGGACCGACGCGAGCGGCAGCTCGGCCGTGGGGTCGGCGTGGCAGAGGCTGCCGCAGACTGTCCCGCGGGTCCGGATCGCGGGATGCGCGATGAACCGGGCGCAACGCGACAGCAGCGGGACGGCGGCTCCGATCCGCTCGTCGGCGATGAGGCGGGACTGGCGCACCGTCGCGCCGAGCCGCAGCCGGTCGTCCTCGACATGCACGTCGTCGAGCGGCAGCGTGTTGATGTCCACGAGCACGGCCGGGCGCGCCAGCCGCAGGTTCATCATCGGCACGAGGCTCTGGCCGCCGGCGATCACCTTCGCCTCGTCGCCGTGCTCGGACAGGGCGGCGAGGGCCTCGTCCACGCTGCTGGGGCGCACGTAGCGGAAGGGCGGCGGCTTCACACGCGCCTGCTCCCCGGGCTCGGCCCGGATCCCGCCGGCAGCGTGCCGAACCCCGGCTGCACGCCGAGCCGCTCCATCGCCACGGTGGCGGCCGCGGAGTTGCTCGTCACCACGGGCACGCCGAACTCGCGCTCCAGCGCCGGGATGGCCTCGAGCGCGCGGAGGTTGGTGCACGACACGAAGAGCACGTCGGCATCGACCCCGCTCAGCCGCTTCGTCGTCTCGGTGACGATGTCCTCGGGGGTGACCTCGGCGATGGCGAAGTTCTCCATGATGCCCAGGCCGTCGATCGCGACGACGTTCACACCGCGGGCCACGAGGCTCTTCTCGATGAACGCGTTGAGCTCGTCGGTGTAGGCGGTCATGACGGCGACCCGCGCGCTGCCGTACCGGTTGAGGACCTCCCCCACGGCGCGGGCGGTGCTGACGACCGCCGCCCCGATCTCCTCCTCCATCCCGGCGACGAGCTCGTCCTCGGCGTGCGCGCCGAGCAGCGCCGCGGCGCTGGTGCACGAGAAGACGACGGCGTGGGGGTAGCAGGAGGCGAGGTCGCGCACGGCCTGCGGCAGGTGCTCGTGGAGCATCCGCCGCTCGGCCTCCTCGGTCGTGTCCGCCAGGTAGGCCCGCGCGGTGTGCACGGTCACGCCGTCGGGTGCGGCGCGGACGAAGTCGGGCTCGGAGACCGTGTTCGAGGAGGGGACGATGAGGCCGAGACGCTGGCGCTGCGTGCTCATGTCCATGACGATAACTGATATATCATCGGGGCGACAAGGGGTGGTCGTCCCTCTCACCCGCGTCCTCAGCCCTGACGCGGCGCGGCTCCGACGATCTCCTCGTACGCGACCGGGTCGGTCGCGCCCTCGGTGGACACCGTGAGCGCTGTTGTGCCAGCGCCCACGCCGAGGGCCTGCAGCCCGGGCCCTTCGGCGAGCGCGCGCAGCACACCCGCGCCCGCGGCGCCCGACTCGCCCGAGACCACCCCCGCCCGGGCGAGGTCCACCATCCCGGCGCGTGCGGCGTCGTCGTCGAGGGCGAAGAACACGTCGAAGGCCGCGCTGACCACCGGCCAGGCCACGATCGAGGGCGTGCCGCAGTTGAGGCCCGCCATGATGGAGCGGTGCGGGCCGGGCTGGGAAACGACCTTCCCTGCCGCGACCGAGGCGCGCATGCAATCGGCGTCGGCCGGCTCGACGCCCACGAGCAGCGGCCGCCTGGGCGCCCCCGAGCGCCGGAAATGGTGGGCGGCAGCCGCCGCGAAGGCGCCGACACCGATCTGGACCAGCACGACGTCGGGGTGGGGGGCGCCCATCGCGTCGAGCTGCTCGTCGATCTCCCAGAAGATCGTCGAGTAGCCGTCGATGATCCACCGCGGGATGCGCTCGTACCCGGGCCAGGACGTGTCGGAGACCACCAGGTGGGTCTGGCTCTCCTCCTCGGCCGACCGCATGACCGCGTCGTCGTAGGTGCCGTCGACCACGGTCACCTTCGCGCCCTCTCCCTCGATGGCCGCGATGCGGGCGGCGACCATGTCGGCGGGGACGAAGATGTGCGCGTCGAACCCGAGCAGCCTCGCCATGCGGGCCACCGCGCGGCCGTGGTTGCCGTCGGTGGCAGCCACCAGGGTCAGCGGCCTCAGCGGCTCGGCCGCGGCCGCGAGCTCCTCCAGGGTGCTCCACTCCGGGAACGGCCGACCGCGGCGCTCCTCGAGGGCCCGATACGTCGCCCAGGACGCGCCGAGGATCTTGAACGACGGCAGCCCCAGCCGCTCCGCCTCGTCCTTCACGAACACGTTCGCCAAGCCGATGTCAGCGGCGAGGTCGGCCGCGGGCACGAGCGGGGAGGGGCGGTAGCCCGGCAGCCGGCGATGCAGCTGGAGCGGATCCCGGCTCGGCGCCGCCATCGGCTCCGTGCCCCGCTGCTCGTTCCAGGTGACCGCCCGCAGGCTCATGCCGGTGGTGTTGCGACGGTCACGACGATGGCGAAGCAGTCGTCGTCGGTCTCGTTGCGCGTGGCGTGCGGCTCGCTGGGCTCGAAGTACACCGCCTCCATGGGCGAGAGGGTGAACTGCTCCTCACCGGTGTCGAAGCTGAGCTGCCCCTGCACGATGAAGAACACCTGCCCGTCCTCGTCGTGCCAGTGCTTGTCGCCGCCTCCGCCGGGTGGGCAGTAGGAGGCCTGGATGACGAAGTTGCCGGTCATCTCCTTCGTCACCACGTCGGCGACCTCCAGGCCGCCGTAGTGGCCCTCCGGCTCGAACCTCTTGGCGTCGCTGGCGTGCCAGATCCTCATGTCGTCTCCTTCCTTTCGTGGGTGCTACGAGATGGAGGCCATGTACGGGCTGAGCACGGACGCGACGCGCACGTGCACGATGGCCGGAAGCTTGCTCTTCACCGCGCGCTCGAGCGCCGAGGGGATCTCGGCGAGGTCGTCGACGGTTTCCCCGTGCCCGCCGATGGCGGTGGCGAGGCGGGCCCAGTCACGGGGCGGCAGGTCCATCTCCACCTCCATGCCGTAAGCCTGCCGCTGCGGGATGGCGATGGCCCCCCATTTCCGGTCGTCGGCGACCACCACGATGACGGGCGCGCCGTAGCGGGCCGCGGTCTCGAGCTCCATGACGTGGTAGCCCACCCCGCCGTCGCCGACGAAGACGACGACGGGATCGTCTGGGCGCGCGAGCTTCGCCGCCACGCCGTAGGGGATCTCCGCGCCGAGGGCCCCGGCCTGCCCTGCCCGGAGGTAGCGGCTCGGGTCGTCCACCTCGATGTGCGCGTCGGCCCAGAAGTCGATGTTGCCGTGCGAGGTCACGTACGTCGTCTCGGAGGGCATGGCGTCGACGACGGCGTCCACCAGCGCCAGGGGGTGGATGCCGTCGCTGTGGTCGGCCCCCTTCGTCGACAGCGTGGCGCGCTGCTCCCGCCACTCGCGCGGCAGCGTTCCGACCCACTCCTCGTCGCGCGCCGCCGGCTGGATGTCGAGGGCGCGCTCGAGAAGGGCCGCCGAGGAGGAGGCGATCCCCAGGTGCGGCACGACGTTGCGGCCGAGCACGGTGGGATCCGGATGCACCTGCACGACGGTGGTGTCCGGGGACAGGCCCTCCCCGAAGCCGAGGTCGAAGTCGAAGAAGTGCCCCAGCAGGATGACGAGGTCCGCGGTGCCGACCGCGTGGCGCAGCACCGCGTTGTTCGGCAGGTACCCCGGGCCCATGAACAGCGGGTGGTCCTGCTCGGGGACGGCGCCGCGCGCGAGCCGCGCTTGGGCGAACGGGATCCGCTGCGCGTCCACGAAGGATCGCAGCAGCGCCCCGGCGTCGGACCAGCGGACGTCGTCTCCGGCGATGAGCACCGGGCGGCGGGCGGCGGTCAGCAGCTCCTCGAGCTGCTCCATGGCGGCCGGCACGACGCCTGCCGGGTGGCGCAGCCGCTCGCCGGGCGCGTCGGGCGGACGGTCGGTCTCGGCCGAGAGGACGTCGACCGGGATCTCCAGGTACACCGGCCCCGGCCGGCCGGTGAACATGTGCCGCCACGCCGCCTCGACGTACTCGGGGATGCGGGCGGTGTCCACCACCTGCGCCGCCCAGTTCGTGACGCGCTCCATGATGGGCACGGTCTCCATCGACATGCCCGCGCCCTTGTGCTGCGCGTGGAGCGGCGCCTGCCCGCCGACGATGAGCATCGGCACCCCGGCGAGCTGAGCGGTCGCCGCGCCGGTCACCGTGTTCGTCACGCCCGGTCCCAGCGTGACGACGGCCACGCCCGGCACCCCGGTGACGCGGGCGGTCGCGTCGGCCATGAACGCCGCGGCTGTCTCGTGGCGGACATGGCACAGCTGGACGCCGGCGGCGCGGGCCGCCACGTAGACCGAGTTGATCGGACCGCCCGAGACCGAGAACAGGCGCGTCACGCCCTTCTGGGCCAGGGCCTCCACGAGGAGGTTGCCACCCTCGTACCTGGGCATCGCGATCTCCACCTTTCCGTCAGTACGAGACGTCCTTGCCGCCGTCGACCGTGATGACCGCGCCGGTGGTGTACGAGGCGGCGTCCGAGCACAGCAGGGCCACGAGGTTGGCCACGTCCTCCGGCCTGCCCATGCGGCCGAGCGGCACCTCCTTGACCCAGATCTCGCGGGCCGTGTCGATGTCGATCCCCCGGCGCTCGGCGGTCTGCTCGAAGAGCTCCTCCATGCGGTCGGTCTCGATCGGTCCGGGGGCGATCACGTTCGCGATGATGTTGTGCTCGGCGAGCTCGAGCGCGAGGCTCTTCGACAGCCCGACCACCGCGAGCCTGCTGGCGTTGGACAGCACCATCTCGGGTTGGGCGATGCGCACCCCCACGGTGGTGATGAAGACGATGCGCCCACCACCCTGGCGCTTCATCGGCGGGATGGCGCCCTGCACGAGGCGGACCATGCCGAGCACGTTGACGTCGAGCGCGGACCTCCACGCGTCGACGCTGATGTCCTCGACCCGCCCCGACGGGGGCCCCGGCGCGTTCGCCACGAGGGCGTCGATGCGGCCCCAGGCGTCGAGCACCTGAGCGACGGCGCGCTCCGCCCCGTCCTCTTGCCGGAAGTCGAGGGAGATGGGCAGCGCTTCTCCGCCGGCGGACGTGATCTCCGCCGCCACCTCGGCGAGAGCCTGCTCGCTGCGTGCGGCGATGCCGACCCGCATGCCCTCCCCGCCGAGGGCGACGGCGCAGGCACGGCCGAGCCCGCGGCTGGCGGCCGTCACCAGACCGACCCGGCCTTCCAGTCCCAGTTCCATGCAGTCCCCTGGATTGGGTGCGGGTTCCGGGAGGTCGCCCTCCCGGCGGTCATCTAATATAACAGTCGGCGTGGACGCCCCCGCGGTCGCGACCGTCGAGAGGTCTCGACGCCGACCCTGAACCGGCGCAGCGACGCAGGAGGAAACGGCATGCGGCTCGATCACTCCTTCACCGTCCCGGTCAGCGTGGACGACGCGTGGGCAGTCCTGGGCGACATGCACCGGGTGGCGAGCTGCATGCCAGGCGCGGTGCTCGACGACGCGCAGGACGGCCGGTACCGCGGCCGGATCCGACTGAAACTCGGCCCGATGGTGCTGACCTACCGCGGCGAGGCGCAGATCGTGTCCGCGGACGAGAGCGCCCACCGCATGCAGCTGTCGGCCCTCGGCAAGGAGACGCGCGGTGGCGGCACGGCCAAGGCGGACGTGACGGTCGAGCTCCGGCCGGTCGAGCCGACGCTCACCGAGGTGACCGCGGTCACCGAGCTCGACATCACCGGGAAGCCGGCGCAGTTCGGCCGGGGAGTGCTCGAGGATGTCAGCTCGCAACTGATGCAACAGTTCGCGGACCGGCTGTCGCAGGAGCTCAGCGGCTCACCGCGGCAGACCGCCGCCGCCGCGAGTGCCGGGTCACCGGAGGCCGGCCGGACCGTGCCACACGACGCGGCACCCGATGAAGGCGACGATCTGCTCGACCTCCTGTCGCTGGCCGGCGTGCCGGCCGTCAAGCGGGCACTCGTCGCCGCCGGCGCCGCCCTCGGGCTTGTCCTCCTGGTCATCATCGCGGTGCGCCGCCGCGGTTCCTCCCCCACCGACCACGGCCCCGTCACCATCTACATCGGCTACCCCGCCCCCAAGAAGGTGGAGGCCGGAAGCGGGAGCCTGCTCGTCGAAGACGCTCAGTACTGAGCGATCTCGGACTCGTTCTGGCTGGGTCCGGTTCATTGAGGGAACGACGCATGCGCGCCGTTCGGCGTCGGGTCGTTCCACCCGCCAGGAGGCGGCCGGCCAGTATGCGATGCTACCCCCTGTCGCAACCTGCCTGTCGGCGCCCGCTTCGCACGGGTTGTCCGAGCACTACGCTGGGTTTCATGCCGCCCCCCGAGGACTCCGCCGTGACCGGTTCTGCTGCGGGCACGGTGCCGGACACGGCGCATGGCGCGGTGCCGGACGCGGCGTCGGGCGCGGCGTCGGGCGCGGGGGCGGGCGCGGGGGCGCAGCCCGGGTCGACCGGGCGGCCCGGCGGGCCTTCGCAGGACGAGTTGCTGCCCCTCGATCCCCGGGCGCGCACGCTTTGGTGGGTCACCGGGGGGCTCGTGGCCCTGCAGGTGGGTCTCGTCGCCGCACTCGTGGATTTCCTCGCCCCCCTGCCGCTGCGGCCGGGTGTGCTGAGCGGTGCGGTCTTCGCCGTCGCGGCGCTCGGTGCGGCGGTGATACCGGTCTTGCGCTACCGACGCTGGCGCTACGCCCTGCGCCCTGATGACCTCTGGATCCGCCACGGGGTGCTGTGGGTGACCGTGAGCGTCATCCCCTTCTCCCGCCTGCAGTTCGTCGACACCCGCCAGGGGCCGCTCGACCGGCTGTTCGGCCTCTCCCAGCTGGTCGTCCACACGGCGGCGTTGGGGACGTCGGGTCGCCTGCCCGGCCTGGACGCCCGGGAGGCGGTGCGGCTGCGCGAGCGCCTCGCCGAGGTCGAGCCCAGCGATGATGCAAGCGTCTGAGTATCCGCAGGTGCCTCCGGCGCCTGGGGACCTCACCGGCGGGGGCGATCAGGCCGGCGCCGATGGCCGGCAGGCTGGCTTGTCGGGCACGCCGGCGCGGCTGCACCCCGCGGTCATGGTGATCTGGCCCCTGGCGCAGATCGGCCCGCTGCTCCTGCTGCTGGTCGCCGGTGCGCTCTCGCCGATCGTCGCGGGGGTCCTCCTCGTGTCCTCGGCGGCCGCGAGCGCGGTGCGCTACGCGCGGTTCACGTGGCGGGTGGACGACGACGCCCTGGTCATCGAGCAGGGGCTGCTGCTACGGCAGCGGCGGGTGATCCCGCTGGAGCGCATCCAGTCGGTGGACTTGGCCCGCAAGGTACGCCACCGTGCCTTCGGGGTGGTCGAGGTGCGCGTCGAGGCGGTCGGGGGCGGCACCACGGAGGGACGCCTCGACGCCCTGTCGGTGCCCGACGGGCAGCGGCTGCGGGCACTGCTGCTGCGCGAGCGGGACCGGGTGGCGGGCAGCGCGGCGGCGGCCGGCGGGCCGAGTGCTGCACGTGCGGTCGGCGCGCCCAGTGCAGCGCCGGCGGCCTCAGGCGCGGCCGAGGGGGCGCTGCTCGCCCGGCTGGGACCCGATCGCCTGGTCGTGGCGGGGCTCACCGGGGGACGAGTCGGTGTCGCGGCCGCCCTGCTCGGCTTCCTTCAGCAGGTCTTCGCCGAGCGCCTCGACGAGCTGCTGGAGGCCGCGCCCGCACTGCTCGGCCTGCGCGGCATCGTGGCGGTCGTGGTCATCGCTGTGGTGGGCGCGTTCGTCCTGTCGATCGTCGCCACCGTCGTCGCTTACTGGGACTTCACCCTGACGCGGGAGGGGCCGAGCCTGCGCGTCCGTCGGGGACTGCTCGAGCAGCGCTCGGACACGCTGCCGCTGCGCCGGGTGCAGGCGGTGCGGGTGGAGGAGAACCTCATCCGGCGGCTGCTCGGGTTCGCCGCGGTGAAGGTCGACGTCGCCGGCCGCTCCGGGGGCGAGGGGCGTGACACCGGCATCCTGCTGCCCCTGGGCCGGCGCAGCGAAGCGTTCGCGCTGGCGCAGCGGGTGCTGGACGTGGACGGCATTGCCGAGCTCGATCTGGCGCCGATGCCCGCCCGGGCCCGCAACCGCCGGCTGGTCCGGGCGGTCGTGGGTGTCGTGGTGCTGACGGTGCCCGCCGTGGTCGTCTTCGCCGCAACGGGGCTGCTGGCGGCCCTGCTCCTGGCCCCGGCGGTCGGTGCGGCGATCGGCTCCTACCGGGCGCTCGGCCACGCGGAGGCCGAGGGCTTCGTCGTCGCCCGCTCCGGCCTCCTGGTGCGTCGCACGGCCTTCGTTCCGAAGGCCCGCCTGCAGAGCCTCGCGCTGACCGCCACCCCCCTGCAGCGCCTGCGGGGCCTGGCCACCCTCGACCTGCAGATCGCCCGCAGCCCCGGCGTCTGGTCGGGTCCCCAGCTCATCGACCTGGACGCCGGCGCGGGCAGCGAGCTGCTGCGCGACCTCGCCGGCGCCGTCGTCTCCGGCCGCACCGCCCTGCCGCCGGCGCTGGCCGGCCGCACGGCCCCTTGATCGCGGCGGCGGTGCGCGTCCCGTGTGGTCTTTGTTCCTCTACGGGGAACTTTCCCCACACAGGGGCCGGAGCCGGCGCCGCGCGGACAGGGAGCTGTGGATAGACGGCTTCCGCGAGCGCTTTTCTGTCGCACCGCCTCGATAGGTTCGCGAAGACGGCAGCGACCGAGGAGAGAGCAATGACGATCCGGCGCAGCAACCCGCGCAAGCAGGGCGAGATCGGGCTCGGCGCGGCCATCGCGTGGTTCCTGGGTGAGGGCTACGGGGTCTCGGTCCCGCTGTGCGACAACCAGCCTTACGACCTGATCATCGACAGCAAGGCCGACGGCTTGCAGAAGGTGCAGGTGAAGACCAGCACGCGACGGGGGCCCATACGGGAACTTCAGCGTGCAGATCTGCACGCGTGGAGGAAATCAGAGCTTTCACACCGTGAAGTACTGGGATCCCGAGGCGAGCGACCTGCTCTTCATCCTCCTCTTCATCCTCAGCGACGACGGTGATATCTACGTCATCCCGTCGAGGGACGTCACGACGAGGACGACCATCAACCTCTGCGAGAGATACGAGCGGTACCGGCGTGCCCG
>Ga0247713_1000543_pt1 | contig 22349 bp, 20 predicted proteins | sample 21E_NmetaG_FD_189936 | JGI IMG/M metagenome (GOLD analysis project Ga0247713, IMG submission 189936) | Soil microbial communities from hillslope of Landscape Evolution Observatory, University of Arizona, Oracle, AZ, United States - 2-1-E_N | ecosystem: Engineered > Artificial ecosystem >... | reverse complement strand
AGGAACCGGCACTCGCGCTGGTGTGGCTGGTCCCGGCCGCTGCGGTGGCCACCGCGGTGCTCGGCCTCCTGCGAGTGCTGACCGCCGACGGCGATCCGCGGGCGCGCGGGCGCTCGCTCGCCGTCGCCGGCGCGTCCGCGCTGGTCCTGGTCCTGTACCTCACCGCCCTGGTCCTCGTGGAGCACAACGCAGGCGGGGAAGCCGTCGCGGTGGCCGGGGCGGGCTTCTGGACGGCAGCCGCAGCCGCGGCACTCGGCGTCGTCGGCGGCGCCGCCGGCGCGGGCCGACCGGCACGGTCCGGCGGTGCCGGGGCGGGCCTGGTCGCGGCGCTGGGCGCCGTAGCGGCGGTGCTGGTGGTGCTGCTGCCCCTCGGCGACGCCGCGATCCCCGCGCCCGGCCCCGCCGCAGCGCCCGCGCCTGGACCGGCCGAGGCGGCCCCGCCGCCGGCCACACCGACCCCGCAGGAGTTCCTCGACCGGACCGTCGCCGGGCACCGGGCCGCCGCGGCGCAGCTGGTCGGCTACTGGGTGCCGCAGCTGTCGTCCAAGCGGTTGGGCCTGGAGGCCGACGGGATCGTCTACGGCTACGAGGACATCGAGCGCCACTACCGCTCGCTCCTGGCGCGCTATCCGGAGGCGCTGCTGATCCGCTCCGACGAGTTCACCAGCTACCGCGAGGGTGGCTTCTACGTCGTCGTCGTGCCGCGGGCGACCAGCACACCGGAGGACGCGCTCGCCTGGTGCGCGGGCGAGGGCATCGGCCGCGACGACTGCGTCGCGAAGCTGCTGATGACCACCGGCGGGCCGGAAGGGACGACCCGGTACCAGGAGTAGCGAGCCGGAGCGCCTCGCCGTCGCGGAAGCCGTGGCTCGTCACCGCGGTGTCACCGGCGTCAGTGCCCGGCGTACCGGGACCCGCGGACCAGCTCCACCACGGCACCGACGACGACGGTGAGCATCGCCAGGATCCCGAACCAGTAGCCGACGCCGACGAAGGTCGACACCCCCGGGTCCGACGTGGCGAAGGATCCCAGCTCCTCGATCCGGGCGGCGGCCACCAGGTAACCGACGAGGTAGACGAGCAGCGCGAGCCCGGCCAGCACGAGGATCGCGACCGAGCCCGCCCGCCTGCTCTGCGGCGTCAACGGCCGCCCGAACACCTGCCACGCACCGATCACGACCGCGGCGAGCCCGCCGATGGGAACGAACCAGAACAGGCTCAGGGCGCCGGTTCCGTCGGCCACCAGCCCGGCGACGGACGCCACCGCGGGGCCGGTCGCCGACCGACCGGTGAACGGCTCGGTGATCATCGGCATCATCAGGAAGGTCAACACCGCGACGACGCCCGCGACGATGCACGTCACCGCGCCCGCCCGCCCCGCGAGCCGGTCGACGAGCGACGGCGGGCCGGGCGGGCCCCACGGTCCGGGTGGGAACCGGACCGGCGGCATCGGTCCGGGCGCGCCGCCGGGGAATCGGCCCGTGCCCGGTCCGGGAGGCGGGCCCTGGTCCGCGGGCCCGAACCGCGGCGGCACCGGGCCGGTGCCGGGCGCCGGCGCCGCCGTGTCCGCGCCGGTAACCGGCCCGTGCCCGCCTCCCCCGTCCAGCACCGCCGCCTTCGCCGCGGCGAACTCCTCGTTCGACAGCGATCCCGCCGCGCGCAGCTCCGCCAGGTCCTTCAGCCGGCGGACGAGCTCGGATTCCTGCACGTCGCGTCTCCCTGCCCTCGGCGCCCGGCCAACCTATCCGATCCCGAACCGTCCGCACCGCGTCGCCACGGGCCGGCCGTCCGGGCGACGACGATCAGCACGAGCGGGTAGAGCAGGTACCCCGCCCGGCTCGACGGCGCGAGCAGGATCGCCGCGAGCAGGCACAGCGCCGACCACTCCAGGACCGCCCGCACCTCGCGCGGGGGGCGGCGGGCGATCCCGACCAGCAGGGCGGCGGCGACCACAGCCAGCAGCGCCACGCCGCCGGCCCGGCCCAGGACCCCCGACTCGGCGAGCAGCACGCCCGGGAACGGCGTGGTGGCGAGCAGCCGGGCGGACTCGAGCCCGGCCGGGTGCAGGAGCACGTTGCGCACCAGCGCCTCGGCGTCGACGAGCAGGAACGGCAGCACCGTCAGGGCCGCCGTCCCGGCCGCCGCGCCCGCGAACGCCAGCGCGGTGCGGGGTCGCCGCAGCGTCAGGAACATCGCTACCGCGAGCACGACGGGCACCACCGCGGTGACCTTCATGGCGACCGTCAGGCCCAGCACGATCCCCGCGAGGACCGGCCGCGCGGGTGGCCCACCCTGGCGCCCCGCCGGGGCCAGGAGCACCAGCCCGAGCACCGTCCCGGCGACGACCGGCAGGTCGTGCCCGCCGGAGCACAGCGGCAGTGCCGTCAGCGGGCCGAGCGCGGCCAGCTGCACCGCCCGCGGCGTCACCGAGCCCTGCCCGGCCAGCACCGCGGCGGCCACGACCGCGGCCGTCGCCACCGCGGCGAACACGACGCGGGGATCGGTGTACGGCGCGGGGCCGAGCACCGCCCGGGGCAGGCCGAACAGGATCATCGCCGGCAGGTAGGGCGTGTAGTCGTAGGCGTCGAGCGCGCCGCCGGCGTCGTCGAGGTAGGGAAACTCGCCCGCGACCAGACGGGCGGCGGCGCGGGCGACCGCCACCACCTCGGGGTGCACCGCGCCTGCCTGCCCGGCGGCCCAGCTGCCCACCAGCGCGCCGGTGGGCAGCAGCAGCGCCCCGGCCGCCGTCATCGCCTGGATGCCGGCCCTGGCCCGGCCGGGCGCGCGGGAGCGCTGCGCGACGAGCAGGCTCAGCGCCGTTGCGAGGAGGTAGGTCGGCGCGGCGAAGCCGGCCCACGTGCGGTAGGTGAAGAACGTCGTCCCGCCGAGCAGCAGGATCGCTGCGAAGGCCGCGTAGGCGAGGTAGACCAGGGCGTCGACGCGCAGGTCGCGGCTCGCCGGCGCGACGACGCGCTCGGCCTGCGGCGCGCCACCTCCCGCCGTCGCCACCGGCGGCTCAGGCGCCCTCGAGCAGGTCGAGCACGCGCTCCGGCGGCCGCGCCACCACGGCGCGCTCACCGCTCAGCACGATCGGGCGCTCGATCAGCACCGGGTGCGCGGCCAGCGCGTCGAGCAGGCCGTCGCGGTCGGCGTCGGCCAGCCCCAGTTCCCGGTACAGCCCCTCGCCGGTCCGGGTGATCGCCCGGGGGTCGTCGGTGCCGAGCCGGCGCAGCACGTCCTCGAGCTCGGCGCGCGCCGGTGCCTCGTCGAGGTACCGGACGACGCCCGGCGAGATCCCCCGCTCGGCCAGCAGTTCGAGCGCGCCGCGGCTCTTCGAGCAGCGCGGGTTGTGCCAGATGGTCACGTCGTCGGCCACGCCGAGAGCGTAGACACGGCCGGCCCCGCTTCTGGTGCGGGGACGGGGGGCGGGTCGCGGGTAGGCCTCGCGCACCACGTCGCCGACGGGCAGCGGCGCGCAGCCCCCGTGCCCGCTGTGGTGGCCGGGCTACAGCCCCGCGGCCACCGTCTCCGCGATCTCGTAGGTGTTCAGCGCCGCACCCTTGCGCAGGTTGTCGCCACAGACGAACAGCTCGAGCGTGTTCGGGAAGTCCAGCGCCTGGCGGATCCGCCCGACCCAGGTCGGGTCCCCGCCCACCGCCGCGGCGGGGGTGGGCCACTCGCCGGCCGCGGGGTCGTCGCTCAGTACGATGCTCGGCTGCGCGGCGAGCACCTTGCGGGCCGCCTCCACCGACACCTCGCGGGCGAAGCTCGCGTGCACGGCGAGCGCGTGGGTGGTCACCACCGGCACCCGCACGCAGGTGGCGGACACCTTCAGGTCCGGGATTCCGAGGATCTTGCGCGACTCGTTGCGGACCTTCAGCTCCTCCGACGCCCAGCCGTCCTCCTTGAGCGAGCCCGCCCACGGGATGACGTTGAGCGCGAGCGGGGCCGGGAACGGGGAATCCGCCGGGAGCCCGGCGCCGGCCAGGGCGTCCGCGACGTCACCGCCGCGCACCCCGACCTCCTTGCCCGCGACGGCGGCGAGCTCGGCGTAGAGCCGGTCAACGCCGGCCTGCCCCGCCCCGGACGCCGCCTGGTACGAGGCCACGACCAGCGCCGACAGCTCGAACTCCCGGTGCAGCGCGCCCATCGCCGCCATCATCGACAGCGTGGTGCAGTTGGGGTTGGAGATGATCCCCTTCGGCCGGTCGGCCACCTTCTCCCCGTTCACCTCGGGCACCACGAGGGGCACGTCGGGGTCCATCCGGAACGCGCCGGAGTTGTCCACGGCCACCGCGCCGCGCGCCGCCGCGATCGGCGCCCACTGCGCGCTCACCTCGTCCGGCACGTCGAACAGGGCAACGTCGACGCCGTCGAAGACCTCGGGCGCGAGCTCGCGGACCGTGACGTCCTCGCCCCGGACCCGCAACACCCTGCCCGCCGAGCGCGCCGAGGCGACGAGACGGATCTCCCCCCACGGCACGGTCGCGCGCGCGTCGATGATCTCGATCATGGTGGAGCCGACCGCCCCGGTTGCCCCGACGATCGCCACCACCGGCCTGCGCGCGCTCATCGACCGGTCCCCGCGTGCACGACGGCCTCCTCGTCGGCGCCGAGATCGAACGCCTCGTGCAGGGCGCGCACGGCGTCGTCGAGCTGCTCCTCGCGGCAGATCACGGAGATGCGGATCTCCGAGGTGTTCATGGTCTCGATGTTGACCCCGGCCCTGGACAGCGCCTCGCAGAACGTCGCGGTGACCCCGGGATGCGACCGCATCCCCGCTCCGATCAGCGACACCTTGCCGACCGCCGGGTCGTGCAGACACTCGGCGAAGCCGATGTCGCCCTGCGCCCGGCCCAGCGCGGCGACGGCCGCGGCCGCGTCGGTGCGCGGCAGGGTGAACGTGATGTCGGTGCGCCGGTTGTCGACGTGGCTGATGTTCTGCAACACCATGTCGATGTTGATTTCCGCGTCGGCCACGGTGCGGAAGATGCGCGCGGCCATGCCCGGCTCGTCCGGGACGCCGGTGACGGTGATCTTGGCCTCGGAGCGGTCGTGCGCGACCCCGGTCAGGATCGGGTTCTCCAACGGAATCTCCTCGATCGAACCGTGGACGAGCGTCCCCGGCCTGTCGTTGTACGAGCAGCGCACGCGCAGCGGCACGCCGTAGCGGCGCGCGTACTCCACCGCCCGCAGGTGCAGGACCTTCGCCCCGCACGCCGCCATCTCGAGCATCTCCTCGTAGGTGATGGTGTCCAGGTGCGCGGCGTCCGGAACGATCCGCGGGTCGGCGGAGAAGACGCCGTCGACGTCGGTGTAGATCTCGCAGACGTCGGCCTCGAGCGCGGCGGCCAGCGCGACGGCCGTGGTGTCCGAACCTCCGCGGCCGAGCGTGGTGATGTCCTTGGAGTCCTCGCTCATGCCCTGGAACCCGGCGACCAGCACGATCGCGCCCTCGTCGAGCGCGTTGCGCAGCCGGCCCGGGTTGACCTGCTTGATCCGCGCGTCGCCGTGCTTCGAGGTCGTGATCATCCCGGCCTGCGAGCCCGTGAACGACCGGGCCTGCGCGCCGAGGGAGTGGATCGCCATCGCGACCAGCGCGTTCGAGATGCGCTCACCGGCGGTGAGCAGCATGTCGAGCTCGCGGGGCGGGGGCGGGCCCGGGCAGACCTGTTCGGCGAGGTCGAGGAGCTCGTCGGTGGTGTCACCCATCGCCGAAACCACCACGACCACGTCGTGGCCCTCCTTGCGCGTCCGGACGATGCGCTCGGCGACCTTCCGGATGCGGTCCGCGTCCTGGACCGATGATCCGCCGTACTTCTGCACGACGAGGGCCACACCGACCTCCTGTCCTCTCCGGGAGCGCGTCCGCGCGCCCGGCTGGGTATCGGTCGGGGGACCACCCTACCGGCGGGAAGCAGTTTCGCCGCCCGAAATGACCGAAGGCACACGGCCTCCGGCGGCACCGCCGCTCACGGCCGGCCGTCGGCCGTGGCCCGCTCAGCCGACGCGGCGGACCACCCGCAGGACGACCGTGGTGATCGCGAACCAGATCAGCGCCGCGGTGCCGTAGTTCAAGGCGACCGCGAGCTTCTGGTTGTCCGGCACGAACAGGTTCGACAGGCCGAGGTTGAACGTGTCGGCGGCGTCGCGGATGAACTCGGTGAGGCCGTTCTGCGGGTTGGCCTCGAGGATCGTCAGCACGATGTGCAGCACGAGGACGAGCACGATCGCCATGCCGATCAGGCGCAGCACGGTGGCGAGAGCGTCGATGCCCCGCCGCGTCGCGGTTCCTGCTGCCACTACGACCTCCCCGAAAGGTTGTGCGGGCCGCCATACTGGCACGCCACGCCGACACCAACCGCCCACGACCTTGCCCCGATCGGGTGGCCTGCGGGTCGTGGGACGCCACATCCGGTTGTGGGCCCCCCGCGTGGTCGGGTTAGTCTCGGACGCGTGGTGCGCCTGCTCCTTCGCCGCCGCGGCGGGGTCTGACCGACCGGCCCCTCGTCGCGGAGTGGGGCGTGCGCCGGTCACGGACCTGATCCTCATCCGACCCCGGCCGATCCCAGGAGCACCGTTGACCACCTCGCCCGACGCCTACACCTCCACCGCGCGCAGCCGGCTGCGCACGCCCTCGCGTCCCGCACCCGACGACCAGCCCGCATGGAACCCGCAGCGGGGCTCCCATCTGCCGGTGCACCGGTACCGCCCGTTCCACGAGGTCGTGGAGCCGGTGTCGCTGCCGGACCGCACCTGGCCCGACACCCGCATCACGAAGGCCCCGCTGTGGTGCGCCGTGGACCTGCGTGACGGGAACCAGGCCCTGATCGACCCGATGAGCCCTGCCCGCAAGCGCCGCATGTTCGAGCTGCTCGTCCGGATGGGCTACAAGGAGATCGAGGTCGGCTTCCCGGCCGCGAGCCAGACCGACTTCGACTTCGTCCGCGAGATCATCACCGCCGACCTGATCCCCGACGACGTCACCATCCAGGTCCTCACCCAGGCCCGGCCCGAGCTGATCGAGCGCACGTACGAGGCGTGCGAGGGCGCGCCGCGCGCGATCGTCCACCTCTACAACTCGACGTCGATCCTGCAGCGCCGGGTCGTCTTCCGCGCCGACCGGGCCGGCATCTCGAAGATCGCCACCGACGGCGCCGAGGTGGTGCTGCGCTTCAGCGAGAAGTACCCGCACACCGACTGGCGCTTCGAGTACTCCCCCGAGTCCTACACCGGAACGGAGCTGCAGTACGCCGTCGACGTCTGCAACGCCGTCAGCGCGATCTGGCAGCCCGTGCCCGCGTCGCCCATGATCGTCAACCTGCCGGCGACGGTCGAGATGGCGACGCCGAACGTCTACGCCGACTCCATCGAGTGGATGCACCGCCACCTGGACCGCCGCGACGCCGTGGTGCTGTCGCTGCACCCGCACAACGACCGTGGCACCGCGGTCGCCGCGGCGGAGCTGGGCTTCCAGGCCGGCGCGGACCGGATCGAGGGCTGCCTGTTCGGCAACGGCGAGCGCACCGGCAACGTCGATCTCGTGACGCTGGGGATGAACCTGTTCACCCAGGGCATCGATCCGCAGATCGACTTCTCCGACATCGACGAGATCCGCCGCACCGTCGAGTACTGCAACCAGCTGCCGGTGCACGAGCGCCACCCGTGGGGCGGTGACCTGGTCTACACCGCGTTCTCCGGCAGCCACCAGGACGCGATCAACAAGGGCCTGGCCGCGCTGCAGGCGGAGGCCGCCGCGGCGGCCGTCCCCGTCGAGGAGCACCGCTGGGAGGTGCCGTACCTGCCGGTGGACCCCAAGGACATCGGCCGCAGCTACGAGGCCGTGATCCGGGTGAACTCGCAGTCCGGCAAGGGCGGCGTCGCCTACATCATGAAGGCCGAGCACCAGATGGACCTGCCACGGCGGCTCCAGATGGAGTTCTCCCGCGTGATCCAGGAGGTCACCGACACCGACGGCGGGGAGGTCTCGCCCAAGGAGATGCGCGACGTCTTCGACGCCGAGTACCTCGAGCGCGTCACCCCGCTCAAGCTGGTCCGCCACCGGCTGATCAGCGACGGCGAGGGCACCGACGAGATCGTCGCGACGGTCCGGGTGGAGAACGACCTGCACGAGATCCGCGGCAGCGGCAACGGCCCGATCGCGGCCTTCGTCGACGCGCTGGCGGGCATCGGCTTCGACGTGCACGTGCTCGACTACCACGAGCACGCGATGTCCGCCGGTGACGACGCCCGGGCCGCCGCCTACGTCGAGTGCGCGGTGGAGGACCGCGTGCTCTGGGGAGTGGGCATGGACGGCTCGATCGTCAACGCCTCGCTCAAGGCCGTCGTCTCGGCGGTCGACCGCGCCCTGCGGTAGCCGCCCACCTCCGCCGCCCTGGCAGGCTGGGCGCCGTGACGGAACGCGGCGCGGAACCCGACCGGTTGAACGCGGACACCCGCCGGGTGCTGGCCGCGGCGACCGAGGACGCGCGGGGGCGGGGGCACCGCCACCTCGGCACCGGGCACCTGCTGATGGGCGTGCTGAGCGTGCCGACGGCACCGGGCGCGCGCCGGTTGGCGGCTCTCGGGGTGACGCTGCACGCCGTCGACCTCGAGTTCGTCCGGATCGCCGGCTACGGGCAGCGCGCCGCGCCGCCGGACGGCGAGCTCACCGGCGACGCGGCGGAGGACGTGTTCGGCTCCGGGCCGCTGGTCCGGCGCCGATGGTGGCAGCGGCGGCGGCCGCTGCCGATGTCGGCCGCCGCGCGCGCCGCCCTGCGTGCCGCGGGCGCGCAGACCGACGGCCCGGTGGGCACCGAGCACCTGCTGCTCGGGCTGCTGGTGAGCACGCCCGGCCTCGCCCACCGGCTCCTCACCGGCCACGGCGTGACCGCGGAGCGCATCCGCACCCACCCCTGACCGTCGACAACGACGTTGTTGCTGTTCCGAGCCTCCGCGAACAGCGACAACGTCGTTGTCGACGGTCGCACTGGGCGATCAACCCGCCCCGTACGCGGTGAAGGCGCACCAGTTGACGAAGCCGCGGGGGTCGTCGCGGTCGACCCCGGCCCTGGCCGCGTGCAGCGCCTCGGCCATCCCGGCGCCGGCCGCGATCCGCTCGTGCAGCGCCCGCATCAGCGGCACGGCCTCGGTGTCGCCGACGGCCACCGTGCTCGCCACCAGCCCGGCGGTGCCCCGGGCGAGCAGTGCGCTGACGAACCCGAGCAGCTCGTCGCCGGCGTAGGCGACGTCGGCGGCGGAGTCGCAGGCGGCGAGCACGACGCGGTGCGGGGCGATGCCGCGCAGGTCCAGCTCCTGCACCGTCACCCGGCCGTCGCAGACGTCCAGCGCGGAGAACGTCGGGTTGTCCCCGCGCAGGAAGCCGTGGCAGGCCAGGTGCACGAGGTCCGCTTCCTGCATCGCGGCGAGCACGGTCTCGGTCGTGCTCTTCGGCGGGACGAGGACGGTCGCGGCCGGGTGGCACCCGGCGACGGCGGCGGCCTCGCCCTCGGCACCCGGCAGGTCGGGTCCGGCGACGACGAGGACGCGGCCGTCCGCGGTCGCCGTCCGGGTGCGGGTCGCTGCCCACAGCGTCGCCGACGGCGCGACCTCGACCGGACCGGTGTGCAGCGCCGACCACGGCAGCCGGTGGGTGTCGCGGGCCGGCACGACCACGAGCGGGACGTCGGCGGGGATGCCGAGCGGCTCGACCAGCACCTCCCGCAGACGCGCGAGCGAGTGCGCGGCGCTGGCGCGGGCGCCGTCGAGCGCGGCCGGCGGGCCCGATCGGGTCAGCCGCCGCAACGCGAACTGCACCGCGTCGCCCTCGAACCGCACCGCGTCCCACGCGCCGAGCCGGACCAGCCGCCGCCCGGCGTGCAGCACGACGGCGAACATCTCGTCGTCGAAGCGGCCGTAGGAGACCAGCGCCCGCCCGTCGAGCAACCCGACGAGCTGCCCGGTACGGATGGCCGCGCCGGACACGACCCCGGTTCCCGCCCGGTTCCAGGTGGCCCGGCGGATGCGGTGCTCGAGCGCGGCCTGCCGAGCGATCAGCTCGGCCGGCTCGGTCCCGGTCTCGCGCCGCGCCGTGATCAGCTCCGCCTGAACCGCGGCCAGCTCGGCCCGCTCCTCACGCACGATGTCCGGCGCCGGCGGTTCGACGGTGAGCAGCGCGGCGGCCCGGATCCGCTCCACCCAGTCCAGGACGCGGGAAGGGGATCCCGTGCGCAACAGGCAGCCGAGCCCGAGCAGCCCGAGCTCCACCCCGTGCCCGGACGCGAGCGCTCGCAGCTCGGCCGAGCCCAGCGCGGCCCGGTGGCGCGCGAGATCGGCGAGCCCCCCGCGGCAGCGCGCCAGCACCGCACCGTCGTCCCCGTCGAGGCGAGCCGTGTGGGCCGCCGCGATCGACGCCGCCAGGCGGGCGACGATCGAGCCGCGACGGGGAAGGGCGGCCGCGGCCCGGAACGAGCGGCGGGCGAGGTCGGTCCGGCCGAGTGCCTCCGCCACGCTCCCGGCAGCGAGGTGCGCACCCACCGCGGCCGAGGCGAGACCCGCCCGATCGAGCACGCCGGCGGCTCGCCGCGCCGCGTCCGACAGCTCGGCCGAGACCAGTCCGGCGGCCACCCCGGCCTCGGCCTCCACCACCACCGCTCGCGCGGCCCAGACCGGTCGGCGTTGCCGACGGAACAACTCGCGGGCGCGCCGGGCGGATCCGGACGCCGCCGCCGGGTCGCCGGCACGCAATGCCGCGCGGGCCGCGGTGAGGCGCGCTTCGGCCGCCATCAGCGGCACCCCGCTCACCTCCAACTCGACGGCCGCCCGCCCGGCCAGCTCCAGCGCCTCGGGGAGCAGCCGCAGCTCGGCCAAGGTCTCCGCGTGCTCGGCCTGGAACTCCCCGAGCGGGAAACCCACCTCGACGCACAGCGCCGTCGCCGTGTCGAACTGGCGGAAGCTCTCAGCCAGCCGCCCACTCTGCGCGAGGAGCAGGCCGCGGTTGTGCGCGACGAAGGCGGCCAGCACGCCACCGACGCCCTCCGCCAGCGTGGCGGCCCGGTCGAGCAGCTTCAGGCCGCGGTCGAACCGACCGAACGCCGCCTCGATCACCGCCAGGTTGCTGGCCGCGCTACCGCGATTGTCGAGCGAGGCTGCGGGGTGATCCAGGATCTGGCGATAGGCGTTCGCCGCGGCCCCGAGCCTTCCGACGTTGTGCAGCAGCACCGCACGCATGAAGGCCGGCTCCGCGGACGCGGCGCCCGCGAGCTTCTCCGCCCGGTCGAGATCCCGACCCGCCGAGACGATCCGTCCGAGCTCCTGGTTCACCGCCGCTCGCGTCACGAGCACCTCCGCGGCCCGCGCCGGCAGGCCGGTCCGACGCGCGACCGCCAGCGCGTCGTCCAGGAGCGCCAACGCCTTGTCGTTGGCCAGCCGGGACCGCTCGAACCAGGCAGCTGCCCGCAGCGCCACCACCAGTGCCTCGGCGTCGTCGAGTCGCCGGGCCTCTTCGACGAGCGCGGACGCGCGCGGCCCCCAGCGACCGGGCGCGGCCGACACCTGCTCGTACATCGCGGTGGCTCGTATCAGGAGAGCACCGTCCGGCTCTGTAGCGATGCCACCACCCACCCGCAGGATTGTGCCCTGAGACCGGTGGGAACGAGGAGGAGTTCAGCGATGGTCCGGATCAGCACGTTCCGTCATGCCCCGCCCGAGAGACGACGCACCGCCGACCAGATCGCCGCCGAGCGAGCCGTGGTGAGACGCCAGATGGAACGCTGGGTCGCGGCCATCCGTGGAGAGGGCATCCGAGCGCTCGCCCGTGCCGACTCGGAGCTACTGTCCCGCCGACGCTCCGACACGACGCTGCAGCGGTTCGAACCGGACGGCGAGTCCGGGGCGCTCGTCGCGTCGTGCCGGCTCGTGGTCCGCGGCGGGCCGATCGACGAACCCCTCCGCCGCGACCTGGCCGCCGGCTACGGACTGCACGAGGTGGGCGTTCCCGGGCTGCCCGAGCTGCGGGTCCTCGAGGAGGTCGCGGTGGCCGGCGGTCCCACGTTGCGCAACCGGACCTGCTCGGTGGCCCGTGAACTGCGTGGGCGCGAGCTCGACGTCGCGCCGGTGCACATGGTGCCGCTCGGGGCCGTGAAGAAGGCCGAGGGCGGCCCGGAGCCGTCCGGCCCGCAGCCCGGCGAGCCGACGTGGACCCGGCCGGAGGTCGAGACGAGCGGGCCGCGGGTCGCCCTCGTGGACACCGGCGTGAGTGCCGAGCAGCGGTCGGACGGCTGGCTGCGCGGGCTCGCCCGCACCGACAACATCGACCCGCTCAACGCCGTGCCGGTCGACGACTACCTCGATCAGGGTGCCGGGCACGGCCAGTTCGCCGCCGGCATCGTCCAGCAGGTCGCACCGGGTGCGGACGTCGACATCCGGCGCGGGCTGGACTCCGAGGGTCTGGGTGACGAGGTCGTGATCGCCCAGCTGATCGCCGAGGCGGTCGCGGCCGGTGCGCGGATCGTCAACCTCTCGCTGGGCACGGTGACCGCCGACGACCGCCCGCCGATCGTCCTGGAGAGCGCGATCCGGGCTGCTCGGGACGCGGGCGCGCTGGTGGTGTGCGCGGCCGGCAACAACGGCGACACGCGCAGGTGCTGGCCCGCGGCGTTCCACGCCGAACCCGGTTTCGAGCGCACCGTCGTCTCCGTTGGCGCACTGCGCCTGGGCGAGGACGACGACGACGCGATCGGCGCGGAGTGGTCGAGCCACGGCGACTGGGTGGAGTGCTCGACGTTCGGCGAGGGCGTCATCTCGACCTACGTCGTCGGCAGGGAGAACCCCGCTCAGGACAGGGAGGAGCCCGACGTGTTCGGCCCCGCGTCCTGGGCCACCTGGAGCGGGACCTCCTTCGCCGCGCCGCAGATCGTCGGCGCGATCGTCCGCCTCATGCAGGAGGACCCGACGATCGCCACTGCGCGCGAGGCCCTCGACATGTTGCTCGAGGACGGTACGGAGATCGCCGGGTACGGCCGCGCCATCAGGATCCTGCCCGTCTGACCCTCGCACCGCCCCCGTCAGACGACCGTCGCCGCCGTCTCCACCTCGGCCCCGTCGGCGCGCCGCACCCGCAGCCGCACCCGCCCGCGCGTCGGCGGCAGGGCCAGCACGAACCGGCCCAGCTCGTCGGCGTCGGCCCGGACCGGCTCCGCCTCCCCCGCCCGCAGCTCCAGGCCGGCGGGCTGCGGCGGCACCAGCTGGCCGATCAGCCGCCGCCCGGCCGGTGTCGCGTCGACCTCCACCTCGATCGTCAGCTCGCCCGCGGTGAACGTCAGGATCCGGGGCTGCGCGGCGGCGCGGACGGTGGCGGGCTCGTCGTCGAGCAGGGAGTCGTAGGTGAGCGCGGCCAGCTCGGCGTCGAGGTCGCGCAGCGCGAACAGGCCGCGGGCGGCGGCCAGGACCTCCGCGGGCGGCTCGGTCCACGGGCGCAGGACGCCGGCGAGCTCGCGCAGGAGCGCGTCGTCGGTCCGGTCCGCGTCGCCGGCCATCTCAGCCCCGGGCCGGGTCGGGAACCTCGTCGGCGACGAGCAGCCGGCGCAGCTTGTCCAGGCAGCGCGCCCGGGTGGGCCCGATGCTGCCGATCGGCATGTCCAGCGCCGCGGCGACCTCCGCATACGGCGGCCGGACGACGACGACGAGCTGCAGCAACCGCCGGCACCGCTCGTCGAGCTGCGCGAACGCGGCCCACAGGCGGCGGTCCCGGTCCCGGTCCAGCAGGACGTCCTCCGGGGTCGGCGAGTCGGGCTCCGGACGCTCGAAGCGGCCGTCGTCGCCGGTGACGAGCTCGCGCCCGCGCAGCCGCAGCAGCCGCAGCGCCTCGTGGCGGGCCGTGGTGGCCAGCCACCCGCCGAAGCGCTCCGGCTCGCGGATCCGGTCGAGGTTCTCGACCGCGCGCAACCACGTGCCCTGCACGACCTCACCGGCGTCCGCGGGCCCCAGCCGGTACGACGTGGCGATCGCCCAGATCAGCTGACTGAAGGCCGTCACCAGCGTGTCCCACGCTGGCCGCTCACCCCGCGCCGCACGCCGGACGGCGTCGGCCACCTCGCTCTGCTCCACCCACCCCGCCCAGGTTCGTCCCGACCAGATCTTCGGCCGGGACAACGGTACGCAGGATGTGACGGACATGGTGAGCCTTTCCCCTCGCATTCCTGACGAAGAGCGACGAACCGGGCGCCTGATACGCCACGGTCGGACGAATGCCGATCTCCGCGCGGACGGTGCCGCCGCCGGGCGAGCCGAGCCGGGCCCTCATCGATCACCCGGTACCGTCGGCGGCGTGAGGTTGCCGGTGTCTCCGATCGCCGCCTACCTCTTCGTCCTGATCTGGACGAGCTTCCCGTTCACCCCGGCCGAACCCGTGCTGATCGGCGCGGGTTCGCTCGCCGCCGGCGGGGGGTTGGCCCTCGGCGTGGTCATCCTCGCCGCCACCGCGGGCTCGTTCGTCAGCGACCTCCTCAAGTACGCGATCGGCCGCTACGGCGGCCCGTCGCTGCTGCGCCGCCTGCGCCGCCGCCCCGCCGGGAAGCGCGCCCTCGCCTGGGTCGAGGCGCGGATGGCCGTCATCGGCCCGGCGGTGATCGTGCCGTCGTACCTGGTGCCGTTCGGCGTCGTCGTCGCGACGCTGCTCTGCGGGGCGCTGCGGCTGCCCCTGCGCGGGGTGGCGGTCGCGTCCGCCGTCGGCGCGGCCTGCTGGGCCACGGTGTACGGGCTGCTCGGTTACGCCGGCACCAGCGTCACCGGTGACCCCATCGTCGGCGCCGCCCTCGGGCTGACCGTGGCGCTCGCGATCGGGTGGGCGGTGCGCCGAGCGACCACCGAGGCGCAGGCCGGGTGAGCACGCAGTGAGCCCTCGACCTCCGGGCGCTACCGGCCCAGGACCTCGGTGACCGAGCCGGGAGCCTCCGGCGTCCCGACCCGGCCGAGCACGTCGTCGGTCCCGATCTCCGGTTCCACCCGGTGCGGTGCCAGCTCGCCGCTGCGGATCCGCTCGGCCCAGTGGCACGCGACCCGGTGCCCCGGGTCGGCGCCCTCGACGACCCTCAGCTCGGGCCGCTCGTCGGCGCAGCGCCGGGGCTGACGCCACGGGCAGCGCGTGTGGAACCGGCACCCCGACGGCGGCGTGGCCGGCGAGGGCAGGTCCCCGGTGAGCAGGATCCGCTCGCGCCGGTCCTCCAGCTCCGGGTCCGGCACCGGGATCGCCGACAGCAGCGCGCGGGTGTAGGGGTGCTGCGGGTCGTCGTAGAGCTCCTGCGAGGGCGCCTCCTCGACGAGCCCACCCAGGTACATCACGCCGATCCGGTCGCTCACGTGCCGGACGACGGCGAGGTCGTGCGCGATCACCAGGTAGGTCAGGCCGAGCTCGCGCTGCAACCGGGCGAGCAGGTTGAGCACCTGCGCCTGCACCGACACGTCCAGCGCCGACACCGGCTCGTCCGCCACGATCAGGTCCGGCTCCACGCACAGCGCCCTGGCGATCCCGATCCGCTGGCGCTGCCCGCCGGAGAACTCGTGCGGGTAGCGGCGCAGCGCGCCCGTCGGCAGCCCGACGGCATCGACGAGCTCGCGCATCCGCGCGGCATCGGCCTCGGGCCCGCGGGACAGGCCGTGCGCACGCATGCCCTCCATCAGCATCGACTCGACGGACTGGCGCGGGTCCAGGCTCGACATCGGGTCCTGGAACACCATCTGGAACCGCCGCCGCATCCGCCGCAGCTCCTCGCCGCGCAGCGGGGCGATGTCGGCACCGTCGAAGAGCACCTGCCCGGAGGTCGGCTCCACCAGCCGCAGCACCGCCCGTCCCAGCGTCGACTTGCCGCACCCGGACTCCCCCACCAGCCCGTACGTCTCGCCGCGACAGACGGACAGCGACACCCCGTCGACGGCGTAGACGTACCCGACCGTGCGGTCCAGCACCAGCCCGCGCTTGATCGGGAAGTGCACCGCGAGGTCCTTCACCTCGAGCAGCGGCTCGGACATCACGCGCCCTTCGTCCTTCGGGGGGTGCACGGGGGGCGAAGCACCCCGTGCCGGTTCACTCCACACTCGCCGGGACCGGGTTGTGGCAGCGCAGCAGCCGCCCGCCCGCCGTCTCGGGGTCCGGCGTCACCTCGACGCAGCGCTCCAGCGACCGCGGGCACCGCGGCGCGAACGCGCAGGCGTGCGTCCACGGCAGGTTGTCGTTGACCGAGCCGCCGATCGCGGCCAGGTCCTCGCCCGCGGGCGCGTCGAGACGCGGGATGGAGCGCAGCAGCCCGTGGGTGTACGGGTGGCGCGGCGTGCCGAAGAGCCGGTGCCGCCGCGCCCGCTCGACGATCCGCCCGGCGTAGAGGACGTTGACCGTCTCGCACATCCCGGCGACCACCCCGAGGTCGTGCGTGATCATGACCAGCGCGGTACCGGTCTCCCGGACGAGCTGGCCGAGCAGGTCGAGGATCTGCGCCTGGATGGTGACGTCGAGCGCGGTGGTCGGCTCGTCGGCGATGAGCAGCCGCGGCCGGCAGGCCAGCGCGATCGCGATCAGCGCGCGCTGGCGCATCCCGCCGGAGAGCTGGTGCGGGTAGGAGTCCAGCCGGCGGCGCGGGTCGGGGATGCCGACCCGGTCGAGCAGGTCGGCGGCCTCGCGGCGGGCCGGCTCCTTGCCCATCCCGCGGTGGCGGCGCAGCACCTCGGTGACCTGCAGGCCCACCGGCACCACCGGGTTGAGCGAGGACAGCGGGTCCTGGAAGACCATGCTCATCTCGCGCCCGCGCAGCTCGCGCATCCGGGCCTCGGGCAGGGTGAGCAGGTCGGTGCCGTCGAACGTGACCGAGCCGGTCAGCCGCACGCCGCGCGCCGGGAGCAGCCGCATGATCGCCAGCGACGTCACCGACTTGCCGCAGCCCGACTCGCCGACCAGCCCGACCACCTGCCCGGGGTCGACCTCGAAGCTCACCCCGTCGACCGCGACGGTGTCGGGCTCGCCGCGGCGGGTGAACGCCACCCGCAGGTCCCGGACCTCCAGCAGCGCGCTCATCGACGTCCCTTCGGGTCCAGCGCCTCGCGCAGCGACTCCCCGAGCAGCGTGAACCCGAGAGCGACGACGATGATCGCGATCGCCGGGTACAGCGCCAGCGCCGGGCGCACGTCCAGGTAGGCCTGCGCCTGGGCGAGCATCAGCCCCCATTCGGCCCGCCCCGGGTCGGCGTCGCCGAGCCCGAGGAACGACAGCGCCGCGGCGTCGAGGATCGCCGTGGCCAGCGTGAGCGTCGCCTGCACGATCACCGGCCCGACGGCGTTGGGCAGCATGTGCCGCAGCACCACCGCCCGGCGCTTCACCCCCAGCGCGGTGGCCGCGACGACGTGGTCGCTCTCCCGCTGGGCCAGCATCGAGCCGCGCAGCAACCGGGCGAAGATCGGCACGGCGACGGCCGAGACCGCGATGATCACCGTCGTCTGCGACGGGCTGGCCGCCAGGGCCGCGACCGAGATCGCCAGCAGCAGGCTCGGGATCGCGAGCAGCACGTCGGTGACGCGCATGAGCAGCGTGTCCACCCAGCCGCCGAACGCTCCGGCGAGCGTGCCGATCACCAGCCCGATGACGAGCCCGATCAGCGTCGCCAGGACGCCGACGAGCAGGGTCTGGCGCGCCGCGAGGATCATCCGGGACAGGAAGTCACGGCCGAGCTGGTCGCTGCCGAGCGGGAACCCCTCCTGCGGGCCGGGGATCCGGCCGGGTCGCAGGTTCTCCTGCAGCTCCGGGAAGGCCTCGGCGGCGCCGTGCGGCGCGAGCAGCGGGGCCAGCACCGCGACGATCACGAAGGCCCCGATGATCACCGCGCCGGTGATCGCGACGGGATTGCGCCGCAGCCGCCGCAGCGCCTCCGCCCCGAGGCTGCGGCCCTGGGCGAGGCCATCGATGCGGCTGCGGCGGCGCTCGAGCCAGGTGGTGGCCATCAGCCCGCCCTCGCCGTCGTCACAGCCGCACCCGAGGGTCGATCACCGCGTAGGAGATGTCGACGAGCAGGTTCACCACGATGTAGATCAGCGCGCCGAGCAGCAGGATGGCCTGCAACCGCGGGTAGTCACGAAGGGTGATGGCGTCGGCGAGCAGGGTGCCGAGCCCGCCCCAGACGAACACCCGCTCGGTGAGCACGGCGCCCGCCAGCAGCAGGCCGACCTGCAGGCCGATCACCGTCGACACCGGTAGCAGCGCGTTGCGCAGGACGTGCCGCCCGCGCACGGTGGCCGGCGTCAGCCCCTTGGAGTTGGCCGTGCGCACGAAGTCGGAGTCGAGGACGTCGAGCACCGAGGCGCGGGTGATCCGCACGATCACCGCCAGCGGGATCGTCGCGAGCGCCACGGCGGGCAGCACGAGGTGCGACAGCGCGTCCAGGCTCGCGTCCCATTCCCGGGTCAGCACGCCGTCGAGCACGGCGAAGCCGGTGACGTTCGTCGCGTCGAGCCCCACCGTCTGCCGACCCGACGGCGGGAACCAGCCGAGCTCCACCGCGAAGACGGCCTTGAGCACGTACCCGAGGAAGAACACCGGGACCGCGACGCCGACCAGCGTTCCGATCACCGTGGAGACGTCGAGGGAGCGGCCCCGGTTGACCGCGGCGAGGTACCCGAGCGGGATGCCGAGCGCGACCGCGATCGCCAGCGCCGCGATCGAGAGCTCCAGCGTCGCCGGCAGCGCCCGCGCGATCTCCGCCAGCACCGGCTCACCGGTGATCGAGGACGTGCCGAAGTCGCCGCTTGCCGCTCGCCCCAGGAACTTCCCGTACTGCACCGGAAGGGGGTCGTCGAGGCCGTAGAGCGCGTTGAGCTGCGCCACCCGCTCCGGGGTGGCGCGGTCGCCGAGCAGCGCGACGGCGGGCCCGCCCGGCAGGTTGCGCAGCCACGCGAACACCAGGATCGACAGCAGCAGCAGGGTCGGCACCACCTGCAGCAGCCGCCGCACGACGAACCGCAGCATCGTTCACCTCCCCCGAACGCGAGAGGGTGGCACCGCCGGTCACGGCGGTGCCACCCGGCTCCCGGGTCAGCTGACGCCGACCGTGTAGAACCGCTCGTCGGTCAGCGGGGAGGGGATCAGGCCCTCGACGCCCTCGCGCACGACGAGCGCGGGCGGGGAGTGGCTGATCGGCACGGCCGGCAGGTACTGCATGACGGCGGCGTTGGCGTCCTCGAACGCCGCGACGCTCGCCTCCGGGCCGGCCGCGGAGTCGCCGGCCTGGATCTGCGCGAAGAGCTGCGGGTTGTCGAAACCGAACTCCGGCTTGGGACGGCCGAAGAAGGTGTTGATGAAGTTGCCGGCGTAGTTGAAGTCACCGGTCCAGCCGAGCAGGTGCAGGTCGTGCGCCCCGTTGACGGTGACGCCGTCGAGGTACCCGCCGTTCCACGGCTGGGCCACCGGGTTCACGGTGATCCCGACCTGGCGCAGGTTCTCGGCCAGGGCCGTGAAGATGTTGGTCGGGTTCGGCATGTACGGGCGGGTGACCTCCGTCGGGTACCAGAAGTTCAGCGTCAGGTCCGGCACCCCGGCCTCGGCGAGCAGCGCCCGCGCCCGCTCCGGGTCGTACGGGATCGGTTCGAGGCTCGCGTTGTAGCCGTCGACGGCCTCGGGCATGAACTGGCTCGCCACCTCGGCGCCCTCGGGCATCTGGGTGCGGACGAGTGCCTCGCGGTCGAGCGCGTGGGCGATCGCCTGGCGGACCCGCTGGTCGGCCAGGGCCGGGTTGTTCGCCTGGTTGATGCCCACGTAGAGGATGTTGAACGGCTCGCGGACCAGCAGCTGGTGCCCCGCGTCGCGCAGCCCCTGCCACTGCGCCGGCGGCGGGTAGTCGTAGCCGTCGATGGTGCCGGCCTGCAGCTCCTGCTGGCGCGCGTTCTCGTCGGGGATGATCCGGAAGATGAGCCGGTCGAGCTGCGCCCGCTCACCCCAGTACTCGTCGTTGCGGACGAGGGTGATCGTGCCGTTGGTCCGGTCGAACCTCTCGAAGCGGAACGGGCCGGTGCCGGTCGGGTGCGCGGTCGCGTACTCGCTGAAGGTGAACGCCTCGCCGCTCTGCGTCACCTCGTTGCCGTTGTACTGCTCGATGGCGGCCGGGCTCTGGATCGACAGCGAGGTCAGGCCGAACGCCGCCGGGAACGCGCCCTTCGGCTCGGTCAGCCGCAGCACGGCCGTGTTCGCGTCCGGCGCGTCGCAGCCGGCGTAGATCGACTGCCCGACACCCTCGATCTGGTTGTTCGCGTAGCCGCCGAACGTGTCGCTGTAGTAGATCGCCTGGCTCTGCGCGGCCGCGCTGGGCAGGTTGTGCCAGCGCTCGAAGTTGGCGCAGACGGCGGCGCCGTCCAGCGGCGTCCCGTCGTGGAACGTGACGCCCTCACGCAGCGTGAAGGTCCACTCGGTGCCCTGGGCGTTCGGCGTCCACTCCGTCGCGAGGCCGGGGGCGAGTTCGGCGCTGCCCAGCTCGTAGGTCACCAGTGTCTCGTACATCTGGCGGGCCGGCCGGAAGGTCTCGCCGTCCTGGGCGAACAGCGGGTCGAAGTGCGCGGGCTCGCCGGGCACGCCGAACACCAGCTGGCCACCGGCCGCGCCGGCGCCTCCTTCGTCACGGCCGGATTCCGCGCACGCCGACAGGGTGATGGCCAGGGCGCCGGCGATGGCGGCGGCGGCGAGTCTTCGGACGGAACGCATACGAGCACCTCGAGGTCGTCTGCAGTGCACAGGGGGACCCGCAGACCGTAATCAGGCGCGCTACCGATCGGTAGGCGAGCACATCACGGTTGCACTACGACCCCGCTACGGAACCGCTCCGACGTCACCATGCGTCACTTCCCGTGCCGTCCGGGTGCCCCCCGTCAGCTCGGGTCGAACTCGCCTTGCTTGACACCGGCGACGAACGCCGCCCACTCCTCGCGGGTGAAGCGCAGCGCGGCCACCCGCTGCGGGTCCTTGCCGTCACGGACGATCACGGTGCCGTCGGGCGACCGCCCGACCTCGACGCACGCGCCGCCGGTGCAGTAGCTGCTGATCACGAACTCGGTCACGGGGGAGCCTTTCAGGACTGGGCGTGCTTGGTCAGGTAACGACCGATCAGCGCGCGGGACGCGCGAGGGTCCAGCGCACGCCGGCCGGCATCGGCGAGAACGGATTTGTACAGCACGACGTCGGAGGGCGCTTCGAGGTAGGTCTCGCGGCCCGGGCCCTCGATGTAGACGACGTCGGCCAGCCCGTCGCCGGCGAACTCCAGGACGGTGAACGCGCCGGCGTGCACCCGGTGCAGCCCGGCGGAGAACGGCAGCACCTGCACCGTCACGTTCGGCAGCTCGGCACAGGCGAGGACGTGCTCCAGCTGCGCGACCGTCGCGGCGGGCGAACCCGCCGCCCGGTGCAGCACCGCCTCGTCCACGACGAGCTGGAGCTCGAGCCCGCGACCCGGGTCGTGCAGGGCCCGCTGGCGGCGCTGCCGCAACTGCACCATGCGGTCGATCTCGGCGGGGTCGTGCTCGGCCTGCAGCAGCGACCCGAGAACCAGCCGGGTGTACTCCTCGGTCTGCAGCAGCCCGTGGAACATCGCCACCTCGAACGCCCGCACCGCGACGGCGTCGTTCTCCAGCGCCTCGTAGCGACCGGGGGCGTCGATGACGAACCGGTCCGGCTGCACGCCGTCCGTCAGCGGCTCCCACCAGCCGTGCTCGCGCCCGTGGTGCACGAGCCGCAGCAGGACGGCCCGGTCCTCGTCGGAGCCGACGCCGTAGATGCGCAGCAGCTCGTTGACGTCGGGAACCTTCGGGATGCCCTTGCCCGTCTCCAGGCGGGAGATCTTCGACGTCGAGCAGGTCATGCGCTCGGCCACCTCGTCCAGCGTCAGGCCCCGGGCCTGCCGCAGCCGCCGCAGCTCGGCGCCGAGCCGCCGGCGCGAACCCATCGGGCTGCCGGCCACGCCCTCCCCCTTCCCTTCCCCGATCGGCGGTAGGCCCGTCGCCCACGGTGAGTCGCTGCGCGGCGCGGGTGAATGCAATTGCACAAGGCACTGGCGTCCGGCAATCTAAGCACGTACGCAGAAGGGTCGACAGTCCCCTCCGGGGAGGCGCACCGGTTCTCACGCCTTCCGCTCGTGCTCCGTCCCGAGCCACTGCCGGCGACCCCGGCCCGGCTCGCCCGCTCACCCGCCGCCCGGCGACCCCGCCGGCGGCCCGCATCGGGAAGGAGGCTCGATGGCATCCGCTCGCACCACCCGCGCATCCGGAACCGTCCGGCACGGCCACGGGAGGAGGTGGACAGGGTGACCGTCCTCATCGTGGCCGTGCCGGAC
>Ga0247713_1000542_pt1 | contig 22388 bp, 18 predicted proteins | sample 21E_NmetaG_FD_189936 | JGI IMG/M metagenome (GOLD analysis project Ga0247713, IMG submission 189936) | Soil microbial communities from hillslope of Landscape Evolution Observatory, University of Arizona, Oracle, AZ, United States - 2-1-E_N | ecosystem: Engineered > Artificial ecosystem >... | reverse complement strand
GTATCCATGTAATGGCCCCCCCTTGGCGCGGTTAAGATCTTTCGACAATGAGGAGTTCCTCCTACCCGCCGGCGTACGGCGGACCCCCCAACCCCCCACCCGGCCAGGGTCCTGGTGAGCGCAAGGACTTTGGGGAACTGCTGACTCCCAAGACCGTGGTGTCGCTGGCGGTTTGGCTGATGATGTTCGGCCTGGGGGCGGGTCTTTCCGGGCTGATCCTGTTCGTGGTCTACCAGGGTCAGGTGAACAGCCTGCGGAGCGAGTTGCTCGAGTCGCAGGAGGAGCTCAGAAAAAGCCTGGAGGAACGCATCGAAACCGCTCCTGCGGCCACCGAAAGCCCTTCGATGAATGTTTCCGAGGTGGATGCCGACCCGCTGAGGGAGCTGGTGCAGAACAGTGCCGGAGCGATAGTGGGAATCACCGGCAGGGACTCTGCCGGCCAGCACGTGGTCGGATCGGGATTTTCTGTCAATACCACCGACGACAGCACCTGGGTGCTCACCAGCTACAAGCTGGTCGCCGGGATTCAAGCCGTCACCGAGCTTTCGGTTCGCCACAAGAATTCTCAGCTTGTGGGGGAGGTCTACGAAACCGACCCCGCCCGGGACCTCGCACTGGTCATCTACCGGGTTACCGCGGACCGCTCCTTGCGGTTTTCCCGCATGGAGGACCCCAAGGAGGGAGACCAGGTGTGGGCGATCGGCAACGTACGGGACCAGCCTTACGCCGCGGGGATGGCGGCCAGGCTCACCACAGTTTCGGCGACGTCGCTGGGGCTGGACATCGACGTTCCGGCTGCCTACATCGGCGGGCCGTTGCTGGATGCCGATGGGCGGGTCCTGGGAGTCCTCTCGTCGAGCGGCTCGGGCGGCTCGACGGCAACCCCGATCAACCTCGCCTGTCAGCGGGTGCTGAGGTGTCCATCCTCGGCCCGGACACCGGGCGGCACGCCGACCCCCGGCGGCGCGTCTCCACCAGCCTCAGGCGCCACTCCGCCGGCAGCGCCGGCGCCACCGCCGGAAACCGCACCCGAGGAGCCGCTGCCTCCGGAGGAGCCGGGAGTGGTTGACCAGCCCCCTGCCTCCAACCCCAACACCGCCGACGTCCCGATCGGCTGACCGGGGGCCGACCGGCGAACGCCGGCTTTACCTCAACCCCTTCTTGCTGCAACCCCTTCTTGCTGCAACCCGTTCTTCTGCAAACCCTCAGGGGTGGGACCTGGCTACACCTATCTACCTATCCTCGGCTCGGCCGGTGCGGGGGAGGTCGGGTTCCCCGGAGCGGGGCTCGGCGGCCGCGGTGTCGGCGAGGTCCGGGGGGTTGGCGAGGATCGGCCGAACAGGTCGGAGAGCAGCCCCCCGCCGGTGGAGTCCGGGGGGGCCGGGGGAGCAGCCGGCGGCGGCGGCGGCGCTGCCGGCGTGGGGATCTCCGGCTCGGGCATAAACGGTTCGTAGGTTGGGTCGGCCAGAGGATCGATAGGCGGCGGCCCGGTTGGCCGCTTGTAGGGCAGGCTCAACGACGTGAGCGGCTCGGGATCGGCAAACGGCGTGACCGGCGCGTCCCCAAGAGCCGGCTTCATGAAAGCGGCCCAGATCTGGGCGGGAATGGTTCCTCCGGTCACCCGGTTCAGGCCCCTGACGTTGAGCAGCGGCTTGTTGGCTTCCTTGAATCCCACCCACACGCTGGTGGACAGCTCGGGGGTGTAGCCGACGAACCAGGCATTCTGAAAGTCCTGGGCGGTCCCGGTCTTGCCAGCCGCCGGGCGGCCGATGTTGGCCCGGGTCCCGGTTCCGCCGGTGATCACGCCCTGCATGATGTCGTTGGCGTTGTCGGCAATCTGCTGGTCGAGAGCCTCAACCGCCCGGGCCGGGCCTTCTTCGATAACGGTGCCGTCGGCCTCGGTGATCCTGGATACCACCCGGGGGGCCTGGTAGACGCCGCGAGCGGCGAGCGTCCCGAAAGCGGACGCCATCTCCATCGGCGTCACCTCCTCGGAGCCCAGGGTCAGCGCCGGGAAGGGGTCGATCTTGGTACGGCACGGGTCGGCCGCGGTCGCCACGCAACCCGACCTGGGAGGCATCCACCTCGGCCCGGGGATGCCCATCCGCCGGGCGGTGTCGACCGCCTCTTCCGGACCGACTTTCAAGATCAGCTGGGCGTATACCGTGTTCACCGAGTTGACGGTGGCCTTTCGTAGGTCGATGGTGCCGAAACCCGCGTTGTCGAAGTTGCTCACCTCGCACTTGGGCCGCCAGGCGGACAGGCAGATCTTCGAAGGCCCGCGGAACGTGTTTCCCGGCTGCATCCCCGCCTCGAGCGCCGCTACCAGCACGATCGGCTTGAAGGCGGAACCCGGCTGGCGGCGTCCCTGGATTGCGATGTTGAACTTTTCCGTCAGATAGTCGCGGCCGCCTACCATCGCCTTGACGTAGCCGGTGGAGGGCTCGATCGACACCAGCGAGGCGTAGGGATCGCCGGGGGAGGGCAGAGCCTCGTGGACCGCCGCCTCGGCCAGATCCTGCATCCGGGGATCTATCGTCGTGGTGACCTCCAACCCCCCGTTGAAGGTCCGTTCCACGCCGTAACGGTCCTGGAGGTACTTCTTCACCGCATCGACAAACCACGGGTACCGGTAGATCTCTTCGGTAGGCCGGGCCTCCTGCAGGACCGGCTTGTCCCGGCGGGCCTCGTTCGCCTCATTCGAGGTGATGAACCTGCCGGCCTCCATACGGCGAAGGACCTCCATGCGCCGGGCTTCGGCCCGGGCGGGGTTCTGGTAGGGAGAGTAGCGGTTGGGCGCCGGAATCAATGCCACCAGCTGGGCCGACTCCGACACCGTCAGCTCTTTGGCGCTCTTACCGAAGAAGGTGTTGGCGGCAGCCTCGACGCCGTAGGACCCCGCCCCGAAGTACACCGTGTTCAGGTAGCGCTCCAGGATCTTTTCCTTGGTCACCTCCCGCTCCAGCTGGGAAGCGATCTGCGCCTCCTGGATCTTGCGGGTAAACGTGCGCTCTTTGCCGACGAACACGGTGCCCACGTACTGCTGGGTGATTGTGGAAGCCCCCCGCAGCCGCTGGCCCGAGGTCTGGGATTCGGTGACCGCCTTGAGTATTGCCATGAAGTCGAGACCCTGGTGCTCGAAGAACCGGGAGTCCTCCGAGGCCACCGCAGCCCGCGTCAGATGCCTGGGCATGTCGCGGTAGTCGATCGGCACGCGGTAGTTGGCGCCTCTCAGGGTGGCTATCAGGGACCCGTCGGCCGCGTAGATGTGGCTGGAGCGGGCTATGTTGACACCCTGGGGTTCGGGGATCACCACGGGCGGCGAGAGCTTGAAAAAGTAAAGGTAGGCCCCCAGGCCGGTGATCCCCACCAGGAGCAGCGGCAGCCCTATCAGCAGCAGGCCGGCGGCGATGGCGATATCTAGTGGGGTTCGACGGATGGTGCCAAGGCGTTCGACAAAAGTCATGCGTACTAGGATATTCCCCCTTCGGCAAACACCATGAAAAAGCCTCGTTTCCCCCGGACCCCGACGAAAGGCCCACTTTCTTGAACACTCCGGCCGGCGCGATTCGCAAGCTTCTGGCGGACGGCACCACCGTCAACATGCCCGGTGTCTACGATGCGCTCACAACCCGCCTGGCCGACCGGGCCGGCTTCGAGGTCCTGTTCGTCTCCGGCTATTCGGTCTCCGCATCGCGCCTGGGCGCCCCGGACTACGGCTACCTGACCCAAAGCGAGATCGCCGATACCGCGCGCTCCATCTGCTCCAACACCGATCTGCCCGTGATCGTCGATGCCGACACCGGTTACGGCAACCCGCTGAACTGCATCCGGACCGCCGACCTGCTCCATGGAGCCGGAGCGGCCGGGATCTTTTTGGAGGACCAGGCATGGCCCAAAAAGTGCGGGCACTTTGCCGGAAAAAAAGTGGTGGAGACCGAGGAGTGGCTGGCCAAGCTGAAGTCGGTGCTCGACCAGCGCGAGCGGGGGGTCGACCTGTTTCTAGTGGCCCGGACCGACGCCCTCAGCACGCGGGGAATCGAGGACGCGATAGACCGCGCCCGGCGGGCGCGGGACCTGGGGGCGGATGCGGTCTTCGTCGAGGCCCCGCCCACCCTGGAGGCCCTGGAGCGGGTGGCCGCTGAGGTGGAGGACGTGGTCCGGGTCGCCAACATGATCGAGGGAGGCCGCACGCCCCTGCTCAGCCAAACCGAGTTGCACGACCTGGGTTACGACCTGATTGTGACCCCGCTGACCGCCCTGTTCGCGGCGACGAAGGCGGTGCAGGAGGTGCTTTCGGTGCTGAGAACCGAAGGGACGGTGCGGGAGCACCAGGACATGATGGTCTCGTTCGGGGGGTTTGAGCCCATAGTCGACCTGGACGGCCACCGAGCCCTGGAAGAGAGGTACCGCTAAAGCCGCGTCCGGCGACGACTGCCGCCCACCGCCCTAGCCTCTTGTCGACCAGTCGTCTTCGGCGAGCCGGCAGAGGTGTCCGGCCAGCTCGGCCGGTGCCGACAGCAGCGGAAGGTGCCCGGACTGCATGTCGACCACCCGATCGCAGACCGTGATGCGGCACATTCGCTCCTGGGAGGCGAGCGGGACCACCCGGTCTTCCAGGCAGCGAACGTAGGCCCGGGGGATCCGGCCGAACCGGTCGTCGGTAAGCGCGAGGGGTGTCCTCAGCGGGCCCAGCGGCTCCGGTCTCCAGCGGTCCAGCGCTCTGCGCCGGGTGCCGGGCGAGCAGTCGGGATAGAAGCCGTATTCGATCACCGAGCGGTCGACGTCGACCAGGCCGTCCCGCTCGCTGACCAGCAGGTTGCCGGGGGAGAGCACCGAGGCGTTCGCCCCCGCCCCCCGGGGCGAGGCAAACCCGTGCCTCCACACCGATTGCCCGTCGCGCAGCAAGAACCCGCATACCGATACCAGCGAACGGACCGCTTCCGGGTGCAGTTCGGCGGTCTGGGATGCGACCGCTCCGCCGAAGCTGTGGCCGACCAGCACCACCGGCTCTCCGCGCGCCGCCAGCACGGCGCCGATCGAATCGGTGTACGCGCGCAGCGTGAGCCCGGCCGCAGGCGTGGTGTCTCCGCCGTGGCCCGGCAACTCGGGGATCACCACCGTGTGGCCCCTCTCCCGCAGGAGGGCGGCCACCTGGTCCCAGCACCAGGCGCCGTGCCACGAACCGTGAATCAGCACCAGGGTCGCCGTAGATGCCTCCTGCCGATTGGATGCGAACTAGGTACGATCGGGAAACTGTGAGTCTAGACGCCTCCCGTACCGATCTTGCCGGCCTCAACCGGCGGCACCTTTGGAACCCTTTCACCCAGATGAAGGGGTATCTGGAAGCCGGCCCGCTGGTGATCGAGCGGGGAGAGGGAGTGCGCCTCTACGACGTGGAGGGCAACTCCTACCTGGACGGCAACTCCTCGCTGTGGGTGAACATCCACGGCCACAACCGCCGGGAGCTGAACGAGGCGATTACCGCGCAGCTCGGCATGATCGCCCACTCAACTCTGCTCGGCATGGGCAACGTGCCGGCGATCGAGCTGGCGGCCGGGCTGGCCGGCATAGCCCCCGCCGGGCTGAACAAGGTCTTCTACTCGGACAGCGGCGCGACCGCGGTCGAGATCGGACTGAAGATCGCGTATGCCTACTGGCGCCGGCTGGGCAGGCCGCAAAAGAGCGGATTTCTCAGCTTCCGCAACGCCTACCACGGGGATACCGTCGGAGCGATGAGCCTGGGGGGGATCGACCTGTTTCACGACGAGTTCGGGGACCTGCTCTTTCCGGTGGAACGGGCCCCCTATCCCAACGCCTACCGGTTCGACGGCTCCGAGCAGGAGTGTTGCCGGGCCGGCCTGGCGGCGGTTGCCGGGATTCTGGAGCGCAAGGCGGAGCGGATCGCCTGCGTGGTGGTCGAGCCGCTGGTGCAGGGGGCCGCGGGTATGGTGACGATGCCTCCCGGCTTTTTGGCCGGCCTGGCGCAGCTCAGCCGGCAGCACGATGTTCTCCTGCTGGCCGACGAGGTGGCCACCGGGTTCGGCCGCACGGGACGCATGTTCGCCTGCGAGCACGAAGCGGTGGCGCCGGACATTCTGGCGATCGGCAAGGGCCTGACCGCGGGGTACTTGCCGGTGGCCGCCACCTTGACCACCGACCGGATCTACGACGCCTTCTGGGGCGAACACTCGGAGCTGAAGACGTTCTTCCACGGCCACTCGTTCACCGGAAACCAGCTGGGCTGCGCGGTCGCATTGGCGAGCCTCGAATTGTTCCGAAAGGACCGGCTGGTCGAGCGGGTGCAGGTCCTGGCGGCCCAGGTGGCCGACCAGCTGAAACCGGTGGCCGCCCTGGACCACGTGGGTGACGTCCGGCAGCAGGGCCTGATGGTGGGTATCGAGCTGGTGGAGGACCGGCAGACCGCGCGGCCCTATCCGTGGGAGCTGGCCGTCGGGGCGCAGGTCTGCCGAAGGGCGCGGGAACTGGGCATGATCACCCGGCCCCTGGGCGACGTAGTCGTGTTCATGCCGCCGCCGGCTGCCGAACCGGAGGACCTGCAGGCCATGACCGCTATTCTGCTACGGGCAATACGCGAGGTGACCGAGCGGTGAGGGGCCTGTTCGTCACCGGAACCGACACCGGGGTCGGCAAGACGATAGTGACCGCCGGACTGGCCGGCGCCCTGCGTGCCGAAGGGTTGGATGCCGGGATTGCCAAGCCGGTGCAAAGCGGCCACGCGGTGGACGACCCGGAAGGCGACACCATGCGGCTGGTGACGCTGAGCGGGCTGGACGAGCGTCCCGACCGGGTCAACCTGTACTCGCTGAAGGCGCCGCTGGCCCCGCTGGTGGCGGCCCGGATGGAGGGTGTCCGCATCGAAGCCGGCCCGGTGGTCGAACACGTTCGGCGGGCGGCGTCGGGGCGCGACGCGATCCTGGTGGAGGGGGCCGGGGGCTTCCTGGTCCCGCTGGCGCCGGACTGGACGGTTGCCGATCTCGCGGCTGCGCTGGACCTGCCGGTGCTGATAGTCGCCCGTCCGGGCCTGGGGACCGTCAACCACACCCTTCTCACCGTGATCGCGGTGCGGCGGGCCGGCCTGCAGGTGGCGGGAGTAGTGCTGAACGGGTGGGACACCGGCACCGACGCCAGCCGGTATAGCAACGCCGCCCTGGTGGAGGAGTTCGCCCGGGTGAGGGTGCTCGGCCAGATCCCCCGCCTGAGCGGGTTGCTCACCCCCGGCCGGCTGCGTGCGATGATCAACAATCATGTCGACCTAGAGCCTCTTCGCCGCTGCATGACGCCGCCGCGGTTCCAGGCTCCCGCTGCAGGAGGAACCATCCGCTGAATCCGCCACCGGACACCGCCGCCGCCTCGCTGGCCGGGCGGTGGGACGACCTGGCCGGACGGGTGCTCGATGGCCGGGTTCCCACCGACGCCGAAGCTCTTGAGATCCTGCGCTCGGACGACGGCGGCCTGCTGGGTCTTCTGCACGCCGCCTTTCGCATCCGGCGGGCCTACTTTGGGGTGAGGGTCAAGCTGAACATGCTCGTAAATGCCAAGAGCGGCCTGTGTCCGGAGGACTGCGGGTACTGCTCGCAGTCCCGGGTCTCCAGCGCCCCCATTGCCAAGTACCGGATGCTGTCGGCGGAGGTGCTCGTCGCCGGGGCGCACGAGGCGTGGGCCCGCCGGGCTGCCACCTACTGCATCGTGGCCAGCGGCCGGGGGCCGTCGGCGCGGGACCTGGACGAGGTGACCTCAGCGGTGCGGCAGATCAAATCCGAGCTGCCGATGAAGGTCTGTGCCTGCCTGGGCCTGCTGACCGACGACGACGCCGCCAGGCTGAAGGAAGCCGGCGTCGACCGATACAACCACAACCTGAACACCTCGTCCGGCCACCACGCGAACATAGTCTCCACCCACACCTACGAGGACCGGGTGCGGACGCTGGGCGCGGTCAAGGCGGCGGGGATCTCCCCGTGCAGCGGTTTCATCGCCGGCATGGGGGAGAGCGACGAGCAGATCGTGGACGTCGCCCGGGCGCTGGCCGCACTCGACGTGGATTCCATACCAGTCAACTTTCTGACCCCGATACCCGGGACTCCGCTGGAGAACCTCGACCACCTGGACCCGCGCCGGTGTCTGAGGATCCTGTCGCTGCTGCGCTTCATGTGCCCGTCCAAGGAGATCCGGGTTGCCGGCGGACGGGAGGTTCACCTGCGCTCGCTCCAGCCGCTGGCTATGTACCCGGCCAACGCCATCTTCATCGGCGACTACCTGACCACGACGGGCCAGGCGGCCGAGGAGGACTACCGGATGATCGAGGATCTGGGCTTCGAGATCGAAAGGTGCGCCCTCTGAGCGACTGGGACGCCTGGGTCTCGTCGAGGCTGGACCGCCTTGAGCGGCAAGGGCTTGTGCGCACGCTCCGGCCCCTGGAAAGAACCGATGCCCGTACCGCCCACCGGGAGGGCCGGGAGCTGGTCAACTTCTCATCCAACGACTACCTCGGACTGTCCCGGCACCCGGCGCTGCTGGCCGGCGCCCAGCGGGACCTGCAGAAGGGGACCGGGGCCACCGCATCCCGGCTGATGGCCGGCACCGATTACGACTACGACGCCCTCGAGAACGCGGTGGCGTACTTCAAGCAGACCGAGGCGGCGGTGGTCTTCGGCAGCGGGTACCTGGCGAACATCGGCACGATCCCGGCTTTCGTGGGCCGGCACGACGCAGTCTTCAGCGACCGGCTGAACCACGCCAGCATCGTGGACGGGATCCGGCTCTCCGGCGCCCGGGTGTTCCGGTATGCCCACAACAACGTCGAGGACCTGGAGCAGCTCCTGAAGCAGGCCGACGGAGCGGAGCGCAAGCTGATCGTCACCGAAACCCTGTTCGGGATGGACGGGGACTTCGCGCCCCTAGCCGAGATCGTAGAGCTCAAGAACCGCTACTCGGCGGCGCTGATGGTCGACGAGGCCCACGCGGTAGGGGTCCGCGGCGACCAGGGGCGGGGCCGGGCTCACGAGCTGGGCCTTGCCGAGGAGGTGGAGGTGCACATGGGCACCTTCAGCAAGGCTCTGGGAGTGTACGGGGGTTACGTTGCCACGAAACGCAGCTGGGCCCGCCATCTGGTCAACTCGGCCCGCAGCTTCGTCTACACCACCGCGCTTCCTCCGGCGTTGATCGGAGGAGTGGGCGCCGCGATCGAGATGGTGATGGCGGCAGACTATCTGCGGGAGCGCCTCGCCCACCTCACGGAAATGTTCGCGGACGGTGCTCGATGCCTGGGGATGGGGACGGTTTCGTACTCTCAGATCCAGCCGGTGGTAGTGGGGGCTGCGGCCGACGCGGTCGACATCAGCCGGCGCCTGGAGGAGATGGGGGTTCTCGCGGTGGCGATCCGGCCTCCCACCGTTCCGCAGGGCCGGGCTCGGCTGCGCTTTTCGATCTGTGCCGCCCACACAGAGCAGGACATCTCGCTTGCTCTGGAAGCGCTTGCCCGGGCGTCGGAGGAGTCGGCCCGTGCCGGTTGACCTTCTGGTCGGGCTGGACAAGGCGGCGGTTGCTCGCCGTTTCAACCGCAGCGCCGCCACCTACGACGCCTCGTGCCGGGTTCAGCGCCGGATGGCGGGCCGGCTTCTCGAGCGCTTGGACAAAATAGAGCACAGTCCCGGGAGGATTCTTGAGCTGGGATGCGGCACCGGCTTCTTGACCGCGATGCTCGCCCGGCGCTTCCCGGGCTCCCGGATCCTCGCGGTCGACTTCGCCGAGCGAATGATCGACATCGCCCGGGGGAGGGGTTGCGGCGAGCGGACGAGTTTTCGGGTGGCCGATGCCGAGGTGGCCGACTTCGGCCTTGCCGGCTACGACCTCATCGTCTCCAATGCCACAGTCCAGTGGTTCGAGGAGCCATCCATCTCGATGTCCCGGCTGGCTGCAGCTTTGCGGCCCGGCGGCTGGATGCTGCACTCGTCGTTCGGGCCGGCGACCTTTCGGGAGCTGAAACTGGTTTTGCGGTCCTCGCCGGGCTTGGGAGTTAGTCACCCCCATCCGGCCGGTCTGCCGCTGCGCAGCGCCCCCGAGTGGGAGGCCGTGCTGCGGGCCGGCGGACTGGATCGGGTGGAATGCGACTCCCGGTTGCGGGTGGTGTATTACGCAGATGCGGCCGGCTTTCTCCGGGAGCTGCAGGCGACCGGTGCAACCTACCGTCCGGCCGCCGCAGGGGCGGGGCGCATGACGCCGGCAGCGCTCGGGGATGCGCTCGCCCGGTACGACCGCGGTCACCGGTCGCCCGAGGGCGTCCCCGTGACCTACGAGCTGTTGGAGATCATCGGCCGCTCGCCTTGGTCAAGCACGACTTAACGGGGAAAGAAAAGTAGGATGGCATAGAGCTTGGATCACGATTTGCCGATTCTTCTGGCCGGAAAGGAGCAGCGCAATGTACGAGGACGACGCAGAGAACGCCCGAGCAGCTCTTCGTGCACTGTGGGGAGCCAGTGGTCAGTTGGACGGGGCCGAGGGCCTGGGCAAGGAGCAGCAATTTGCCGGTGTGAGCATTCCCACCGATGTCCGCTCCGAGGGCAACGACGGAAAGGGCGGGGACAGCGCCGAGGGCGGCTTCGGCAGCTCACGGCACCACGAGGTCGGACTGTCGGACTTCGGCAAGACCAACGAGGCCACGTTCGACCGGGGCGAGGCTGCCTCCAAGCTGAAAGAGGCGTGGAGGTCCACGCTGATCGCTGAAGGCAAGATGGGATCCAAGAGCCAGAGTCTTGGAAAAACGGCCAAGGAGACCAGCGAAAAGTTCAAAACCGGCGCGGACGGAGCCGTTCAACAAAGACCCGGTTCGGTGGACGACGCGTAGGTTTGCAGTAAGCGTTAGATTAGGATCACTTTTTCACCATCGATAACTTTGTGAAGAATCTGCGGTTAAAGGTCAAAAGGAGGAACGAATGCTAAAGCGGCCCAAGCTCAGCAAGCGTGAGAATGCTTCGAGTGCCCCGACTTCGAGCGCCCCGACCAGTGGAAGCAGCAGCAGCACCCCACCGCCCCTTCCGCGCTCCGGCGGCTCCGGCATCTCGCCGGCAGCTCTGCAGGCTGCCCTCGGCGGCGGCTACCAGAGTCCCACCGGCGGCGGCGGCGGAGGTTCGGCTGCCAGCGGTATCTCCAATTCGGAGCTCGGCTATGCACTGACCGGCGGCGGCACCTCTGCGGGCAACCGTTCGGTTCCCTCGAGCCGGCACACCTCGTACCCGCTGCCCGGAGACCTGACCGGACTTCCGGCCCGTGCGGGAACCCGCACCGGTCCCCGGACCACGTCGTACCGGATCCCGCTCCAGCGAGGCGCGCAGAGCAACGTCTACGACACCGTCAATTAGCAAGCTTCGTCCCGGGCGCAGGAGCAATCCTGCGCCCGTGGCATGTCCGGGCCGCGTTCGGCCCGAACGTGGCCGACGCGAAATCTCCTAGATGGACGGCAGCCCCTCCAATCGCCTGGCCGGCGAATCAAGTGCCTATTTGAAGCGGCATAGCTCGCAGGCTGTTGACTGGCATCCGTGGGACGGCGAGGCTTTTCGGCGAGCCTCGGCCGACGGCCGGCCGGTGCTCGTGTCGATCGGCTACTCCACCTCGTGGCAGTGCGCTGCGGTCGATCGCTACTACGAGGACCCCGAGGTGGTGGGGGTCGTCAACGATCGGTTCGTCCCCGTCAAGGTGGACCGGGAGGAGCACCCGGAGGTCGATGCCCACCTGACGGAGCTCCTGGGCCTGCGGGGGGCCGAGGCCGCATACCCCCTGACCTTGTTCCTCACGCCCGAAGGCGCTCCTTACGAGGCCCGTCCTGCGGTCCTGGGCGATACCCCGGCAGACTTCAGGACTGCTCTCGAGGCGGCGGCCCGGCGGTGGACCGATGATCCGGACCAGACCCGCCGGCAGGCCAGCGAGCTGGCCGAGCGCCTCAAGCGCTCGGCGGCGGGAGCCCCGCGGGGGGAGGGGGTGGGACCGGCGCTGCTTCAGCAGGCGGTGTTCGGCATCCAGGCGGCCTTCGACGACATCAACGGCGGCTTCGGCGAAGCGCCGCGCCCGGCCCACGTCCCGGCTATCGAGTTCATGCTGCGGGCCGGCGGCCGCGGCGTGGCCCGGGCGACGACGGTGGCCGAGGCTACCTTGCGCAAGATGGCCCAGGGGGGCATCTACGACCAGATCGGTGGGGGATTTCACCACCTGTCGGTTGACCGCACCTGGCGGGTGCCCAGGTTCGAGAAGCTGCTCGTGGACAACGCTCTGCTCGCCCGCTGCTATACCCACGCCTGGCAACTGCTGAAGGACGATACCTTCAGGCGGATCGCGCTCGAGACGCTCGAGTACCTGCTCCGGGACCTGGCCGACCCGGCGGGAGCGTTCTTCGCCGGGGAGTTCGCCGGCGAGGAAAGTGAGGGAGATTTCTACACCTGGACGTTCCAGGAGTTCAATTCGGTGGCGCCCGACGCAGCGCAGGCCTACGGGGTCGGCCCCAAGGGGAACTTCCGGGGGCGCAGCGTCCTCAGCCTGGTGGGCGACGAGGTGCCGGGGGCGGCCCGTGCCGCCCTGCTCCGCAGACGGGCGGATCGCCCCCGTCCCGCCCGGGACGAGAAGATCCTTACTTCCTGGAACGGCCTGACGATAGCGGCCCTGGCCGAGACTGGAGCGGCGCTGGACCGTCCGGATCTCGTGGAGGCGGCCCGGCGGGCGGCGTCGACGGTCCTTCTTCGAAACCGCCACCGCTCCACCGGCAGGCTGTGGCACACCCACCCGAACGAGGCCGGCGCCGTGCCGGGCATGCTGGAGGACTACGTGATGCTCGCCGAGGGCCTCTACACGCTGTGGGAGACCACCTTCGAGCCGGAGTGGATCACCACCTGCGAGGAGATCGTCCGCACCATGCTGGAGGAGTTCTGGGACCCGGCGGGCGGACTGTTCACCACCTCCGCCAACCACGACTCCCGCCTGGGCCGGCGAAAGGATCCCCGCGACGGCATCGCCCCATCGGCGGCGGCGGTGGCTTCGGTGCTGTTGGGCAAACTCTCGGTGCTGACCGGAAACCAGGATTACGCCCGCCGGTCTGCTGGAATAGTCGACGACGCTCTGGGATACCTGCAGGACCGCCACCTCGACGTGGCCGCCATGTTGAGCGCGGTCGACGCCCAACTGGCGCAGAAGATCGAGATAGTGGTTCTGGGCTCAACCTCGGACCGGCGGACCCGCGAGCTGCGCAAACAGATCTGGGTGCACTACCTGCCCAACAAGGTGTGCGCCGGCGCCCCGCCCCTCATTCCGTTCCCCATGCTCGAGGGCAAAGAACCGGTAGGCGGCGCCCCCACCACCCACGTGTCGCGCGGCGGCACCCGAAAGCCCCCCGTCCTGGAGCCGGAGGATTTCGAGCAGGCACTCAAGTTCTGGAGCAGCCCGTCGGACAGGCAGGTCAGCCGGGTTACCGCCCTCATAGGCAACGCGCTCCAGCGCCGGCACTTTTTCGACAACCTGCAAAACCCGGCATGGATAGAGCCGCTTCGGGAGGCCGGGCTGTTCGAGGTACCGCCGGAGCCCATCTACGATTTCACCGAAGGCACCGTCGGGTCGCCGCCCTGGCCGCAGTCCAAGTACCTGGCCCGGATGGCGGCGTTCAACCCGGAGACCGTCCAGCAGGTGGCGCTGAACGTGCCGGACGCCGAGAACGTCCAGGTCCACGAGGATCTAGCCGACGTGGCGCTGGCCCTTCCGCCCGAGCTGGCGGTCCGCTTTGTCCCCAAGGTCCGTGAGTGGTTGCGCTCGCCCTATCTGCTGCATCTTCCCGAGAAGCTGGGCAACCTAATGGTGAGCCTGGCGCAGGGTGGGCAGACCGCCGCCGCCGTCGACCTGGCCGAGGCCCTTTTCGAGCTGCGCCCGGGCGACCCCTCGGCAACCAAGCAGCCGGTCTGGCTGGCGCCTGAGCCGCGGGGCCGCTTCGGCCGCTTCACCTACGAGACCCTGGTCGTCGAACAGCTCCCCCTGCTCGCCGACAAGGCGCCGCTGCCCACGTTGGAGCTGGCGGCGAACCTGCTGTCGACGGCGATCGAGCTTTCCTTCGCGCCGGGCGACCAGGACCCGCCGAACGATTACTCCCATCTGTGGCGGCCCGCCATCCACGAGCACGAGCAGAACGTCGACAAGACCCTCAGGGACCCGCTGGTCAATTCCTTGGTGGACATATCAGAGCGAATTGCCCGGGACCAGCCCTCCCTGGTGACCGAGCTGGTTCAACGGCTCGAGCGCCGGGAGTGGCACATCTTCCGCCGGGTTGCCCTCCACCTGTTGAGGGTGTGGCCGGAGATTGCCCCGGAAGCGATCTCCCGGCGGCTTACCGACCGGCACCTGTTCGGTGACCCGCATTTCCATCATGAGTACCTGCTGCTCGCCCGCGACCACTTTGAGGAGCTCACGCCGGAGGACCAGGCCGTGATTCTCGGATGGGTGGACGACGGACCGGACCTGCAGCTGTGGGGATCCGACCCACGCACCCTGGCCATGGAGGAACCCGGCGACGCCGACGAGTACCGGGACCGGTGGCGCCTGGACCGCCTGGCCATGCTGCACGAGTCCCTGCCGCCGGCTCATCTGCAGAAATACGATCAGCTCGTCGAGCGCTTTGGACCTCCCGAGCACCCGGACTTCGTCGTCCATCTCCCGGCGGCCCGCACCGACCCAACCACGCCCAAGCAGGCCGACGAGCTGCGTGAGCCCGAAATCGAAGAGCTGGTGCACTACCTGGCCTCGTGGAGGCCCACCCCGGGCCTGGGCAACCCGACCACCGAAGGTCTGGCAAGAAAGCTGGCGGCGGTGGTGGCCACGGAGCCGGCGAGGTTCGCCGACGCAGCAGCTCTGTTCAAAGAGCTCGACCCGCCCTACGTGTGGGCGGTGCTTCAGGGCCTCCGGGAGTCGGCCGAGGGATTTGAGTTCGAATGGAAGCCGGTGCTCGATCTTGCCGCCTGGGTGGCGAGCGCCGGGACCGGGAGCCAGGCCGCCCGCTGGCGTCCGGCTCGCCTTGAGGTGAGCCGGCTGCTGTCACGCGGCTTCGGCCAGGGACCGGCTCAGATTCCGTTCCGGTTTCGCAAGGCGGCGTGGCAGGCGATCCGGCCCCTCACCGACGACCCCGACCCCGACGCCGCTCGCCTCCCCGCCGGGGGAATAGCCGACAGCGCGGCCGCCCAGTCGATAGCCACGGTGCGGGGAGAGGCGATGCATGCGGTGGTCCGTTACGCCCTGTGGGTCCGCCGGGAGATCGAGACCAGCCCGGACGTCAAGGAGCGGCTCTCCCGCGGTCTGGACGAGATGCCGGAGGTGCGGGAGGTGCTCGAGGCTCACCTGGATCCGGTGATTGACCCGTCACCAGCCGTTCGGTCGGTCTACGGCAGGTGGTTCTCGTTTCTGCTGATGCTCGACAACCACTGGGCGACCGAAAAGGTAGGAACGATCTTTCCCCGGGATCCTTCCCTCGAACACCTGCGTGACGCCGCCTGGGAGGCGCATGTCAGCTTCTCGTCCCCCTACGACCACCTGATGAGCGTCATCGAGGAGGAGTACCGTCGCGGGGTCGAGCTGGTCGGCCGCTTCAACACCCGTCCGGACAACGCGGTGGCGCCGGAGAACCGCCTTGCCGAACACCTCATGGTTTTTTACCTGCGGGGCCGGATCGCGCTGGACCGGGCCGGTCTGCTCGGCCGGTTCCTGGCTGAAGCCCCCGACGAGCTTCGCCACCATGCGCTGGCATTCGTCGGCCGCAGCCTGAAAAACCAGCCGGGACGTGTCCCCACCGACTTTGCAATGCGGATCCAGGCCCTGTGGGACCGCCGGATGCAGGCTGCCACCGAGGGGGACAACCCTGCCGGCTTCACCCGGGAACTGTCGGCGTTCGGCTGGTGGTTTGCCTCGGGCAAGCTCGAGACCTCGTGGTCAATCAGGCAGCTGATGAAGGTCCTGGACCTGGGGATCAAGGTTGAGCCGGCCAGCCTGGTGATTACCCGGCTGAAGGAGATGGAGGAGTCCTATGCGGCCCAAAAGGTCCGCGCGCTGGAGCGGATCCTGGCCATGGAGCAGGACAGCGTGAGCCTCGTCGCATGGACCGAGGACGCCCGGGAGATCCTGAACGAGGCCATCGGCTCCGGTGACGAAGCCACCCGCACCACGGCCCTGAGGCTTTTGAGATTTTTCGACGTCCAGGAGCTGGAGGAACTGGTGCGCTGGGACCAGTAAGCCGCCGCCCTTGGGTGCCCTCCGGGCGGCTTGCCAGAGCCGGGGGGGACTCTGATAGAGTCTTTTCCTGTAATACCACTTACAGCGCGCAAAAATGAGGGGTCTTGACCGCTCGGAGTCGCCGCTATAAGGTCTCGAATAGAGTTAGAATACCCACCGATTTGCAGGAGCCTCGGAGCAGAAATCCCCGGGCTAGAGGCATGCGAGAGGAGAACCATGGGAGCACTGAACTTAGCGTCGCACATACCGGGTGAACCCCACCTGTTCGGGTGGTACCTGGGTTTCGGCATAGCGTTCGCCCTGATCGTGGTGATCGTTATCGAGGTACAGGCCATCCTGATGCTGGCCCGCAAGATCGGTACGCAGGCCCAGGCCGCCATCCAGGGCCTGGAGGAGTGCTTCGTCTACACCTCTCCTTTGTTCGATCTGCAAAAGACGGTCGACCACGCCCGAGCCATCGTCGAGGGCCTGTACGGGGTCCGCAAAGGAGTGGGAGGTTAACTAAATGGACGCAAGCGGATATCACTTCTCGGAGATCACCTTTTGGTGGGTGGCCCTCGGCATCGGCTTTGTAGTCGTGCTGGTGGTCATCGCACTGCTCACCCTGCTGCTTCGGCTGGTCCAAGACATCGACGGCGGCGTTATCGGCGTCCGTGACGTCTTGCACCGGGTTGCCGGCAACACCCAGGCGACCTACCTGATCAAAGAGACCGCCCAGGGTGTCGACGCAGTCCTCAACGAGGGCCTGCAGCACCACCTGTTCCTCACCCGGGTAATGACCTCCAACTTTGGTCGTCCCACCGGCAAGCCGAAGATCGGAAGGAGGCCTGGACAGTAATGGTTGGACTACTGACCCTGCTGACAATCATCGACATCGTTGCACTGGTTGGCGTCCTGGCGCTGTTTTTGATCCTGATCGCCAACCGCCTGAACAACATCAACGCCAACCTGGCCGACTCCTCGGCCACGGTAGGAGCCATCGTCGGACACGTCGAGCCGATCATTCCCGGCCTCGGACAGATCAACCGAACCCTGGGAGTCATCGCCGGCGCACTGCCCCTGCTCTACGGGCTGACCGACAAGATCACCTCCCCCACGGGCAAGAGAGTCAACTAAGCTTCAAAGCTGCTCTAGGATCGAATACCCGGCCGGATCATCCGGCCGGGTATTTGTTTTTCCAGGGGTATTGTGAAGGGGGCCTGCTTGGATCTGCCGCTCAACGTTTTCGGCAAGGTGTTCGGGCGCCGGCTTCCTACGGTGGACGGACAACTGGAGGCGCCGGGAATCGCCGGGCCGGTCACCATCCGTCGGGACGGATGGGGGATCCCCCATATCGAGGCAGGCTGTGAAACGGACGGCTGGTACGGCCTGGGTTTTTGCCACGGGCAGGACCGGTCGTTTCAGCTGGAGACCCTTCTTCGGGTGATCAGGGGAACCCTGGCGGCGCTGGTGGGCAAGGACGGAATCCCCATCGACCGGCTGTCCCGCCGGGTGGGGTTCAGCCGCAACAACCGGCGCCAGCTTGCCGGGTTTGCGCCCGAGATCCAGGGCCAGATAGCTTCGTACGTGGCCGGAGTAAACGCCGGCAGGGCCATCGGTTCTCCCCGCAAGGCGCACGAGTTCGCGCTGCTGTCCTCCAAGCCCAGTCCATGGACCTCGTCGGAGGTGGTAGGGCTGGTCAAGCTTCTGTCGTTCATGTTCTCCACCAACGCCGACTCCGAGCTCGCCCGCATGAAGATCCTCCTGGCCGACGGTCCCGAGGGCCTGGCGGCGGTAGATCCCGGCTACGCAGAGTCCTGGCAGGGTTCGCTGCGCGCGGAGGCCGTTGCCCCCGCGGTGGACCGCCTGGGCGAGGACCTGGCGGCATTCTCGAAGTTCGTGGGAGCGGGAGGTGCCTCGAACAGCTGGGTCCTGTCCGGGGAGCGGACGGCAAGTGGCCGGCCGCTGCTGGCAAACGACCCGCACCTCCCGGCGCTGCTTCCTTCGGTGTGGTACCTGGCGCACGTGACCACGCCGGACTGGTCCGTGGCCGGAGCCACCCTGGTGGGGGGCCCGGCGGTGGAGGCCGGCCACAACGGGTTCGCCGCCTGGGGAATCACCGCGGCCTTGATCGACAACATCGACCTGTTCCAGGAGGAAATCGGACCGGACGGCACGACGATCAGATCGGGCGACGGGTTCGTACCGTGCGAGGTGGTCACCGAGACCATCAAGGTCCGCTTCAAGAGATCCATCACCGAAAAGGTGGTCATCACCCCGAGGGGACCGGTGGTGAGCCCGGCACTGGACGAGGGGGTGGGGGCGCTTTCGGCAAGTGCCTTCTGGCTGAGAGAGATGCCGGTCGAGGGCTTTTTTCGGGTCCACCACACCACCGGGTTCGAGCAGTTCCGCCGGTGGTTCGAGGCCTGGCCGGCACCCGACCTCAACGTCAGCTACGCCGACACCACCGGGACCATAGGCTGGCAGTTGGTGGGCAACGTGCCGGTGCGCCGGAGCGGTTGGGGGACGGTTCCGCAGCCCGGCTGGGAACATGGTGTCGGCTGGGAGGACGATCCGGCGCCGTTCGACGACATGCCCTATCTGCAGGATCCCCGGAGCGGGTTTCTGGCCACCGCCAACAGCCGCCCCTACCCGAACGTGGACAAGCCGTTTCTCGGCGTGGACTGGATCGACGGTTACCGGCTTGCTCGAATCAACGAGATGATCATGGAGCGGACCGACTGGGACGTCGAGTCGGCGGCCGCCCTGCAGCTGGACGAGCTGTCCATCCCGTGGCGGGACATGAAGGACTCGGTCCTGGGAAGCCCCATCGGTCACCCGGACGCGATGCTTGCGCTGGAGCTGCTTCGGGATTGGGACGGCCGGGTGTCGGCCGGCTCACCCGCCGCCGCAGTGTTCGAGCTGTTCCTGGCCGAGATGGCCCGCCGGGTGGTGATGGCCCGGGCGCCGAAGGCCAGCGACTGGGCGCTCGGCAGGGGTTTCGGCCAGCTCCTTCCTTACACGTCCTTCTCGTTTCGCCGGGTGGGCCATCTGGTCGACTTGCTGAAAGCCGCGCCCCAGGGCTGGTTCGACCGGAGCTGGGAAGAGGAGGTGGAAGCTGCACTGGCCGCAGTCATCCGGGGCCTGCGGGCATCCAATGGTTCGTCGGCCGCCGACTGGGCCTGGGGCAAGGTGAGGCCGGTCGAGCTGAAGCATCCGGTTGGGGAACAAAAGCCGCTCAACAAGCTGTTCAACCTGGGGCCGTTCAGTTGGGGAGGGGACACCAACACAATCGCTCAGACGTCGGTGGACCCGGTGAATGCCACCGACAACCCGGGATTCATCGCCTCGTTGCGGATGGTGGTCGACGTGGGCAACTGGGACGAAAGCCGCTGGGTGATCCCGGCGGGCCAGTCGGGAAATCCGCTGTCCCCGCACTACGAGGACCAGCTTCCTTTGTGGAAGAAGGGAGCCGGTGTTCCGATCCCCTGGACGGCCGAAGCCGTGGCCAAGGCCACGGTTGCGACTCTGAAGCTGGTACCGGCGGGGCGCTAGCCCGAAAGGCAATCCCTCCCGGCCCGGTGCTGCGAATCGATCTGGGGGAATGCTCCGGCGACGCCGGTCGTTGCGGGTTGGTAACGGTAGGAGGCAATCTGCATGCAGCGCGAAGGATCCCGGCTGGACCTCAGCGCCCGGCTGGTCATGACCACGCTCTACCAACGGCTTGCCGAAGCCGGTCTTTGGAGCCATATCCGTTCGGTGGGGTGAAGCTGGACCCGCGGGATCGGCGGGGCGTCCTTCACCACCCACGACAACCAGGCGTTCCTGGCCGACCTCGTCGCCAGCGGCCGCTTTTGCCGGGACACCGGCGCCGGGGGGCTCCTGCATCAAGGCTTCACATCCGTGCGGGAGGTGGTGAGCGGCAACGGCCTTCACCTCTCGCTAAGCGCAGACAACCGGATCCTCGTGCATATCGACGACCACTCGCCGGTGTCGGGGGTGCGGGAAGACGGTGGTTGCCGCTACGAGCGGGCCCGTGCCCTGGAACACATCCGCCACGAGGTGATCCCCCTGCTCACCGGCTCGCACCGCAGGCGCAAGGAGGAGGCCGCCAATCCGGACGAGGCCTACCTGCTCCGGGAGATCGGAACGGCGGAAGCCGAACTCCGCAGGGCTCTCGACGACCCCGACCGGTTCGATGTGCCCGGCACCGCCATCAAGCTTGCCTCGCTGCTGTCCGAAGCCGGGGATTACGCGGGTGCCCGCGGGTTTTACGAGGTGGCCGCCAACTCGGGCCACGAGGATTACGCCGCCGCCGGGTCGTTCAGTCTGGGGACGCTGCTGGAACGCCTGGAGGACTGGGAGGGCGCCATGGGTGCCTACCGGCGGGCGGTGCTCTCCGACCACCCCGAGATCGGGCCGTGGGCCGCGTCCAGCCTGGCCACCCTGCTGGAGAGCCGTAAGGAGTACGACCGCGCGAAGCAGATATACCGGCACGCCATCGACTCCGGTCATCCCGAGATCTCGCCGTGGGCCGCGGTTGAGCTCGGCGGCCTGCACGGCGAACTGGAGGAGGCCGGCGAAGCCGAACGCTGCTACCGGGAGGCGGCCCAGTCGTTGCACCCGGAGTTTGCGCCCTGGGCGATGCTCAGCCTGGGCAGCCTTCTGGAGCGCACCGGCCATCCGGGCAGGGCGGAGGGGGAATTTCGCCGGGCCATCGACTCCCGCCACCCCGACGCCGCCCAGTGGGCCCTGGTGAGGTTGGGGAATCTGCTGAAAAAGAACCGCCCCGAAGATGCCGCGGACGCCTACGCCCAAGCGGTGGAGGCGGCTCACCCGGAGGTCTCGCCCTGGGCCGCCACTGCGCTGGCCGACCTGCACGAGGCATCCGGCCGGCACCTCCAGGCGGAGGCAATGTACCGGCGGGTGGTGGCATACGACCACGGTGAGGCTTCGCCGGCGGCGCTGGTGAAGCTGGGAAGCCTTTTTTCGAAGCGCGAGGATCACGCCTCCGCCGAGGAGGCGTTTCAGAGGGCAATCGATTCCGGCCACCCCGGCGCATCACCGGCGGCGGCGGTGGCGCTCGGTGGCATGCTCTCTCGCCTGCAGCGCCCCGAAGACGGCGCGGCCGCCTACCGGCGCGCAATGGAGTCGGCCCACCCCGGATTCGCTCCCGCTGCCGCGATGAGCCTGGGGAGTCTGCTCGAGGAGCAGGGGGACACCGAGGGAGCCCGGGAGGCGTTCCTGCAGGCGGCGCAGTCCGGGGACCCGCGGGTTGTTGCCCCGGCTTGTTTGCGCCTGGGCGGGTTGCTTGCCGCCGCCGGCGAGACCGAGGAGGCCCGGCGGGCCTACCGATCCGCCATGGAAACCGGCCACCCCGAGATCTCCCCGGCCGCCGCGGTCAACCTGGGGGCGCTCCTGGAGGAGATCCAGGAGGACGCCGGCGCTGCTGAGGCTTATCGGGCCGCCATGGACTCGCAGAGCGCCGAATGCGCCCCGGCTGCAGCACTTAGCCTCGGCAGCGTGCTGGAGCGTCTGGGGGACCCACAGGGGGCGCAGACGGCTTACCGGGCGGCAGCCCGGTCTCAGGCTGCGGACGTGGCGCCGTGGGCGGGCCTCAGTCTTGGGGGCCTTCTGGAGAGTTCCGACCCGGAGGCGGCGGCAGCGGCGTACCGCGAGGTGGTGGCCGGCAACCATCCCGAGGCGTCAGCCGCCGCGCTGGTCAAGCTCGGCCAGGCGCTGGAGAGCCTGGGCCGCTACGACGAAGCGGAGGCGGCGTACCGGGAGGCCCTGGAGGCCGGCAACCCGCAGGTGGAGGGATGGGCGGCCGTGGGGCTGGCGGACCTGCTTGCTGTCACCGGCAAGGCGGGGGAGGCGGTAGAGCACTACCGGCGCGCTGCCGGCACCGGTATGCCGGGCTTCGCTTCGGCTGCGGCTGTGAAGATGGGGGACCTGCTGGCTGCGATCGGGGAGCCGGTCAAGGCCGGCGAGGCCTACCGGCAGGCGATCTCGGCCGGGGAGCCCGAGCACTCCGCCGACGCGGCTCTAAAGTTGGGATTTCTTCTTCAACGGCCGGGGGGCAGCATATAATCGGGTGCGCAATTCAGGCCTTCACGCTTTACGGAGCACGCGTTCATGAAACC
>Ga0247713_1000541_pt1 | contig 22409 bp, 20 predicted proteins | sample 21E_NmetaG_FD_189936 | JGI IMG/M metagenome (GOLD analysis project Ga0247713, IMG submission 189936) | Soil microbial communities from hillslope of Landscape Evolution Observatory, University of Arizona, Oracle, AZ, United States - 2-1-E_N | ecosystem: Engineered > Artificial ecosystem >... | reverse complement strand
GCGTGGGCCTTTGGGGGTCGGCGGGGGGCGCGCCGGCGGGCGGCCACCTTGAGAACGCACCCGCCCGGGTACAGAAGCGGGGACAACGGCGATAGCATCGCCTGCTCGGCAGGCAACCGACCCCCGGGAACGGTGAGCGTCCAGATGGCGGATCCGCGGCAGCAGACGAGGCCCCAGTTCGGCGCGAACAGCTGGGTCGTCGACGAGATGTACCGCGAGTACCTCGCCGACCCCGACTCCGTCGGTGAGTCGTGGAAGGAGTTCTTCTCCGACTACACCCCCCAGTGGGAGCAGGGTCGCCACGGCCCAGCCGCATCCCAGCCGGCGCGGGGAGGCAACGGGCGCAGCGCCACCGCGACGGCGCCCGCGCCGGCGTCCACCGAGGCGCCCCCGGCCCCGCCCCGGCCGCAGCCGACGGAGCCCGCTGCCGACAGCGACGCCGGCGCGACGCGGGAGCCCCGGGTGCCCGAGGGCGCCAAGCCGCTGCGGGGCGTGGCCGGCGTCATCGCCGAGAACATGAACGAGAGCCGGGCGATGCCGACGGCGACGTCCATCCGGGAGGTGCCGGCGAAGCTCCTCGAGGTCAACCGCAGGATCCTCAACAACCACCTGCGCCGCACCCGCGGCGGCAGGGTGAGCTTCACCCACCTCATCGGCTGGGCGGTCGTGCAGGCGATGGTCCGCATGCCCGTCATGAAGACGAGCTACCACGAGGCGGACGGCAAGGGCTACGCGTACCGGCCCGATCACCTGAACCTCGGGCTTGCGGTCGACGTGGAGCGCAAGGACGGGCGCATCCTGCTCGTGCCGAACATCAAGGAGGCGGACAGCTGCGACTTCGCGGGCTTCTTCTCCCAGTACGAGGACGTGATCCGGCGGGTCAAGAACAACGACCTGTCCCCCGACCTCTTCGCGGGCACGACCGCGACGCTCACGAACCCGGGGACGGTCGGCACGGTCGCGAGCGTCCCCCGGCTCATGCCGGGGCAGAGCGTCATCGTCGGCGTCGGGGCCATCGACTACCCCGCTCAGTACCAGGCCGCTGACCCGCGTGCCCTGGCCGAGATCGGCGTCGGCAAGGTCATCACGCTCACCTCGACCTATGACCACCGAGTCATCCAGGGTGCGGAGTCGGGCATGTTCCTCCGGACCGTCCACGAGCTGCTGCTCGGCGAGGAGGGCTTCTACGACGAGATCTTCGCGAGCCTGTGCATCCCCTACGAGCCGGTCCGCTGGCGCCGCGACGACAACGCGGGGATCGCTGCCGACGGCAGCGACTCGCGGGCGCGAAAGCAGGTCGCCGTCCAGCAGATCATCAACATCTACCGGGTCCGCGGGCACCTCATCGCGAACCTCAACCCGCTCGCGCACACGTTCCGGCGGGTGCATCCCGAGCTCGACCCGGCGACGTACGGTCTGACGATCTGGGACCTCGACCGCGAGTTCGCCACCGGCGGGCTCGGCGGCCTGCGCGCCGACGGCGACGAGTACGACCGGATGAAGCTCAGCGACATCCTGGGCGTGCTCCGCGACGCGTACTGCCGCACCGTCGGCGTCGAGTACATGCACATCCAGGAGCCTGACCAGAAGGCCTGGGTCCAAAGCCACATCGAAGGTGTGCCGACCGAGCTCGACGTCGCCGACCAACGCCACCTCCTCGAACGCCTCAACGCCGCCGAGGCGTTCGAGAAGTTCCTCCACACCAAGTACATCGGGCACAAGCGCTTCTCGTTGGAGGGCGCCGAGTCGGCCATCCCGATGCTCGACGCGGTCCTGTCCGCCGCCGCGGACGACGGGGTGAGCGAGGCGGTCATGGGCATGGCGCACCGCGGCCGGCTGAACGTCCTCGCGAACATCCTCGGCAAGAGCTACGACCGCATCTTCCGTGAGTTCGAGGGCGACATCGACCCCGAGAGCGTCCAGGGATCCGGCGACGTGAAGTACCACCTCGGCTCGTCGGGGCGGCACACCTCGCCGGCGGGCAACGCGATCACCGTCACCCTGTCGTCCAACCCGAGCCACCTCGAGGCGGTCGACCCGGTCGTGGTCGGCATGGCCCGCGCGCGCCTCGACGAGCTCGGCGCGCCCCGCGCGGCCGGCGCCCCGGTGCTGCCGATCCTCGTGCACGGCGACGCGGCGTTCGCGGGTCAGGGGGTCGTCGCCGAGACACTGTCGATGAGCCAGCTCCGCGGGTACCGCACCGGCGGGACCGTCCACCTCGTGATCAACAACCAGCTCGGGTTCACCACGGCCCCCCACCAGAGCCGCTCGAGCGAGTACGCGACCGACGTGGCGAAGATGGTCCAGGCGCCGATCTTCCACGTGAACGGCGACGACCCCGAGGCCTGCGTGCGCGTCATGCGGCTTGCGTTCGCGTTCCGCCAGCGTTTCGGCAAGGACGTCGTCGTCGACATGATCTGCTACCGCCGCCACGGCCACAACGAGGGCGACGACCCGAGCTACACGCAGCCGACCATGTACGCGGCGATCGACAAGCGCCGCAGCGTGCGCAAGGTCTACACCGAGGAGCTCGTCAACCGCGGGGACCTCACCCTCGACGAGGCCGAGCGGGCGCTCGACGACTTCCGCGACCGGCTCGAGGCGGCGCTCAAGGAGACCCGCGAGACGACGACCCCCGCCCGCATCGAGCGGCTGCGCCGCCCGGAGCCGATGGCGACCCGCCCGCACGTCGCGACCGGCGTCGGCTTCGACGTGCTGAAGCAGGTCGTCGAGGCGGTCACGAGCGTGCCGGACGGGTTCACGATCCACCCCAAGCTCGCCCGCCAGCTCGACCGGCGCCGCGGCCTGCTCGACCGTGACGAGGTCGACTGGGCAATGGGTGAGGCGCTGGCCTTCGGTTCGCTGCTGCGTGAGGGGGTGCCGGTGCGCCTCTCCGGCCAGGACTCGCGCCGTGGCACGTTCAGCCATCGCCACAGCGTCCTCATCGACTACGAGACCGAAGAAGAGTACATCCCCCTTGCCCACCTCGACGAGGCACAGGCGCCCTTCATGGCGTACGACTCGCCGCTGAGCGAGTTCGCCGCGATGGGGTTCGAGTACGGCTACTCGGTGCTCCGCAAGAACGCGCTCGTGCTGTGGGAGGCGCAGTTCGGCGACTTCGTCAACGCCGGGCAGGTCATCATCGACCAGTTCATCGTCGCCGCCGAGGACAAGTGGGGGCAGACGTCGGGGCTCGTGCTGCTGCTGCCGCACGGCTACGAGGGCCAGGGCCCCGAGCACTCGAGCGGCCGCATCGAGCGCTTCCTCACGCTGTCGGCCGCCGACAACATCCAGGTGGCGCAGCCGACGACGGCCGCGCAGTACTTCCACCTGCTGCGCCGCCAGATGCGCCGCGACGTGCGCAAGCCGCTGGTCGTGTTCACGCCGAAGGGGCTGCTGCGGGCGAAACCGGCGGCAAGCCCCGCCTCGGCGTTCACCGAGGGCTCCTTCGAGGAGGTGCTGCCGGTGCCCGGCGGGCCGCCCCCCGGCGAGGTGCGCCGGGTGCTGCTCTGCAGCGGGCGGGTCGCCTTCGACCTCGCCACCCGCCGCGACGACGGCGGCGCCCCCGCGACCGTCGTCCGCGTCGAACAGCTCTACCCCTTCCCCACCGAGGCGATCCGCACGACCCTCGAGCGCTTCCCGTCGGCGAGCGAGGTCTTCTGGGTCCAGGACGAGCCCGAGAACATGGGCCCGTGGCCGTTCGCGCACGGGCGGCTGCACCGGCTGCTGCGCGACGACTACACGCTGCGCCACGTCTCGCGGCCGGAGAGCCCGAGTCCGGCCACCGGTTCGAGCACCGTCCACGAGGCACAGCAGGCCGAGCTGCTCGACGGCGCCTTCGCCGGCCTGTAGCCCGTCGTCCCATCACGGGAGTGAGCGACGCCATGGAGCACGCCAAGGACCTGCTCGCGTTCGCGGACGCGGGCCCGTCGCCGTTCCACGCGGTCGCCGAGATGGCGCGGCGGCTCGAGACGGCGGGGTTCACGCCGCTCGACGAGACGGAGCGTTGGGCGCTCTCGCCGGGCCAGTGCCGGTACGTCGTGCGCGACGGCGGGTCGATCGCGGCGTTCCGCGTGGGGTCCGCCCCGCCGAGCGCCGCGGGGTTCCGCCTCGTGGGGGCGCACACCGACTCCCCGGCGTTGAAGGTCCGCCCCCTTCCGGACGTCCGCCGCCACGGCTACCACCAGGTCGGCGTCGAGCCCTACGGCGGGGTCCTGCTCCACACCTGGCTCGACCGTGACCTCACCCTCGCGGGGCGCGTCACCGTCCGTCTGGCCGACGGCTCGCTCGCCAACCGGCTCGTGCGCCTGCCGGGCGCGCCGCTGCGGGTGCCATCGCTCGCCATCCACCTCTACCGCGAGATGCGCGAGGAGGGCCTGCGACTGGACCCGCAGCGCCACATGGTCCCGGTCTGGTCGACGGACGACGCGGACGGTCCCCGGCTCGTCGACACGCTCGGGTGGCACGTCGACGCCGAGCCGGGCGCCGTCCTCGGCTGGGACCTCGTCACCGCGGACACCCAGCCGGCGGCGGCCGGCGGCGCCGACGAAAGATTTGTGCTCGCCTCCCGCCTCGACAACCTCGCCTCCTGCCACGCGGGGCTGTCCGCGCTCGCCGACGGCGGTGGGGCCGCCCACACCCAGCTGCTCGTCGCCAACGACCACGAGGAGGTCGGGTCGTCGTCGGCGGAGGGAGCCGCCGGCTCCTTCCTCGAGGACGTGCTCCGGCGCGTCGTCGCGGCCTGCGAGGACGCCGACCCGCAGACGATCGCCATGGCCGGTGCGCGCTCGCGGCTCGTGTCCGCCGACACCGCCCACGCGGTGCACCCCAACTACGCCGAGCGCCACGAGCCGGAGCACCGCCCGCGCCTCGGAGGCGGGCCGGTGCTGAAGGTGAACGCGAACCAGTCCTACGCGACCGACGCGGGCTCGGGGGCGTGGTTCGCGGCGCGCTGTGCGGACGCGGGCGTCGGGCTGCAGCACTTCGTCACCCGCGCGGACCTGCCGTGCGGCTCGACGATCGGGCCGCTCACCGCCACGAGGCTCGGGATCGCGACCGTGGACGCCGGCGCGCCGCTGCTGTCCATGCACTCGATCCGCGAGCAGGCCGCAGCCGCCGACGTCGCCCCGATGATCGCCGCGCTGAGGAGCCACTTCGACGCCCCGTGACGAGGCGCGGGGTGGTTCTCGGACAGCCGGCGGCCGGCGCACTATGGTGACGGCTTTGGGGAGCCGACGAGGGAGGCCTGGGAGCACGTGGACGACGGCGACGGCGCGCTCGCCGGCCGGCGGGTCCCCAACGCCGCCGCAGGGGTGTACGCCGGCACGAAGCACGCCGTCCATGCCATCACCGAGGGCCTGCGGCGCGAGCTGCACCCGCAGGGCATCCGCGTCGCGATGATCTCCCCGGGGTTCGTCGCAACCGAGCTCGGCGCGGCGACCCCCGATGCGGCCGCACGCGAGCGGGTCGGGCGCAAGCAGAAGGAGATCGGCCTCGCCCCCGCCGACGTCGCCCGGCAGGTCGTGCGGGTCCTCGCCGAGCCGCCGCACGTCGCGGCGCACGAGGTCGCGCTCCTGCCAACCGCGCAGGACTAGCACATGCGCCTCCGGAGGGTTTTGCGCCGCGCCTGGCCCCCCGCGCGCGAGGGTGCGTCGCGTCCGGAGCCGGCCGAGTCGCCCCGCGCTCCCGCCGCGTCGCGCCGTCCCCCCGACCCGCAGCCCGACGAGGACGCGCTGCCGGCCGCCACGCCGTCCGACCGCGAGCCGGAGCCGATCTGGCGGCACCCGCTCGTGCGGGCGGGTGCCTACGCCTGGGCCGTCATCGGGCTCGTCTTCGTGCTCCGGGGCGTCGGCCAGGTCATGGACCAGCTGCGCGTCATCGTCGTGCCGCTCATCCTCGCGCTCTTCCCCGCCGCACTGCTGTCACCGGTGATGCGCTGGCTCGTCGGCCGTCGGGTCCCGCCGGCCGTCGCGGCGCTGCTCGTCATCGTCGGGTCGATCGGGCTCATGGCCGGTGGCGTGCGCCTGCTGGCCCCGGCGATCGCCGCCGAGATCCCCGGGCTCACGGCGTCGATCCAGGCGGGCATCGTCCAGCTCGAGGAGTTCCTCGAGGCCGGCCCGTTCGGTGTCGACCCCGCGATGGTCACCGACCTGCTCGACACGGGACGCGAGCAGCTCATCGCCCTCGGCCAGCAGGCGGTCGGCACCGTCGCGGCCGCGGTTGCCGAGGGCCTGGCGGGCCTGCTGTTCGGCCTCGTCGCGCTGTTCTTCTACCTCAAGGACGGCGCGCGGATCGCCGCCTGGCTCAACCAGCTGTTCCCCGACGGCATGCGCCAGGACGCGGAAGCCATCGGCACCCGCGCGTGGCTGACGATCGGCGCCTACTTCCGCGGTCAGCTGCTCGTCGCGCTCGTCGACGCGGTGTTCATCGGCCTGGGACTCGCCCTGCTCCGCGTCCCCCTAGCGCTGCCGCTGGCGGTGCTCGTGTTCGTCGGCGGCCTCTTCCCCATCGTCGGCGCGTTCGTGTCGGGGACGGTCGCGGTGCTCGTCGCGCTCGCCGACGGGGGCCTCGCGATCGCGCTCGCCGTGCTCGCCATCGTCGTGGCGGTGCAGCAGATCGAGAGCAACGTCCTGGCCCCCCTCGTGCTCGGCAAGGCCACGGCCCTGCATCCGCTGGCGGTCATCCTGGCGCTGGCCGCGGGCGGAATCGTCCAGGGGGTGCTCGGTGCGTTCCTCGCCGTCCCCGTCGCCGCGAGCCTCGCCCGCGCGGTCGGCCACCTGCGCCGCCGCAAGCAGCACGTCGAGGCGCCGCCGGTCAGTCGAGCAGCCTCCGCATCCGCTGCGGGTCGCTGACGTCGACGAGCGGCCCGAGCCATGCGGTCATCCGCTGCGGGTCGGCGCTCATCTGCTCGAGCGTCGCGAGGCGGTTGCCGGCCTGCAGCGTCGTGTAGCTCGGATGGGCTTCGGCCGTGCGCGAGAGGTCGCCCCGCGCGTGCGGGTAGGTGCGGGAGAGGTATCCGAGCAGCAGCCCGAACGCGCATGCCCGCGCCGCGCCCGCGTTCGGCGACCCCCGCCAGCTGGGCGCGACCCGGTCGAGGCGCGGCTCGACCTGGGCGGCTACCTGCCGCAGCCAGTCGGCCGCCTCGTGGCTGAGCCCGGCGCGGTCGACCGCGACGCTGTTGGGGTCTGCGGCGGGCTGGCCGGGCGGCGGCGGCAGGCGTGGCGGGTCGTCGTCCACGGCCGGCACGTCCGTGGGTCGGGCGTCGTCGGCGCTGCCCTCGCGGACCTCGCCCGGCGGGACCCAGGCGTCGTCGGGCGGCTGGCCCTCGGCGTCGGGCGCGTCCGGCGCCCCCCAGGATGGTCGGTCGCTCACCGCAGGTGTCCTTGGTCGCGCGTGCTGGGCAGAGTGGCAGTGCAGCAGCCCAAGCCTTGCACACCGACGCACAACCGGAAATGAGGAACCCTCACATGGCCGACGCCGTGCGCTTCTTCTTCGATCCCATCCGGCCCTGGGCCTACCAGACGTTGCGCTGGGCACGCCGCTTCGCCGCCGCGCTCGGCGCCCGGGTCCACCAGCGGGACGAGGCCCTCGACGGGCTTGTCGCCGGCGCAGACGGATGACCATCCCACGGCAAGTGGGCTACCGGCCGATCGACAGGCTCGACGGCTACCTGCCGATCGAAGACCACGGGCTCATCGGCGACGGGGCAACAGCCGCGCTCGTCGGCCGCGACGGCGCGGTCTCGTGGTTGTGCGTGCCGCGGTTCGACGCGAGGCCGCTGTTCTGTAGCCTTCTTGATCGTAGGCGGGGCGGGGCGTTCACCGTCCAGCCTGAGGGCCTGCGGGAGTCGCGGCAGCGCTACGTCGGCGACTCCGGGGTCCTCCTCACGGAGATGAACGGTCCCGAAGGCGCCGTTGCGGTGACCGACGCGCTCACCCTGCGCGCCGGCGCGGACCTCACCGAGGACGTGCCCGCCGCACGCGGCGAGCTCGTCCGCCGCGTGCGGGCCACGGCCGGCCGGGCGCGGGTCGTCGTCGCGATCGAGCCGTACGGGGGGGCCCGGGTCGAGCCGTTCGGCGGCGGGTTGCGGCTGTCCTGCCTCCGCCAACCCGACCTCGTCCTCAACGCACAGGCGACGCGGAAGCTCGACGGCCTGCGAACGGTCATCGACCTGGAGGAGGGCGACGGCGTCGACCTCGCCCTGCGCTGGGGACACCGCCCGAGCCGGCACCAGCGCGCGGATGCCGATGAGATCCTCGGCGCGACCGTCGACGCGTGGACGCGCTGGGTGCGACACGTCTCCTACGACGGGCCGCAAGGAGACCTCGTGCGACGCTCCGCTGTCACCTTGAAGCTCCTCGACCACTTCCCGAACGGGGCGATCGTGGCCGCGCCGACGTCGTCGCTGCCCGAGACCATCGGCGGTGTCCGCAACTGGGACTACCGCTACGCCTGGGTACGCGACTGCGCCTTCAGCGTGTACGCGCTGCGCCGGATCGGGCTGTCACACGAGGCCCGCGCGTTCCTTGGCTGGGCCCTCGACGCCGCGGAGCGCCACAACGGGCCGAAGGTCATGTACTCGATCGACGGCGAGGTCTGCCCGCAGGAGCGGGAGGACGACGCGCTCGAGGGCTATCGGGCGTCCTCGCCGGTGCGCTGGGGCAACGGCGCCGCCTTCCAGTCCCAGAACGACGTGTACGGAGAGCTGCTCGACTGCGCGTACCAGTGGGCGCGGGGGGGCGAGGAGGTCGACGCCGACCTCTGGCGGAGCCTGCGCACCCTCGTCGAATGGGCAGGCGCCGTGTGGGACGAGCCCGACCACGGCATCTGGGAGGTCCGCACGGATGGGCGCATCTTCACCTACTCCGCGGCCCTCTGCCACGTCGCCCTCGACCGCGGTGCCGCGCTCGCGGAGGCGCACGGCCTCGACGGGGACATCCCGGGCTGGCGCGAGACCGCCGATCGGATCCGCGAGACCATCCTCGAGCGCGCGTGGGACGAGGAGCGCCAGTCGCTGACGGAGCACATAGGCGGCGGGGGCCTCGACGCGAGCCTCCTGTCGCTGCCGCTGCGCAGGGTTGTCCCCGCCAGTCACCCGAAGATGGTGCGGACCTGCGAGGCCGTGGCCCGCGAGCTCGGCGCCGGCGAGGGTCTGCTCTACCGCTACCGCGCCGACGTCTCGCCCGACGGGCTGGAGGGCGAGGAGGGCGCGTTCCTGCTCTGCTCGTTCTGGCTCGTCGACAACCTCGCGCATCAGGGACGCCTCGACGAGGCACATGACCTCTACGCCGCCCTCTGCGCCCGGGCAAGCCCCCTCGGCCTGCTCCCCGAGCAGGTCGACCCCGCGACGGGACGCTTCCTCGGCAACTTCCCGCAGGGGTTCAGCCACATCGGCGTCATCGCCAGCGGCTTCAACCTCGCTCGGGCAGAGCGGCGCCGGCGGGCCCACGCATGATCACCCGGGTCATCGTCTTCGGAGCGCTCGGCGACCTCATGCGCCGCTACCTCGCGCCGGCGCTCGTCGATCTCCACGCGGCGCGCGCGGTCCCCGAGGAGCTCTCCGTCACGGGGGCGGGCCGCGACGACCTCACCGACGACGAGTACCGCGGCACGATCGCCGACGCGCTCGACCGCCACGTCCCCGACGCGGACCCGCACGCGACCGAACGGCTGCTCCGCCGACTTCGCTACGTCCGCGCGGACGCGACCGAGGCCGGTGACGTCTCGCGGGCGACCGAACCCGAGCGCGGACCGTTCCTGGCGTATCTCGCCCTGCCGCCCCACGTCTTCGGCGCGGCTGCTGCGGCGCTCGCCGAGGCGGGGTTTCCCGACGGGTCCCAGCTCGTCGTCGAGAAGCCCTTCGGTCACGACCGGGACTCCGCGCGCACGCTGAACGAGGAGATCCACCGCCGGATCCCCGAGAGCCGGGTCTTCCGCATCGACCACTTCCTCGGCATGCAGACGGTCCAGAACGTGCTCGGGCTGCGCTTCGGCAACCGTCTGCTCGAACCGCTGTGGAACTGCCATCACGTCAAGCGGGTGGAGATCGTGTGGGACGAGACGCTGACGGTGGAGGGTCGTGCCTTCTACGACGACGTGGGAGCGGTCCGCGACGTGATCCAGAACCACCTCCTCCAGCTCCTGTGCCTCGTCGGCATGGAGCCGCCCGCGTCGCTCGCCCCCCGCGAGCTCCGGGACCGCAAAGTCCAGCTGCTGCGCGACGTCCGCCCGCCGGACCGCACAGCCGCCGAGCGCGCGGTGCGCGGCCGGTACACCGCCGGAACCGTCGGCGGCCGGGCGGTCCCCGGCTACACGGAGGACAGCAGGGTCGACGCGGCGAGGGCTACCGAGACGTTCGCCGAGATCGAGTTGCGGATCGACAACTGGCGATGGTCGGAGGTGCCGATCGTCCTGCGCACCGGCAAGGCCCTGGCCCGGGACCGCAAGGAGGTCCTCGTCACGTTCCGGCCGGTTCCGCACGGAACCTTCACCGCCGCCCCCGACCTTCCCAACGTGCTGCGCCTCGAGCTCGAGCCCGAGCGGCTCGCGCTCGCCGTCAACGTGAACGCGCCCGGCGAACGTTACGAGCTCGAGCGCATCGAGCTCGACCGCGACCTCGCGACGGGGCCGCTCGGCGCCTACGCGCGCGTGCTGCTCGCCGCACTCCACGGCGACCCGACCCTGTCGATACGCGACGACGAGGTCGAGGCCTCCTGGGAGATCGTCGACCCGCTGCTGGGCGCATGGGCCGACGGTGCCGCCCCGTTGCGGGAGTACCCGGCGGGCTCTGCCGGCCCCGAGCGGGCGTGATCAGCGCTCGACGAGGATGGCGCGGGCAGGTGCGCCGTCCGAGCCGGGCACGAGCAGGGGCAGGGCGACGAGGTCGTAGACGCCCGCCGCGACGCCGGCCAGGTCGAGGCCTTCGAGGATCGCCACCCCGCTGCCGAGCAACGCCCGGTGCACGGGGTGCCCCTGCCCTTCGGCGTCGAACGCCTCGATCGACAGGTAGTCGATGCCGAGGAGGCGCACTCCCCGGCTGAGGCTCCACTGGGCCGCCGACAGGTCGTAGGCGACGTAGACCTCACGGAAGGCGGTCTCGGTCGTGCTCCATCCCGAGTTCCGGGTTCGCGCGAGGATGCGCTCGGCGCCCGGCGGCACCCCCGCCGCCTCGAGGTCGTCGGCGCGGATACGCTCGGCGACGGCACGGAGGTCCACGACGTGGCAGGGACCGACGAACACCTCCGGCGCGTACGCCTCGATGCCCCCCGCACCAGCGAGGAAGTGGACCGGAGCGTCGACGTGCGTGCCGGTGTGCGCACCGAACGACAGCTTCGAGACGGTCGCGGGATCCTCGGGCTGCTCGGCGACGACGTCGCGTCGCATGCCCTGCTCACCGGGCCAGACGGGCAGGTCGGCGCGCAGGGGCGCGCTGATGTCATGGACGCGCACTGCCGCCCTCCCGGGTGTTCCCCCTGGCGCCACGTCGCCTACCCGCCGCGGCGCCGGGCGTCGAGCGCGGCGCCGAGCCGGTCGCGGACGGGCGCGTCGTCGGGGAGCTCGAGGTCACCGACGAGACGGGCGGCGATGAGCGGGCGCACCGACGAGCAGACGAGGAACTCGCTGGCGCCCGCGAGCTCATCGAGCTTCCAGCGGCCCTCGACGGCGTCGAGCCCCGCCTCCACGGCGAGCTCGACGAGCGCGCGGCGGCTGACCGAGTCCACGACGCCGAGATCGACCGCGGGTGTGTGGACGACGCCGTCGCGCACCCACAGCACGCAGAACGTCGGGCCTTCCAGGACGACACCTTCGAGGGACACGAGCAGCGCGTCGTCGCCGCCTGCTGCCTGCGCCGCCCGCGTCGCGGCCATGTTCGGCATGTAGGACATGGTCTTCGCGCCCGCCGGGCCGTAGGTGCCGAGTGGACGTATCCACGGGGCGGGCTGGGGCACGAGGTGGCGGGCCGGCAGCCGGGACGGCTGGGCGGTGAGGGTCAGCACGCGGGTGCCGGAGCCGGTCGCGTAGACGCGCAGGGCCGCGTCGCCGTCGACGCCTTCGAGCAGCTCCCCCATCTCGCGCCGCAGCACCGCGGTGTCGGCCGCAGGCAGACCGATGGCGGCGAGCGACGCGGCGAGGCGCGCGAGATGGGCGTCGGGACGGAACGGCCGCCCGCCCCACACCCCGACGGTCTCGAACGCGCCGTCGCCGCGGGCGACCCCTTCGTCGGTGACGGGCAAGGTCGCCTCGGCCAGCGGCAGCCGCTTGCCGTCGATGAGCGCCGAGTCGAGTGCCATGCGCCCGCCACGCTAGCCGCTTTTGCGTTCGACGAGCGTCCCGACGTGGACGACGGCGGGCCGGGTGGGGAACGCCGACAGCCCGACCCCCAGGTCTGCAGGCAGCGGAAGCAGCGCCCCGCCGTCCCGCCCGGCGACCTCCAACGACCCCCAGGCAACCGCCCGGTAGTCGTCCACGCCGTACCACTCGCGCGCCCCGCCCGGCGCCACCCCCGCGGCGCGGACCCCTTCGGCGCCGCCGATGAGACGCCCGACGAGGGGGCGGGCGAGGCGGTCCTCGAGCGTGAGCCACGCCGGCCGGCGCCGCAGCGCGCGTGGCCGGGCGGCGAACAGCCACGAGCGCCAGTCCCGGTCGGAGGCGACGAGCCGCAGACGCACCGGCCCGGCGGCGACCGCGACCGCCCCGCCGTCCCACCCGCCGCAGATGGCGACGACGGTGGTCCGGTCGAAGGTGTAGAGACCCCCGACGAGCTCGGCGGCCGCCGCCGACGGTGCGAGGAGCACCCGCTCGCCGTCGGGGCGGACCCACATCACGTCGACGAACCGCCCGAGGGGCGAGGAGCGCCAGCACCCCGCGACGACCGTGTCCCCGCTGGCGAACCGGCCCGCGCCGATGCAGCCGGTGAACACGTCGAGGATCACGGCACCGGGTCGAGCGTGTCGAGGAGCGCCCTCCCGACGGAGAAGTCGCCCCGCCTTCCCTTCCACAGGTCGCCGAGGCGGGCGTGGTCGGCGTAGCCCGCCACCTGCGGCCGAGGCCCCCCGAGCGCCGCCGCGGCCGCGTCGACGAGCGCCGCCGGGAGTAGGTCGTCGCCGTACGCGGGGAACACCTCGAGGACCTCCCACACGTCGGTGAGGCGCCGGCGCTCCCGACCGGCGGGGAAGTCGTCGTCGCGCTCGGCCAACCCCTGGAGGACGACGTCGAACAGGTCGTGGGGGTTGACGCCGCGGGGCATGAGGAAACCGGCCGGTGGGTGGAGGCGCCACTCGAGGACCTCCCCGCCCGGCCCGTTGGGCTCCAGCCAGACCTGCCAGCCGCGCACGTAGGAGTCCAGCGGCGGCCCGAGCGCGGCGTCGAGCTGCTCGACGAGGTCGGCGTCGACCCGGTAGACGCACGTCGGCACGGCCACGTCAGTCGGGGAGGGTGACGCCACCGGCCGTGGGGCGCGGTACCGCGACGGTCGCGGTGTCGAAGCCGTGCCAGGAGGTCACCCGCTCCGGTCGCAGGTGACCGTCGGGGGCGATGGTTCCGAGCACCGTGACCCCGACCGCCCGCCTCGGTCGTGCGGTGGACGCCACGTCCAGGGTGGCGGCCGCGCGCACGCCCGGCGGGGGGCGCAGCGCCGGCGGCGTCGTGAGGCGGTAGCCGGCCGCCCACACCGCCGGGGTCACCTGCAGATCGCCGTCCGCGTAGGCGAGCACGAGACGCCGCGCGCCCGCGACGGCGCGCCGTACGTCGGCGGGGACCACCGTGGGCAGGGCGGGGGCGACGCCGGCGGCGACCGCGGGGGGCTCGACGCCGGCGAGGTGCTCGACGGGCACGCGCAGGACCACCCGGGTCCCCGGCCACCAGCGGTGCGGCAGGTGGGGGGCGTCCCTCACGTAGCCGAGCAGGCTTCCGGCGTTGCGGGCCGCGAGGGCAGCCATCGCCGCGGAGATCACCGGGGTGTGGAGAACGAGGCCGACCGGGTCGTCGAGGCTGTACACCCGCGCGCTGCCGTGCGCGACAGCACCGGGCTCCCCCTCGGCCAACGGAGGCACGTAGACGGCGCACCGCGGGTCACCGCGCAGGCCGGCGGCGTGGACGCGAGCGGCGGAGGCCGCCATCCACAGCGCCGCACCGTCCCACCAGAACACCATCGGGGCGACGTCCGGGCCGTCGGCGCCGCGCGCGGCGAGCGCGCAGCGCGTGGCGCGAGCGAGGAGCTCCTCCGGCGCGGTGGTCACGGTTGCGGATCCTTCGGTTGCCTTCCGGCCTCCGCGGACGACGGGATACGCTGCGGGCGACCCAGCCGGCCCGGCAAAGGATGCGTACCCATGTCGTTCGTCGCCATCAACACGCTGACCGTACCCCCCGAGATGCGGGACACGCTCGAGCAGCGCTTCGCGGCGCGTGCGGGGGAGGTCGACACGATGGACGGCTTCCAGGCGTTCGAGCTCCTGCGGCCTGTGGAAGGCCAGGACCGGTATCTCGTCTACACGCGCTGGGACGACCGGGAGTCGTTCGAGGCATGGACGGCGTCCCAGCAGTTCTCGCGGGGACACGCCCAGCACGCGGCGCAGGGACCCGCGGCGACCGGCTCGGAGCTCTGGACCTTCGAGGTCGCCGAGCACAAGGAGAAGCGCTGACGTCGCGGGCGGCGACCGGTCAGCTACCAGCGCGCGGCGGGCATATGGTGACCGCTGGCCAGCCAGGTGGCGAGCCCCCGCCGGCCAGCCAGCTTGGTGACCATACCCGGCGGTTCGGCACAGAAGGGCCACGACTCGACCGCCTGCCGTGACACGAGCCACCGGGGACTGCGGTGACCTGGGTCCTGCACACCGACCGCACGCTCGACGAGCTGAACGTCCACCTCGCCGCGCTCGAGGGGGCGGGTCTGCTCGGGCTCGTCGAACAGGACGGCCGTGCGAGCGCCTACCTCCAGCACCGGCCCGCCGCCCTGCCGGTCCCCGGGCGCTGGGAGCCTGTCCCCGACGAGGACTGGGGCGAGTCGTGGAAGGCCCGCCTCGGCCCGGTGCGCGTCGGCGACCTCGTCGTGACGCCACCCTGGCACGCCACGGGGGCCGGCAACGAGATCGTCGTCACGCCCGGGCAGGCCTTCGGGACAGGGCACCACGAGACGACCGCGGGATGCCTCGCCACCCTGCAGGCGCTGCGCCTCGAGGGGGCGCGCGTGCTCGACGTGGGCACCGGCAGCGGCGTCCTCGCGATCGCGGCGGCACGCCTCGGGGCCGCGTCCGTCGTCGCCGTCGACGTCGACCCGCTGGCGGTTGCCGCTGCCACCGCGAACGCCGCCGCCAACGACGTCGCGGTGGACGTGCGGGCTGGATCGGCCGACACGCTGGAGGGGCACTTCGCGGTCGTCCTCGCCAACCTCGACACCGCGACCCTGTCACGTGTGGCGCGCGCCCTCGCCGCCCGCCTCGGCCCCGGGGGGACGCTCGTCGCGTCGGGAGTGAGCCGGGAGCGTGCCCACGAGGCGGTGCACGCGCTGACCGACGCCGGCCTCGTCCCGCGGCTGCGGGAGGGGCGCGAGTGGGTCGTGCTCACCTGCGAGCGGGCAGCTCAGGGCCCCGGAGGTCGCCCTCCGGGGCCCTGAGTGGTGCCGGTCCGCCGCGACCGGCACGGTATGGCGCGCCGGACGGTCCCGGGCCGCCGCGCCCGGGTCCCGACGGCGCTGTCGGTGTGGTGGTGTATTCGCCGCGGCTGAGGGCCGCTCCTGCATCGCCTTCCAACTTTTTCTCGCGGGATGCCGGCGGCCCGCCCGCTACCATCGCCCGCATGGGCGGCGAACGCGTCGAGCTCGTCGTCGACGGGATCACCCACGGGGCGGAGGCCGTTGGGCGCCTGCCGAGCGGCAAGGCCTGCTTCGTCGGGTATGCCGTTCCCGGGGAGCGGGTGCTCGTCGAGGTCGTCGAGGAGCACCCACGGTGGTGCCGCGCCCGGCTCGTCGCCGTGCTCGAGCCCTCCCCGGACCGGGTCTCGCCTCCTTGCCCCTACTTCGGCCAGGGCCGCTGTGGAGGCTGTGCGCTCCAGCACGTGGCGCCGGACCGGCAGGCCCGGCTGAAGCGGCGCGTCGTCGTCGAGCAGCTCGCGCGCATCGGCGGCATCGCCGAGCCGCCCGTCAGCGACACGGTCCGCGTGCGCGACTTCGGCTACCGCAACCACGCGCGCTTCGCCGTCGACCCCGACGGACGCCTGGGGTTCCGGCGCGCCGGCTCGCACGACGTCCTGCCCGTCGACCGCTGTCCCCTGCTCCACCCCGAGGCCCAGGCCGTTCGGGACGAGGCCGGCGACGGCTGGGACGGCGTCGAGGAGGTCGGCGTACGAGCCGCCCTCGCGGGCACGGGTTCCGCCCTCGTCGTCACGCCGGGACCGCAGGCGCTGCCGCCGCTGCCCGAGGGGGACACGCCGGTGGCCCTGCGCGACACGACCGGGCGTGCTCACCCTCTCCGCGGCGACCCGACCGTCGTTGAACGGGTCGCCGGCTTCTCCTACCGCGTCTCGGCGGGCAGCTTCTTCCAGTCCAACACCGCGGGCGCGGCGGCGCTCGTGGAACTCGTGCGCGAAGGCGCCGACGTAGGTCCCGGCGACGCCGTCGCCGACCTCTACGCCGGGGTCGGGCTCTTCAGCCGACCGCTCGCGGCCGACGGCGCGACGGTCGTCGCGGTCGAGGGCTCCGAGGAGGCCTGCACCGACGCCCGGGCCAACCTCGCCGCCACGACCGCCTCGGTGGTCTGCGAGCCGGTCGAGGAGGTGCTCACCCGGTGGACCGCCGAGATCCGGGCGACCACGTCGGGACGCCGCTTCGCCGGCTTCGACGTGGTGGTGCTCGACCCGCCCCGGCGTGGCGCCGGCCGCGACGTGTGCGGTCGCATCGCCACGCTGCGTCCCCGCACGGTCGTGTACGTCTCCTGCGACCCCGCCGCGCTCGCTCGCGACGCGCGCACGCTCGTCGCCGCCGGCTACCGCCTCGCCCGCGCCGTCCCCGTCGACCAGTTCGCCCAGACCGCCGCGATCGAGACCGTGGCCACGTTCGCCCGTCACTGAGCAGGCAGCCCGGCGGCGATGCGCGGCGGCTGCTGACTACACTCAGGCTGGCATGCCGTCCCGCGTCGGGCTCCTCCTCGCGGCCGTGCTCCTGCTCGGGGCCGGCCTCTTCCAGCTGATGCAGCAGCGCCCGTTTCCCGCGGGATCGGACGACGAGCCTGCGGCGGCCGGCGGGCTCACGCTCACGCTCGAGGATGCCTCGGAGGGTGCGGCACCGCCTGACGACGAGCTGCCGCCCCCGGCGCCACCGGCGGACGAGGCCCCACCCACGACGAGCAACGCGCCGCTCGCCGAGCGGCTCGCCGCACTCGTCGCCGACCCGAGCCTGCAGGGGCGGACGGTCGGGGTGGCGGTGCTGTCGGCGGACGGCACCGCGGTGTTCAGCCACCGCGCGGAGGAGCAGCTGCTGCCGGCGTCGCTCCAAAAGCTCGTCGTCGCCGCCGGGGCGATCGCCACGGTCGGCACTGACTTCCGCTACGAGACACCGCTGCTCGCGACCGCCGCCCCGGGGGCCGACGGCGTGCTCGAGGGCGACCTCGTGCTCGTCGGCTCGGGTGATCCCGCGCTTGGGACTCCCCGCTACGGCGAGCTGCGCTTCGACCGGCCGCGTACGCCGATGGAGGCACTGGCCGACGGCGTCGTGGCGGCCGGGGTCACCCGCATCACCGGCAGCGTCTACGGCGACCCCCGGCTTTTCCCCCACGAGCCCGAGGCCCCCGGTTGGCTGCCCCGCTACTTCGAGAAGGGCGACACGAGCCGCTCGTCGGGCCTGACCGCGGACGGCGGCCGGGTGCTCTTCTACGAGGGCGGCCGGCTTCGCTCGGAACCCGCGCCGGATCCGGCCGCGACCGCGGTGGCCTCCCTGCACGGTCTGCTGCTCGAGCGGGGGGTGGTCGTCGACGGCAGCGCGGGGTCCACGCAGGCCCCGCCGGCCGCGCCAGTGCTGATCGCCAGGGTCGGGAGCCCGCCGATGACCGACCTGCTGCGCTACATGGTGCAGCGCAGCGACAACCATCTCGCCGATGCGATCTTCCGCACGGTCGGTGCGGCCGCGGGAGACGCGTCGTGGGCGGGCTCGGCGGCCGCGACGCAGCGGGCCCTGTCGGTGCTCGACCTCGATCTTGCCGGCACCGTGCTCGCCGACGGGTCGGGCCTTTCCCGGGGCGACCGTCTGTCACCCGCGTTCCTCGCGGCTCTCGACCGGGCGATGACCAGCTCCAACTACGGCGGGCACTGGCAGGGCCTCATGGCCGTCGCCGGGGAGAGCGGCACCCTGCAGCGCCGCCTCGTCGGCACGGTCGCCGACCGCCGGCTGCGCGGTAAGACCGGCTCGCTCGTCGACGTGAACGCCCTGTCGGGGGTCGTCGCCGGGCCGGGGTCGGCGCGTTACCACTTCGCGGTGCTGGGCAACGACCTCGACCGGGCCGGCCAGGAGGCGCTGCGCCGGCTGCAGGACCACGTCGTGCTCGCGCTCGCCGAGGACCTCCACGACTGCCACTGGCTGCCGGTCCATCCACCGCCCGAGGACCCGGCGCAGCCCCCGGCGCAGCCCGAAGAGCGCCACCTCGTCTGCGCCGCCTGAGGGCCTGCGGCCCCTGGTCAGGTGGGCGGCTCGTCGAGCTGCTGGTTCGGCTCTGCCGGGTCGCCCGGCGACATGCTGTCGAGCGTGAACGTGAACAACGAGATGCCGAGCCATGTCGGGACGAGGACCACCAGCCGGCGGGCCACATGGGTCGTCACCTCGCGTCTCCCCGAAGGCTCTACTCGCCGATGTACGCCGCCAGCACAACCGGTGACGGTCAGAGACGTTGCCGCGCGCTTCAAATAAGGCGCCTGCCGCCTCCGGGTTTCCGGACGCCCGCCGCGGGAGCGTGCGTATCAGGACCGGGCCCGCGCTCCTCTCCTGGGTAAGCCGTGACGACTGCACGCCGCGGGGCGTGCGCACGGGTTTGCCAGGCGGAACAGGAGGCGGGATGTTCGAGCACGAGGACGCGGAGGCGTTCGACCAGCAGACCCAGGAGCAGGTACGGGCCGTCGCCAGAGCGTCGAAGATCGCCCTCAAGCGGCTGCTCATCCTCGGCGAAGCGGAGGTGAGGCTGCCGAACCTCGGCAGCCATGTGCGGCTCTACAAGGTCGCGGACCGCGAGTCGGGCACGAGCCAGCAGGTGGCGCTCGACCCCTCGGGCAAGCGGGTCGACCTCACAAAGCTGGAGCGGCAGGAGCAGGCCGCGGCGCGTGAACGCTATGGCAACCTCCAGGAGGCGCTCCACAACCTGCTGGAGGAGCGCGGAGGTGAGGAGGACCAGCGGGTTCCCGTCCTCGTCCGCTACGCCGTCGACGAGCACCCGGTCGACCTCGACAAGACGGAGATCGACGCGAGCAAGCTCACGGCGAGGCGGCTCCGCGACATCAGCCAACGGGCCGCGCGGCACGTGGAGCAGGTCGCCGAGCAGACCGCCGCGGCGCATCTCGAGACCCTCCGGCGCTACGACGTCGGCGAGGACACGCAGCCCCGGCCGTCCGGACCTTTCATCCGCACGGAGCTGCCCCTGCGGGTGGTGCGGGAGCTCAGCCGGGACAAGCGGATCGCCTTCATCGGGCTTGACGCGGAGCAGGAGATTCCCGACTACCCCACCATCGCCGAGTCCCTGCCGACCACCCGGACCAACACCGTCCACGCGAGCGGGGCGAAGGGTGCCGGCGTGCGCATCGCCGTGCTCGAGGGGGGCACGACGAACGTGGCGGCCGGATGCTTCAACATCGTGGCCACTCAGGACGCCTCCGCAGCGGCCAACGACCACATGACGAAGAGCGTCGGCATCATCGGGAACCGCTGGACCACGGGTGGCGGGTGCTCGGGGAGCTGGCAGGGCTACGCGCCCGATGCCGAGGTCCTGCTCGCCAACGCCTCCTCCTACACCGACCGCTACGACTGGGCCCGCGGGCAGGGCGTCAACGTTGTGACCATGAGCTGGCACTTCGGCTCCGAGGAGACGAGCGGTGGGCTGCACAGCCGCGACGTCTACTTCGACTACTGGGCCACGCGCTGGCCGTACCCGAGCATCTTCACGTCCGCGGGCAACCAGGCCGCCTCCGACGCCTACGCGTCCGGCAAGGGCTTCAACGTCATGGGCGTCGCGAACATCCTGAACGACGGCGACGGTGACCGTTGCAATGACGCGATCGCCTCCTCCAGCTCGTGGAAGAACCCGACGAGCACCCATGGCGATCGGGAGGTGCCGGCGATCGCGGCGCCGGGCAGCCGCCATGAGCTGCTCGGATCGAGCTTCGGCGGCACGAGCTGCGCGACGCCGGTCGCCGCATCCATCGCCGCCGTCCTCATGAGCCACAATCCGAGCCTGAAGATCTGGCCGGAGGCGATTCGGGCGATCATGCTCGCCACGGCGAACTTCCAGCTCGCCGACGGCGCGAGCTTCGCAACCTGGTCGGACGGCAAGGACGGGACCGCCTCGTCAACGCGCTTTACGGGATGTGGACCGCGGGCCGGCGCGAGTCCGGCAGCAAGGCGCAGTTCCGCGCCCACGACTACGGCTTCATGCGGGCTGGCGATTTCTCCGGCGGGTTCTTCACCAAGTCCTGGAAGGTCCAGAGCTTCAGCAACGCCAGCCGCATTCGCGTCGCCCTGGCCTGGAACAGCAAGGTGGCCGCGAGTGGAGGGAGCCCGACGAGCAGCGTGCTCGACGCTGACCTGGACCTGTGGGTCTACGACCCGGATGGCGTGCTCGTGGGGTGGGGCGCCTCGTGGGACTCGAGCTACGAGTTCGTCGAGTTCCCCGTCACGAAGCCCGGTGCGTACACGATCAAGATCCGCGGCTTCAGCGTCCCGTCCACCTTCGCCAGCTGGTACGGCGTCGCGTGGACCACGCACTACGATCTCTGTCCCTAGGCGCCAAGGAGCCGGTGGAGTGGACGAGGGCGAAGTGACGGTGTCGCTCGCGCAGGTCGCCGCGATCCTCGGGCGGCCGGTCGAGCGGCTCGTCGAGCTCGATCGTCGCCCGTTGCGGCTTGCCTTCGTGCCCGCCGGGAAACACGAGACCTTCGTCGTCCGCGACGAGGGCACCGGCGAGATCCGGGAGGTGACGGTGTCGGTTGCCACCGGGACGGCGGCGGACCCCGACGAGCTCCGCCGCCAGGACGCCCGCGCCGCCGAGGTCGCCGCGTCGCTGTCGAGCGAGCTGCGCGCGCTGCTGCTGCGCCATCCCGACCTGCCGGCCCTGATGGTGGTGGTGCACCGCGGCGCAGCCGCCGGAGCCGAGCGCGGCACACTCAGCGCCCGGGAGGTCGTTGCGCTCGCCGACGACCCGACGGTCAGCCGCGTCGAGCTCGCCGGGGACCCGGAGATCGCCGACGCCGACTGAGCTCGGCGGCTACAGCACCATCTGGCTGGCGCGCGCCCTGCCGGTAGGCGTTCAGCGATTCAACGCAGCACTCGCAGGCGACCCGCGAGTCGCCGCGGCGGTCGTCCAGCTGGTCGGTGTGAAAGGCCACGACGGGATGGCCTTCGCGGTCGTCCGGGCCGCCGGCCCACTGCCCACCGCAACGACGGGCGAGTCGACCTCGCAATAGGGCAACCGCCCATGGCATGGCGGCCGGGGGCTGCTTCTGGTTGGGTGGTCTCCCCATCACCCCGAGGAGGACCCAATGCGCAGGACCCTGCTCATCGCCTTCATGTCCGCCATGACGTTGTCGCTGACCGGCACCGCCCTCGCCACGCACGTGTTCAGCGACGTCGGCGAGGACCACCCGCACGAGCTCGGCATCCGGTTCGCGGCCGAGCGGGGCGTCGTGCGCGGCTTCTCCGACGGCACGTTCCGGCCCAACCGGCCCGTCACCCGGGGGCAGGTCGCGTCGATGCTCCTGCGGGATTTCACCGGCCCCTCGTACACCCTGACGCCCGTCTGCGGCACCACGGAGTTCTTCGTCGTGGAGCACGCCCGGATCGGCTCCGGCGAGGCGACCGTCACCTTCTCGGTCGACGGGGGTCCGAGGACCCGCATCGCCGGCGTCCCGTCCGACAGCGCGCCTCTGCGCTTCGACGCGGGCTCCCCCGGCATCGTCTCGATCTTCGTCGACGACATCGCCTGGGCGCACGCACCGACCGCTGAGCGCTGCACCTGACGCTGGTCTGGAGAGACCCACGGATCCTGGAGAAAGATCTTCTGGCAGGTGTGTGGATACGGGCTGTGGCTGTCACACCCCCCTGGTAGGTTGTCGAACATGAGTACGGACCAGGTAGCCGCTGCGCCGCTCGAGGCGCTCGACGCCAGCGAGCTGGCCGAGGTCATCGCCCGGTCGCTGGGGCGTCTGGACGCCGGCGGGCTGGCCGA
>Ga0247713_1000540_pt1 | contig 22412 bp, 25 predicted proteins | sample 21E_NmetaG_FD_189936 | JGI IMG/M metagenome (GOLD analysis project Ga0247713, IMG submission 189936) | Soil microbial communities from hillslope of Landscape Evolution Observatory, University of Arizona, Oracle, AZ, United States - 2-1-E_N | ecosystem: Engineered > Artificial ecosystem >... | reverse complement strand
GATCGGGCAGAAGCACCGGATCCCGGTGCAGGTGGCCATGGAGGCCCTGATGGGCTGCGGCTACGGCATCTGTATGACCTGCGTGCAGCCGGTGTGGAACCGCGCCCACGATCAGATCGTCCACGTCAGGACCTGCGTCGACGGCCCGGTATTCAACGGCGCTCGGATCGCCTGGGACGCCTTTGCCCCGGACCCCGGCGCCCGAGTCGCTCCGGTAGGCAACTAGTGGCGGCACCCGACCTCTCAATCGACCTCGCAGGCATCCGGCTTCGGTCGCCGGTGGTGACCGCTTCCGGCTGTTTCGCGTCGGGCAAGGAGGTCTCGGAGTTTGTCGACCTGAAGAAGATCGGCGCGGTGGTGGTCAAGTCCATGACCATGGAGCCGTGGCCCGGTAAGCCGACTCCGCGCATGGCGGAGACGCCGTCGGGCATGCTCAATGCCATCGGGCTGCAAAACCACGGGGTCGAGCATTTCCTTGCCGTCGACCTGCCCTGGCTTAACCGGATAGGGGTGCCGGTCATCGCGAGCATCGCCGGCAACACCGTTCAGGAGTTCATCTATGTCGCGGAGCGGCTGACCGGGGCCCCCGGGGTCGTCGCGGTCGAGGTCAACATCTCGTGTCCCAATCTAGAGGACCGCAACAACATGTTCTCGCATGATCCAAAAGCGACCGCCTCGGTGCTGGCCTCGGTTCGCCGGGGCCTGGAGGTGCCGCTGTTCGCCAAGCTCTCGCCCAACGTCACCAGTCTGGTCGACATTGCCGGTGCTGCTCTGGACAACGGAGCGCAGGGCATCAGCCTCATCAACACGGTCATGGGCATGGCCATCGACATCCACACCGGACGTCCCAAGCTCGCCGGCGTGGTGGGAGGCCTGTCGGGACCCGCCATCCGGCCGATCGCGGTCCGGTGTGTCTTCGACGTCTTCCGGGCATTTCCCCACGTGCCCATCATCGGAATGGGAGGGATCATGGATTCGGGCGACGCTCTCGAGTTCATCCTCGCCGGGGCGACTGCGGTGGCCGTAGGCACTGCCAACTTCATCGACCCCCAGTCCACCACCAAAGTGAACGAGGGGATCGCGGCCTACATGCGGGAGAAGGGCGTCAACAATCTGGCATCCATCCGGGGGCGGGTGAAGGTGGAGGGTTGACGGGCCTGATAGTAGCGCTCGACAGCCCGGACCTGGATGAATCGGATGCACTGGCCGCCAAGCTGGCCGGACGGGTTGCCGCCTTCAAGGTCGGTCTGACGCTGTTCACCGGTTACGGTCCGGACGCGGTGAGCCGCATTGCCGCCCACGGCCGGGTGTTCTGCGACCTCAAGCTTCACGACATCCCCCACCAGGTCGGACTGGCCGCCGCCCGGCTGACCCGGCTGGGGGTTTGGATGTTCACCGTGCACTCCTCGGGCGGAGCGGCGATGGTGGGAGCGGCGGCGAAGGCGGCCGGAGCCTCGGCCACCCCTCCGCTGGTGGCGGCAGTCACCGTTCTGACCAGCCTTACCCGCCACGACCTTGCAGAGATGGGGATCGCCGCCGAGCCGCAGGATCAGGTGATGCGGCTGGCCCGTTCTGCGGTTCAGGCAGGGGCTACTGCGCTGGTGTGCTCGGCGAATGAGGTTGCGGCTTTGCGCGCGCAATTGGGTCCGGACGTAGTCCTGGTGACTCCGGGCATCCGGCCGGCCGGCTCCGAGGCCGGGGACCAGGCGCGGGTCATGACGCCGGCCGGGGCGGCCGCGGCAGGCGCGAGCTTCGTCGTGGTGGGCCGGCCGATCACCGGGGCCGGCGACCCGGTGGCTGCCGCGGAGGGCATCCTGGAAGAGCTCGCCCAGGGGATCGAAGCGTAACCGAGCCGGCCCGTTGCCGTACTGCGCAGTTACGGTGAGAGCTTGCCCGTGGCCCTACTTCGCGATGATGGTGGGAGCTTGCCCATCGCGCTACCACGCAGTACTGCGCAGTGACCGCGATCGTTGGCCTGGGGCGCGCTACTCGGTGACCGTGAGCGTTACCTGGCGAGTCAGCGACTTGCCGCTCTCCGAGGTGCCCTTGACCTCGAAGACGTAGTCCCGTCCCGCTCGCAACTGCTCGGCCGGCAAACCCCTCACGGTGTTGCTGAACTCGAAGTTCAGGTCGAACTGCTTCCTGCTTTGAAGCCGGTCGAGCGAAAACCTGACGGTGTCGGGCTTCGCGACGTCCCCCCTCTGGACGAACTCAAAGGTCACCGGCTCGTCGAACCCGTTGAGCGGCGTAAGGAAGCAGTCGATCTTCGCAGCCGTTCCGTCCCTCTCCAACGACCACCGAACCTTGTTGCCTTCGGTCAGCGAACCGCAGGTGAAGCTGAAGGTGGGTTCGGCGGCCCCGGGCGCGGGAGCGGGCGGCGGAGCGGCGGGCGGAGCCCCCGGAGGGGGTGGAGGCGGAAGGGGTGGCGGGCTGACCGCGACCCTCAGAGCGGCGAGACCCCAGGGATAACGGAACCTGCTGACCAGGTTGCCGCTGCGGCCGACGACGTCGAAGACGTAACTGCCCGGCGGGACCGCGCCGGCGGACAACTCCAACCGGAAAGGGGTGGCTCCGTTGGCCCGTGGGGTCACCGAGCTCGGCCGGAAAGCGCAGCTGAGACCGGGGGGCAGATCGCTGCAGGAAAGGTTCACACGGCCGGTAAAGCCGTTGAAGGACTCAACCTGGCAGGTGTTCTGGGTGTCGGTTGGATTCCCCGAGAGGCAGGTGATCCGGAAGGTCGAGCCCGAGTCAAGGTTGAGAGCCGGGCTACCCGCCGGGGCAGCAGCACTGCCGGCCTCTGATTCCTCGAGAGGAGCCGGGGGACTGGCGCCGGCAGCCGATTCGGCAATTTCGGAGCGGGTGAGGGAGCCGTCGGATTCGCCGCCGTCGTCAAGGGCGGCCTGTACTACAAAGCCGCCGAGCATCAGCGAGAGCACGGTGAAGACGCTGCCTATCACGACCATGAGCCGGAAGTTCGACCATGCCTTGATGTCTGGTAACAGCGCGCTCATCTTCACCTATCAAGGGTACCGCGGCGGGCTCCCGTCGTGTGGCTTCTCCACCACCCAGTGTGAAACTTTGCTGCTCCGCCGGTCCGGGCCGCCGGCGGGGGATTTCGCGATCTATAATCCGCCTTGCCTAGAGGATTTTGTCGATCCTGCCGGTTAGGCTTGAGCAAACCACCAGGAATCCGCTCGAAGGAGTAATCCAATCGCCCAACCGCGCTTATACATAATCTCGGGACCCTCCGGCGCCGGCAAGGGGACCATTGTGCAGCGCCTCCTCGAGGAGCGGCCGGACACCAAACTTTCGGTGTCGTGTACCACCCGTCCGGCTCGCCCGATGGAGAAGGAGGGCGTGCACTACTTCTTCATCTCCGAGCGGGAGTTCGCCGAACGCCGGGACCGGGGGGAGTTCCTGGAGTGGGCCGAGGTCCACGGAAACATGTACGGCACGCCGCGCAAGGTGGTGGACGGTCTGCTGTCCGAGGGATACGACGTAATCCTGGAGATCGACGTGCAAGGGGCGGCCGAGGTCAAAAGCGTGATGCCCGACGCCCGGCTGATATTCATCGAAGCTCCCTCCATGCAAATCCTCGAGCAGCGTTTGCGCAGGCGGAGCACCGAGTTGGAGGACGCACAGGTTCGCCGGCTGTCCGATGCCTACGACGAGCTCCGCAAGAAGGAGTCGTTCGACGGCGTGGTGGTGAACGTGGAGGTAGAACAAGCCGTCAAAGAAGTGTTAGCTTTGATGGACAGCCGGTAGCTCCATTTTTTGGCCTCCATTGTTCCCAGGTAAGGATTCCCCTTGATATATCCACGCATCGAGCAGCTCGCGGACAAGGTCGACAGCCGCTACACGCTGGTCATTCTGGCCGCCAAGCGTGCCCGCCAGATCAACTCCTACTACTACCAGCTCGGAGAAGGCATCCGGGACTTCGTCCCGCCTCAAGTCTCCGGACTGGGCGACAACGCCAAGGCCCTGTCGGTGGCCCTCGAGGAGATCGCACAGGGCAAGTTCGGTTGGGAGCGTCCGCCGGAGGTTGAGTCCCGCATCAAGTAGGACTCCCGGCCGCACTGCTCATTCCATGGCCCTCGAAAACCTAACCGGTGCCAGGATCGCCCTCGGCGTATGCGGTGGCATAGCCGCATACAAGGTGGCAGGTCTGGCTCGCGAGCTCACCCGGGCGGGCGCCGACGTCCGGGTGGTGATGACTCCCTCCGCCACCAACTTCGTGGGTCCGATCACCTTCTCGACGCTGACCGGCAACCCGGTGCGTACCGAGTTGTTCCCTCCCACCGCTCCCTCAGAGATACCGCATACCGACCTGGGCCGCACCAGCGACCTGGTGATCATCGCTCCGGCAACAGCCAAGACCATCGCCAAATGCGCCCAGGGGCTCTCGGACGACCTTATGTCGGCGCTCCTGCTCTCGGCAGCCTGCCCGATTGTCATGGCGCCCGCGATGCACACCGAGATGTGGCAGAACGAGGCGACTCAGGGCCACGTTGCCACCCTCACCTCGCGCGGCATCCGGATGGTCGGGCCGGCGGTCGGGCCTCTGGCCGGGCCCGATGCCGGCATCGGCCGGATGGCGGAGGTAGAGGAGATCCTTCAGGCGGCCGGGGAGGAGTTGAGCCTGCGGGCACAGCTGACAGGCCGTTCGGTGGTGGTCACCGCGGCCGGGACCAGGGAACCCATCGACGCCATGCGCTTCATCGGCAACGCGTCGTCGGGTCGTATGGGCTACGACCTGGCCTTCGAGGCGGTCAGGCGGGGCGCCGAGGTGACTCTTGTCACCGGCCCCAGTCACCTCCTGGCCCCCGATGCGGCCACCGTCGTCCCGGTCACCACCGCGGCCGAGATGCGGGAGGCGGTGCGCAAGGCAGTTGCTTCCGCATCGGTCCTGCTGATGGCCGCCGCGGTCTCCGATTGGCGGCCCCTGCACGCTTCACCGGGCAAGCTCAAAAAGTCGAGCGGCCCTCCCCGGCTGGAGCTGGAATCCACGCCGGACATCCTTGCCGAGGTGGGGGAGCTGCGTAGGTCGGGCGGGCTGCCGGACCTCAGGGTTCTGGTCGGGTACTGCGCCGAGACCGAGAACCTCCGGGAGGCCGCCACCAAGAAGCTGAAACGCAAGTCGCTGGACCTGGCCGTCGCCAACCTGGTGGGAGCCGGCGACTCCGGCGCCGGCCTGCCGACCCTGCGGGCGCTGACCCTGGACCGCCGGGGACGCCTGGACGACCTTGGGCTCGTGAGCAAGAAGCAGCTGGCCCGCCGGGTGCTGGACCGGGTGGCGGAGCTGCTGGAGGCCGGGGACTGAGTACGGGGGCCGGCTACGCCGGGGCCTGCGGTTGCCCTCCGGCGTTGCATTGACCCCGGTTCAGCGATAGCGTTAAGGCGTCTCGCCGGCTTGGTTCAACCATCTTCGCCGGGGGCTGGGCACCCAGTATCGCCCATATATTTTCTCGATCTCGCCCAAAAGGAGCCCTCATGGCACGCAGCAACCTGTTTACGTCCGAGTCCGTAACCGAGGGTCACCCGGACAAGCTGGCCGACCGCATCTCGGACGCCATCCTGGACGCAATCATGGCCGAGGACCCCTACGGGAGGGTGGCCTGCGAGACGCTCGTCACCACCGGCCAGGCGATCGTTGCCGGCGAGATCACCACCGACACCTACATCGAGGCCCGAGACATCGTTCGCAACACGATCACCGAGGTTGGCTACACCGACGCCAAGTACGGGCTGGACGGCGCCACCTGCGGAGTGCTGCTGGCGATCCAGGGCCAGTCTCCGGACATCGCGATGGGGGTTGACACCGCCTACGAAGCACGGGCGGGAGCCGAGGGCGACCTGGACACGCTGGGAGCCGGCGACCAGGGCATGATGTTCGGCTTTGCCGCCAAAGAGCGCCCCGACCTGGACACCGAGCTCATGCCCACCCCCATCTGGCTGGCTCACCGTCTGGCCCACCGCCTCTCCCAGGAGCGCAAGAGCGGTCGAATGCCCTACCTGCGCCCGGATGGCAAGACCCAGGTATCGATCAGGTACGAGGACGGCGTTCCCGTCGGCATCGGCAACATCCTGATCTCCGCCCAGCATGAGCCGGAGGTCGACATAGAGACCCTGCTCAAGCCGGACCTGCTGGAGTACGTGGTCAAGCCCATCGTCCCCGACGTCCTGTGGTCGGACGACTTCGAGTTCCTGGTCAACCCAACCGGCCGCTTTGAGATAGGCGGTCCGATGGGGGACACCGGCCTCACCGGCCGCAAGATCATTGTCGACACCTACGGCGGCTTCTGCAGCCACGGCGGAGGGGCGTTCAGCGGCAAGGACCCGACCAAGGTAGACCGCACCGGCGCCTATTTTGCCCGCTACGTGGCAAAGAACATCGTGGCCTCCGAGGTCATGGACGCATGCGAGATCCGGGTGGCCTACGCCATCGGGGTCGCTCACCCGGTCTCGATCAGCCTGGAGGACCGGGGCACCTGCAAGGTGGACCCGAACAAGCTGGAAAGGCTGGTGGGGGAGTTCTTCGACTTCCGCCCGGCGGCCATCATCCGGGATCTGGACCTGCGCCGGCCCATCTTCAAGGAATCGAGCTCCTACGGCCACTTCGGCCGGACCGAGAAGCACTTCTCGTGGGAGCTGACCGACCGCGCCGAGGAGTTCGCCAAGGCCGCAGCCGGACTTTAGGCCGGCCCGCTTCCCGGGCTGAGCGCCGGAGCTGACGGTGCTGGCCGGCGTGGTGGTTGACCTCGCGGTCTGGGGACTCGACAAGGAGCTCACCTACTCGGTTCCGCCCGAGCTCGCGGAGCGCGTCCGCATCGGTTCGATAGTACGGGTCCCGCTGCGAAACCGGTGGGTGAGGGGATGGGTGGTGAGCGTCGACCCCCAGTCCCCGGCCCCGCAGGGGGTGGTCGCCGTCGCGGCAGTTAGCGGCCGGGGGCCGGTGTTCGACGCCGAGCTGCTGCAGATGGCCCGGGTGCTGGCCCGGCGCTACGTCCACCCGCTCAGCTCTTTCCTGTCGTTGTTCACGCCCGTGCGCCTGGGCCGGCGGGGCCCGCTATGGCCGGAGAGCCCCCCGGCCGGGGGCCGGTCTCCCGGCGACAAGGTTCTGTGGCGGCTGAAGCCGGGCGAGGACCCGGCACCCCGTTACGCCGAGGTCATCGAGGCAGAGCTCGCGGCAGGGCGCGGTGCGATAGTTGCGGTGCCCGAGGTGCGCGAGGGATCCAGCATTCTCGGAGCGCTCGAAGGGGCATTCCCAAAAGACGCCGCCCTCGCCCATAGTGGACTGGACCCGGCGCAGCGGTCCAAGGCGTTGTGGGAGGTGGCGTCGGGACGTCGCCGGCTGGTCCTGGGCGGACGGGCGGCACTGTTCGCCCCGGCGTTCGAGCTGGGGGCGGTGATCGTGCACCAGGAGCACGACCCGTCGTTCAAAGAACAACAGTCGCCGTACTACGACGCTCGGGTAGCCGCCGAGGAGCGAGCAGCCGTGACCGGTGCCCGCCTGGTGTTCGCCGGCGCCACCCCTTCGCTGAACCCGGCTTACTGGTCCGCTGCCGGGACGACTTCGGACTGGCGGGTTGAAGAGGCGGACCGGCTGGCCGAGCGCGCCGCCTGGCCTGCGGTAGAGGTGGTGGCTCCCCCGCGGCGGGGACTGCCCCAAAGGGCGATAGCGTGCATTCTGGACGCCCACCGGCGAGGGGAGCGCTCGATCATCCTGCTGCCGCGGGTGCAGGCGACCGCGGCGGGCCCCGGCCCCAACGAGCTCATCGGGTTCCTGGCGAAGGTGGTCCCCGGGGCACGGGTGGCGCGTGCCGACCGGCCGGGACTCGGCAGCCACCCGGGCGCCCTGCAGGCTGCGCTCACCGCCGACGTGGTACTCGCCAGCGAGGCGGGGCTGGCCGATGTTCCCCGTCCGAAGGTATCGGTGGCCGTAGCGCTCGGGGTGGACGGCTACTTCTCCCGGCCCAAAGGCCGGGCGGCCGAGGACGCTATCGCATCCCTGTGGGCCCTCGCCGGGCTGGTCTCGGGCCGCCGGCCCAGGGGACGGATGATCCTGGAGGTACATACCGGCGACCACCACGGCATCGAGGCGCTGGTTCGCGGCGACTACCGTTTCTTCGTCCGCAAAGAGCTGGAGGCCCGGCGGCTGGCCGAGGCCCCGCCGTACCGGACGCTGGTGAGGCTGCAGACGCCGGACCCCGCTCCCGAGCTGATCGAGCGGCTGCGGGGGCTGGCGGGAACCAGGGTGCTGGGACCGGTTCCCGGAGGAAGCCTCGGTTGGGAGATCCTCCTCAAGGCCGAGAGCCTGGAGACGATCCTCGATCCTTTGGGTACGATTGTTTCGACAGCGCCTCAGCGAGTTCTCGTCGAGGTCGATCCCAAGGACTGGTGACGCTTCCCGATGGCGATACTTCCGATCCGGCTTTACGGTGACCCGGTTCTGCGGGCGCGTGCCGCGGACGTCCCCCAGGTGGACAGGGGCGCCCGGCGCCTGATGAGAAACATGACCGACACCATGCGGGAAGCGCCCGGCATCGGCCTGGCCGCTCCCCAGGTTGGAGTGCTGCGCCGCATCATCGTCTGGGAGAACGAGGAGGACTGCGGCTCCCTGGCGAACCCGGTGATCCTCGAGCGGGAGGGCTCGGTGGAGGGCGAGGAGGGCTGCCTGTCCATACCGGGCATCAACTACCCGGTGGTCCGGGCCCGGCTCATCCTCGTAGAAGGCTTCGACGAAAACGGCGACAAGGTGAAGCTGGAGACCCAGGACCTCACCGCCCGGATCATCCAGCACGAGGTGGACCACCTCAACGGCGTGCTCTTCATCGACCACCTGCCCCCCGACCTTCGTAAGGAGGCAATGGCGGCGATAAGGGAATTGCAGGAAGTCTGGGCCGCCCCCCAGGAGGCCGCACGATAAGCCGCAGGGTCGCCTTTTTTGGGACCCCCGGCATAGCGGTGCCGGCGCTTCGGGCACTGGCCGGCTCGCACCACCGGGTGGCCGCCGTGGTCACTGCGCCCGACCGGCCGAGGGGCCGGGGGATGAACATGCAGCCGTCGGAGGTCAAGGCGCTCGCGGTGGAGCTGGAACTGCCCGTTCTGCAGCCGCCGACCCTGCGCTCCGAGGAGGCGCAGACCGCCCTCGGCGAGCTCAAGGCCGACGCGTTCGTGGTGGTGGCCTACGGGTTGATCCTGCCGAAGGCGGTGCTCGACATGCCGCCCCTGGGGTGCGTCAACGTCCACTTCTCGTTGTTGCCTCGTTGGCGGGGAGCCGCGCCGGTGCAGTGGGCGATCCTGGAGGGCGACCCCGTTTCCGGGGTGGCGATCATGCAGATGGATCCGGGGCTGGACACCGGCCCGGTTCTGCAGATGGTGGAGGAGCCCATCCTTCCCGACGACACCTCGGGCACGCTGGCTGGCCGGCTGGCCGAGCTGGGGGCGGGGCTCCTCCCGGACATCCTCGACCGGCTGGACCGGCTGACACCCGTGCCGCAGCCGGAGGACGGAGTCACCTACGCCTCCAAGCTGACCCCCGAGGACGCTCGCCTGGACTGGTCGCTTTCCGCCGAGGAGGTCCGGAACCGGGTTCGGGCGTTCAATCCCCGCCCGGGCGCCTGGACCAGGTTGGACGGCCGGCGCTTGAAGATCTGGAGGGCGGACCTGCTGGACGAGCCCTCGAGCGGCCCGCCCGGTACCCTGGCCGCCGTGGGAGACCGTTTGGTGGCGGCAAGCGGCACGGGACCACTTTGGTTGCGTGAAGTCCAGCCCGAGGGCAAGGCCCGGATGCCGGCAGGCGATTTCCTGCGCGGCTACGGCTCGCTGCTGCCCGCAACGCTCTCTTAGATTTTCTGGGGAACTCGGGCCGGACCGCTTACCCGGAACCAGTCCGCGGGCAGGCCGGGACGGCCTACCTACCGGGGCTCCGGGGAGAGCCTACCGGGGCCGGGACGGCGGGCGGCCGTCGGGCTATGGGGCCGCCGGCGCGGTGTAGCCCGGCTCCAGCAGGACGTCCTCGGTGGGCAGCCGGTAGTAAACCTGCCAATGGTAGTAGCCGAGGAAGGCTCGCTCGTCCTTCAGCATCTCCTGGGCATAGATCGTGATGGCGTCCACGTAGTACTGGCTGTGGTTGTAGGCGAACAGGGCCCTATCCATGTTGCCCGGCGCACCGGAAGCCTTCAGGTAGCGGGCGGCGCCGAAGATTGCGTCCCGGGTGTCGTTGATGTCTCCCCGGCCGTAGGCCGCCCAGGTGGAGGGCATGAACTGCATCGGGCCCTGGGCGCCGGCGCTGCTGGTGCCCCGAATGCGGCCCATACGGGTCTCGATGAGGTGGATCGAGGCCAGGTAGGCCCACGGGATGCCGAACTCGGCCTCCGCCTCGGCGTAGTAGCGACGCAACTCGTCGGTGGGGGCCGGCTCGACGATGTTCCAGTCCGGCAGCCTGGTCCCGGGCTTGGTGAGCCGGCGCAATTCCTCGCCGGCTTTGATGTTGGCGGCCAGGGAGTCCCGCAGCCCGGGCGGCGCTCTGTCCAGAGCGGCCTGCTTGACGGCCGGATCTGCGGAAGCTTTGCGGTATGCGGCCTGCTGGATCCGGCCGAGGCGGGGAAGAAGCGCAGGATCGGTATCGGGGGAGCGAATGGCCTGTTCGGCCGCGATCAACTCGGTGGCCGCGGATTCCGGGGTGTCCATTGCCGGCATGCCGGTGGGGATCGGTGAGGGTGAGGGCGAAGCCCCTTCCGGCGACTCGGTTGCCGGAGGCTGAGCTTGTGCCGGGGTGGCTTCGGGGGACTCCACAGTCCGCTCCCCGCAGGCGGGCAGGACGATCAGAACCGCAGCCAGCGCCGCAATCACCGGCCGCCGGAAGAAATTTTCGAAAACATGCTTAAGTAATTTGAAAATGTGCCGATAAGAACCGGGTCCCATATCTATGTCCGGGGATCTTGCCCGGCTCCCTCCTTACATCACACGGTAACCCGATCCTTGCGCATTCGGTGCAACCACCGCGTAACGCGTAAGGTGTGAAGAACAGCCGCCGGCCGGCACACGGCGCCGGCAAGGCCCCGACAGGAGTCGTGATGGATCCCAAGGCCCGAGAGTTCCTGGAGCACACCCGGTCGGCCGCGATGGTGACTCTACGCAAGGACGGTACGCCTCATGCGGTACGGGTCGGGCTGGCACTGGTGGACGGCAAGCTGTGGAGCTCGAGCACCCGGGGACGGGCTCGGGACCGGCACCTGCGGCGCGATCCGCGCGCAACACTGTTCGTCTGGGACTCCTCGAATCCCGAAAACGTCTACAAGTACTTGACGCTCGAGACCACGGTGACCATCCTGGACGGGCCCGATTCGTCGGAGAAGACCCTTCGGTTGTTCAAGGTGATGCAGGGCATGGACCCGGCGGCCCCCGGGCCCCGAAAGATCAACTGGTTCGGGCAGGAGCTGGACGACGCCGAGTTCATCGATCTCAGCGTCAAGGACGGACGGATCGTCTACGAGTTCAACGTAAACCGGTCCTACGGGCTGAGGTAGTGATCGGCAGGCGCCGTCCTGCGGCTGCGCGGCCGGGCTACCCGGTTTTCGTCGTCAATCCGAACGGGCTGCCCTCGGAGTCCCGGCAGATGGCCCACTTCTCACCGGGGTGGATCACGGTTCCGCCGAGCTCAGGGACCCTGGCCAGCGCCCCCTGAAGGTCGGGAACCGCAAAGTAGGGGATCGACACGGTATCGCCGGGGCCGCGGCCTCGTTCGTGCAGACCGAACTCGGCCTGCCCCGAATGGGTCTGCCAGCCTTCGCCCTCATCCTGCTTGCGGCTGTCCAGGGTGATCCCCAGGACCTCGCTCCAGAACCGCCGAGCCCGTTCGGGGTCGTCGGCCGGGAACTCCACGAGCGAGATCGGAGATGACATGACGCCAAGGATAGCCGGGATCGGGGCGGCACTTGCACGCATGGTTCATACTCTTTCGCGATAAGTAAACGACCCGTCTTCGGGGCACGGTGAAATTCCGGACCGGCGGTAAAGCCCGTGACCCTCTTCTTCGGAAGAGGTGGACCTGGTTGATCTCCAGGGCCGACAGTCAAAGTCTGGATGGGAGAAGACGGCGGAGTAGGACGCGCGCCTGAACGGTGCGGCGTCTTATTCGTGCCTTCCCAACTGCCCCCGGGGCCGGGTCCTGTTTGAGGAGTCGTATGCCGGCACCCGACGACAGATCCTGGATGTACGAAGCGCTGCGCCTTGCCGCCAAAGGCCGGGGCCGTACCAGCCCCAACCCAATGGTGGGCTGTGTGCTGGTCAACGACGGCGTTTTGGCCGGCTCGGGGTGGCACCGGCGGGCCGGCGGGCCGCATGCCGAAGTGCTGGCGCTGGCCGCCGCCGGGGCCCGGGCGAAGGGCGCCACCGCGTTCGTGACGCTGGAGCCGTGCGCCCACCACGGCCGGACTCCCCCCTGTGTCCAGGCGCTGATTGCCGGTGGGGTCTCGCGGGTTGTGGCGGCGATGGAGGACCCCGACCCCCGCACCGCCGGCCGGGGGCTGGCTGCCCTGCGAGCAGCCGGGATCAAGGCCGAGGTCGGACTGCTCTTCGAGCAGGCTCGCCGCCTGAACGAGCAATATGTGCACCACCGGACCACCGGGCGTCCGTTTGTCACCTACAAGGCGGGGGTGTCGCTGGACGGACGCACGGCGGCGGCGGACGGTTCGTCGCAGTGGATCACCTCACCCCAGGCCCGGTTGGACGCCCACCGGCTTCGGGCGCGCTCCGACGCAATCTGTGCCGGGGTCGGGACGGTTCTGGCCGACGATCCCCAACTGATCCCGAGGGGGGTCTCGTCGTCCTGCGCCCCATTGAGGGTCGTGGTCGACTCCCACGCCCGCACCCCGCCCGGTGCCCGGGTCCTCTCCGGAGAGGCTCCCACGGTCGTGTTCACCGCCGCCGGTGACGGCACCGCGGGGGCCATGGCACTGAAGGAGGCGGGAGCCGAGGTGGTCGATGCTCCGGGGTCCGACGGCCGGGTCAGCCTGACGGACATGCTGCAGGGCCTGGGCGAGCGGGAGATCGTGTCCTTGCTGCTGGAGGGCGGGGCGACCCTGGCCGGAGGCTTCGCCGCTCAGGGGCTGATCGACAGGTTTGTCTTCTACGTGGCTCCCAAGCTGCTCGGGTCTTCGCAATCGGGGGCCCTGAGGGGATTTTGTGCCGGCTCGGTCACCGACGCGCTGGACCTGGTCATAGGCGAGGCCCGGCGGATCGGCCCGGACTTGAGGGTGACCGCATACCCCGCCTGGAAGGCGGGTTGATGTTCACCGGCATAGTGGAGACGGTGGGTACCGCAGTCGAGGTTTCCGGCTCGCGCATCCGGTTGGAGTCGGACCTCGTGGACCTCGTGGTCGGCGAGTCGATCGCGGTCAACGGGGTGTGTCTAACCGTCACGAACCCGGGTGCCGGTTCGTTTTCCGCCGACATCTCGGAGGAGACTTCCCGGCGGACGAGCCTCGGCTCCCTGAGGGAGGGAAGCCCGGTGAACCTGGAGCGGGCAATGCCGGCCGGCGGACGCTTCGGCGGCCATATAGTCCAGGGTCACGTGGACGGGGTGGGCAGTGTCGCCGGCGTGCGTGAGCTACCCGGATCGGTGGAGATGAGCTTCTCGCTGCCCGGCGAGCTGGAACGGTATCTGGTGCACAAGGGCTCGGTCACGCTGGAGGGCGTGAGCCTGACGGTGGCCGGGTTGGAGCCCGGCGGGTTTGCGGTGGCCCTGATTCCCCATACCCTGCAGAGCACCACGTTCGGCACCAAGCTGCCCGGCGATGCCGTGAACATTGAAGTCGACGTCCTGGCGAAGTATGTCGAGCGCCTGCTCGGCTACGCCCCTGAACAAGAGCCCCGGAGGTAAACATGGAATTCGCAACAGTGGAGGAAGCCGTCCAGGAGTTGAAGGAGGGACGGATGCTCATCGTCGTGGACGACGAGGAGCGGGAGAACGAGGGCGACTTCGTGATGCCGGGCGAGAAGATCAGCCCGGACGACCTGAACTTCATGGCCACCCAGGGACGGGGGCTCATCTGCACCGCGGTGACCCAACAGCGCCTGGACGAGCTGCACATCCCGATGATGGTGTCCGAGAACACGGCCCCCCACGGGACCGCCTTCACCGTCTCGGTTGACCTGAAGATCCCCGGCCACACCGGCTCCAGCGCCTACGACCGGGCGGTAACCATACGTGCCCTGGCCGATCCGGCCACGGTCCCCGCAGACCTGGCCCGGCCCGGGCACGTCTTCCCGCTGCGGGCTTCGAGCGGGGGAGTGCTGCGCCGGGCGGGTCATACCGAAGCGGCCTCCGACCTGGCCGTGCTGGCGGGATTCGCTCCGGTGGGGGTCCTGGCCGAGATCATGGACCCGGACGGCACGATGGCCCGTCTCCCGCACCTGCAGGAGCTCGCAGAGAGGTTCAACCTCAAGATCCTTACGATCAAGGACTTGATCGCATACCGCCGGCAGCGCGAAAAGCTGGTGGAGCGGGTGGGGACTGCCAAGATGCCCACCGTCTACGGCGAGTTCGTCTGCCACGCCTACCAGTCCACGCTCGACGGCCAGGAGTACGTCGCCTTCGTGAAGGGCGAGGTGGACGGCCAGGAGAACGTGCTGGTCCGGGTCCACTCGCAGTGCCTCACGGGCGACGTGTTCCAGTCGGCCCGGTGCGACTGCGGTCCGCAGCTTCGCCAGGCCATGCAAAAGATCGAGCAGGCTGGACGGGGGGTCGTCCTGTACATCATGGCCCACGAAGGCCGGGGCATCGGCCTCATGCACAAGATCCGGGCCTACAAGCTGCAGGACCAGGGCCGGGACACCATCGAGGCGAACAAGGAACTGGGCTTTGCTCCCGACCTGCGCGACTACGGTATCGGGGCGCAGGTACTGGCCGACCTGGGGCTCACCAGCATGATGCTGATGACCAACAGCCCGCAAAAGTTCGCCGGCATCGAAGGCTACGGCCTGTCGATCACCGACCGGGTGGCTCTGGAGACCAGTCCTACCGAGGAGAACATCTCCTACCTGCGCACCAAGCGGGACCGGCTGGGGCATCTACTCGAGGGACTGGGCAACGACTCCGCTCCGGAGGGAGGATCGGTTTGAGGACGCTGCGGGGCGAAGCCGACGGCAAGGGCCTCAAGATCGGGGTGGTGATCAGCCGCTTCAACGAACCGATCACCGACCGGCTGCTGGAAGGGGCGCTGCGGGCCCTCGACGACTGCGGGGTGGAGGCCGAAGACATAACCGTCGTGTCGGTGCCCGGCGCCATCGAGATCCCGGGCGTGGCGCGCAAGCTGGCCGGGCAGGTGGATGCGATCGTCACCCTGGGAGCCGTGGTCCGGGGCGAGACCGAGCACTTCACCTACGTCTGCAAGGCGGCCCAGGAGGGCATGATCCGGGTGGCCCTGGACTCGGGGGTGCCGATGACCTTCGGCGTGCTGACCACCGAGAACTCCGAGCAGGCACTGGCCCGCACCGGCGGTGCGAAGGGCCACAAGGGATACGAGGTGGCTATGGACGCGGTGGAGCTGGCGAACACCTACAGGCTGATCGGGTAGAGAGGCCTCCGAAGCGGTGGCTTTCCGCCGGGCGGCAACGGCCCGCCGCTCCGGGACGAGGCCAGCCTTTCGGGGTCAGGCCCGGCCTACGGGACCCACAGGTAGGCGGCGCCGGGCTTGCGCTGGATGCCCAGCTCGCTCTTCAGCTCCCCGGCCGGGCTCCTCGCGCCGAACAGGCGCAGGCTGTCGAACAGACCGGTCACCTGCTGGTAGATGACCAGCGTGGCGTCTTCGTTGCCCGCCAGGTCCTTGGCCCTTTCGAAGGCGGTGTCCCGGTCCCCCAGGTGGTCCACCAGCCCAAGCTCCCGGGCCTGGTTGCCGGAATAGATCCGGCCGTCGGCGATCTCCCGTACCCGTGCGTCGGGCAGCTCTCGTCCCTCGGCAACCACCTCGACGAACCCGTTGTAGGCCTCGTCGATGAGCTCCTGGAACAGTGCCCGCTCCTCCTCGGTGATCTCACGGAAAGGTGAGCCGATGTCCTTCAGGGCTCCGCTTTTGACCGTGGTGATCGTGATGCCGAGCTTGTCTGCGGCGTCGGTGAAGTTGGGAATCATCGCGATCACGCCTATGCTGCCGGTCCAGGTGAACCGGTGGGCGACGATCTCGGAGGCGCCGGCCGAGATGTAGTAACCGCCCGAGGCCGCGGTGTCGCCCATGAGCGCAACCACCGGAATGTCCTCGTTGACCTCGCGAACCTTGTTGTAGATGGCGTCACTCGCAAGGACTCCGCCGCCGGGAGAGTCGACGTTCAGGATGATCGCTTCCACGTTGGGGTCGTCCTCGGCCTTTTCGAGCTGGGCGATGATGTTGGTGTCGGTGGCGCCGCGGGCGGTGCCGTCCGGGTCGGAGTAGATCTCACCGATCACGTTGATGATCACAACCTTGCCGGGGGAATCGCCCTCCTCGACTATGAGCTCCTCGACCTCCGCACCCCGGGCGTAGCCGCCGGCGAAGCCCCTGGAGAAGCTGGCTATCGTAAGAGCCGTGATCCACAGACCGGCGACGACCACGAGGATCCCTACGATCAGCCAAGTGCGCTTGGCCCGCTTTGACGCCATGCAGCCACTATAGACGGTAGGATCTTGGCCTCATGCTCCGATTGGTCATTCCCAAAGGGAGCCTCGAAAACCAGACCCTGGCCCTGTTCGAGGCTGCCGACATCCGCCTCTTGCGAGGTTCCGACCGTGACTACCACGGCACGGTGGACGACCCGCGGCTGGACCGTTTCTCGCTTCTGCGGCCGCAGGAGATCCCCCGGTACGTGGAGGAGGGGTTCTTCGACGTCGGCCTCACCGGCCTGGACTGGGTGAGGGAGACCGGCTCCGACGTCCATACGATCGCCGAGCTCGCCTACAGCAAGGGCAACGTCGGGGAGCGGGGCATCGTGCAGATCGTCCTGGCGGTTTCCGACAGCACCGACATCACCAGCGTCGAGCAGATGCCCCCCGGCAGCCGGATATCCACCGAGTACCCGAACCTCACCCAGAAGCTGTTCGACGACCTGGGCATCCCGGTGAAGATCTTCATGTCCTATGGAGCGACCGAGGCGAAGGTGCCGGAGATAGTGGACGCGGTGGTGGACGTCACGGAGACCGGCAGCACCCTGCGGAAGAACCGCCTGCGGATCATCCACACGATCTTGAAGTCCCCGACGCTGCTGATCGCCAACCACAAGTCGTGGGCCGACCCGCAGAAGCGTCAGGCGCTCGAGGAGCTGAAAATCCTGATCTTCGGCGCGGTGGATGCGCGGGGCAAGGTCCTGGTGAAGCTGAACGTGGCCAACGGCGACCTGGATCGGGTTCTTGAGGTCATCCCGGCGCTCGGGGCGCCGACCGTTTCCCAGCTGGCGCACGGGGAAGGCTACGCGGTTGAGAGCGTGGTTGAGAAAAAGGTCATCAACGTCCTGATCCCCACCCTGAAGTCCAAGGGAGCAACCGGCATCATCGAGCTGCCGATCACCAAGATCGTCGACTGACCCGCATCCCGGGCCGGTCGCTTCAGTCGTAGACGACCAGTGTTCGGGCCGCTTTGTCGCCCAGCGATTGGTTCTTTTCGTCCCACAGCGGCCACAGGCCGTTGAGGATTCCCAGCAGCCCCCCAACGAAAGGCACAATCTGCACGATCGGGTTCACGATTGCCCGCTTCGCCGCTTCCCCCCACCCGGCCCGGCTGCCGTCGGCCTTGATCAGCCGGATCCCGAGCGCCATCTTGCCCATCGTCTGGCCGGTGGTGCCGTGGCAGACGACGTAGTAGAGGGTCGCGACCACCACGTAGATCAGGTACATCCGAAACTGCAGGGCCATCATGCTGCCCATTAACGACTCCATGGCGGCCGGGTCCGGCTGCCCGGTGACCGGGTCCACGGACATCGACCCGAGAGAAGCGATCTCAGCCGGCAGACTGCTGAAGAAATAGAGGACCAGCGGGACGCTGAGAATCAGGTTGTCGATAAGGTAAGCCCCGAAGCGCCGGGCCCAGGTGGCCAGGACCACCGGCGCCGGTTGCTCCACCGCCTCCTCCAGGACGGTTTCCCGGTACGCGCTCCATTCCTCGTACATCTTGAAGTCTTCGATCGACATGGCGGTTTCTCCCCACGGGCAGGCCACGCGAATTGTGACCCGTCGTTCCTATCGGCAGAAATCGCCGCGGCTTAACCGATAGTTATTACGGGTCGGAATGTGCGCCGTGCAGCCTGAGGCGAGGACCGTGACGTGGTAGGGTAGAAATCACTTGAACGGGTCTTTCGCGCGCTTGGCTACCTGCCCTGTCGTTGACTGTCGGCTCGTGGGGAGGTTGATCTGCAGCGTAAGACGAGGAGTGGTAGCCGATAGCCCCTGAACCACGGCTGAACGACCGTATTCGCGTTCCCGAAGTTCGGGTGGTCGGTCCCGGCGGTGAACAGTTAGGCATCATGACCATTGCCCAGGCGTTGAGCCGGGCGCAGGCTCTTGACTTCGATCTCGTCGAGGTCGCGCCGCAGGCAGACCCTCCGGTCTGCAAGATCATGGACTACGGCAAGTACAAGTACGAGCAGGACGTCAAAGCCAAGGAAGCACGGAAGCGCCAGCAGCAAGTCACTGTCAAGGAGATGAAGTTCAAACCCAAGATCTCCACGCATGACTACGAAACGAAGAAGCACCACATCGAGCGCTTCTTGAACCAGGGGTCGAAGGTGAAGATCACCGTCTGGTTCCGGGGCAGGGAGATGCAGCACACCGAACTCGGTGCGAGGTTGTTGAGCAACCTCTCCAAGCAGTTGGAAGAGATGGCCGTCGTGGAGATGCATCCGAAGCTCGACGGTAAGAACATGGTGATGGTTCTGGCACCGATCAAAAAGACCGGTGCGAAGCCTGAAAAGGAATCCAAGAGCCGGACCGCCTGAACGCAGGAAGATCAAGAGGTTTTGAAATGCCAAAGCAGAAGACTCACCGGGGCGCCGCAAAGCGCTTCCGTACGACGGGAACCGGCAAGATAGTTCGAGAACAGGCCCACATCAAGCACTATCTCGAGCACAAGCCCGGCTCGCTGCGCAGACGCCTCCAGCGCCCCGCGCTCGTTTCGCCCGCCGACACCAAGCGTGTCAAGAAGATGCTGGGGCTATAGCGTGGCCAGGGTAAAGCGATCGGTCCACAGCCGTAAACACCGCAGGTCGGTGCTCAAGGCGGCCTCCGGTTACCGGGGCGCCCGCAGCCGTCACTTCAGGGTGGCGAACGAGCAGCTGCTGCACTCGATGACCTACGCCTATCGGGACCGCCGGGACAAGAAGGGCCAGTTTCGGCGGCTTTGGATCGCGCGGATCAACGCGGCCGCTCGGAGCAACGGTATCTCCTACAGCCGGTTCATCGAAGGTTTGTCCAAGGCGGGCGTCGAAGTCGACCGCAAGGTGCTGGCCGAGATAGCAGTCAACGACGAGGCGGCTTTTGCCGCCCTTGCCGGCACCGCCAAAGCGGCACTCGGAGACTAGACAGCACCAAGGCGCACAGAGAGCCGAAGGGTCATGGGTTCGCCCGGAAGGCGCCAGCAGTCTTGATAACCAGCCTGCGCAACCCGCATATCCAAGCTGCACGCAAGCTGGTCAAGCGCGCGGTCCGCGACGCCTCCCGGGAGTTCCTGGTGGAAGGTGCGAACGGGGTCGGCCAGGCCCTGTTGACCAGTGCTCCCCTTACGACCGTGTTCGTCGAGGGACCAGAGGACCGATTCCCCGAGCTCACCCGCCAGGCCAGGGCCCGCGGTGTGGCCGTTCTGACCGTATCCGACGCCGTTATGCGGGCTATCTCGTCCACCACCACGCCGCCGGGTATCGTCGCAGTCTGCCGGTTCGTGGACCGGGACCCGGTGGCCCTGTTGAGGGAGCCGCCGACTTTGGCGGTGGTGCTGGCGGGGGTCCGGGACCCGGGAAACGCCGGGACGATAATCCGCAGTTGTGCCGCCGCCGGAGTAAACGCGGTCTTCCTCGGGAACACCACCGTGGACATCTACAATCCGAAGTTTGTCCGGGCGACCGCCGGGGCGCTGTTCACCTCGCCTTTTGCCCGGAATGTTGAGATACCCTGGCTGATGACGGAGTTGGGTAACTTGGGCCTGTATCGTGTCGCTGCGGATCCAGCCGGAGACACGGCTTATGATCGGGCCGACTTCAGGCGACGCACCGCCTTCGTGCTGGGAAATGAGGCTTGGGGCGTCCCGGCGGAGCTTGCCTCCGCGGTGGATGCAAGGGTGAGTATCCCGATGAGCAAGAGCGTGGAGTCGTTGAACGTCGGCATGGCCGCTACGGTCCTGCTGTTCGAGGCCGCCCGCCAGCGGAGGACGGGGCTGTGAGCGCCGACCTCAGCGAGGTGATCGGCCGGATTCGCGAGGGCATAGTGGTGCTGGATGAGCGTGGGTGCGTCCTTGAGTGGCTGGGGGGGGCCCAAAGGATGTTCGGGTGGTCGGCGGAGGAGCTGCTCGGTCAGAACCTCGACGAGCGCCTTCAGCCCAAGGACATCAACGGAAACCGGTCGTGCATAGGGCGGCTGGCCAAGGACAAGGAGCTGGCCATAACCAAAGGAACGCCGGAGCGGGAGCTGTTGACGGTCACCAGGACCGGGGCCCCTCTGTGGGTGGGCGTGACCTCCAGCTTCGAGCGGGACGCCGGCGGGTCGGTGGTTCGGACCACCGCGGTGTTGCGCGATATCGGACGGCGCAAGCGTATCGACATAGCCAAGTCCGAGGTCATCTCGGCGGTGGCTCACGAGCTCCGGTCGCCGCTGACGTCGGTGAAGGGGTTCACCTCCACCCTCTTGCACCGTTGGGACCGGTTCGACGACGACCAGAAGAAGCACCTGCTGGCTACCATCAACTCCGACGCCGACCGGGTGACCAGGCTGATCGGTGAGCTGCTGGACGTGAGCCGGCTCGAAGCCGGGCGCCTGCCGCTCTCGCGCCGCATGATCAAGCTGGACGACATCGCCTCCCGGGTGGTCGAACGGATCCGCCCCCGGGCCACCGGGCACCAGATCGCCTTCGAGTTTCCCGACCATTTCCCCGAGGTCTTCGCCGACTCCGACAAGATCGAGCAGGTTCTGACCAACCTGGTGGAGAACGCCGTTAAGTACACCGCGGGCGGAACGGTACGCGTGGCCGGTTCGCTTCAGGACACCTCGGTTCTGGTGAGCGTCAGCGACGAGGGGTCCGGTATCGCACAGGAGCACAAATACCAGGTGTTCCATAAGTTCTTCCGGGAGCGGGCGCACGCCCAGAACCCGGGAACCGGCCTCGGCCTGTACATCTCCAAGGGCCTGGTTGAAGCGCACGGCGGCCGCATCTGGGTGGAAAACGGCACCGGCGGGGGAGCGATCTTCAGCTTCACCCTGCCTTTGTCCGGCAATGGGGATCCCTCGTGAAGGCTACCGAAGAGTTGGAGGCCATCGAAAAGGAAGCGCTGCTGGCCCTGCACGATGCCGAGTCCAGCGATCGGGTGAAGGAGCTCGAAATCGCCTACCTCGGCCGTAAGGGCCCGCTTGCCAGGTTGGGAAAGACCCTGGGATCGCTGCCGATGGAGGAACGCAGGTCCACCGGCCAGGTGGCCAACCGGGTGCGGGGACTGATCGCGGAGGCGATCTCGGTGAAGCTGGCCGACCTGGACGAAGCGGAGCGGGAGGGCCGGCTGGAGGCCGAGCGCCTGGATGTCACGCTTCCCGGCCGAACCCCGCCCGCGGGCAAGCTGCACCCGCTGACCGAGGTCCTGGAGGAGATCGTCGACATCTTCGTGGGCCTTGGCTTCCAGGTGGCCGAGGGTCCACTGGTCGAGACCGACTACTACAGCTTCCAGGCGCTGAACATCCCTCCCGACCACGCCGCCCGTTCGATGCAGGACACGTTCTACGTGGACACCGGCAGTGCCGAGCCGTTCGTTCTTCGACCCCATACCTCGCCGATGCAGGCCCGGGTGATGGAGGCCGCTCCGCCGCCGCACTACGTCGTGGTGCCCGGAGTGGTTGCCCGCCGCGACGAGGTGGACGCCAACCACCTGGCGCAGTTCATGCAGGTGGAGGGGTTTGCGGTGGACGAGGGCATCCGGTTCTCGGACCTCAAAGGCGTCCTGGACGTGTTCGCCAAGCGGATGTTCGGCGCCCACCTGACGGTGCGCATGCACCCCAGCTACTTTCCGTTCACCGAGCCGTCGGCCGAGGTGTACGTCCTGTGCTTCGCGTGCAACGGCAGCGGATGCCCCACCTGCCGCGGTGAGGGGTGGATAGAGATCATGGGGGCCGGCATGATCCACCCGAACGTCTTCAAGGCGGTGGGCTACCCGGGGGAGACCACCGGCTTCGCATTCGGGATGGGGGTCGA
>Ga0247713_1000539_pt1 | contig 22518 bp, 29 predicted proteins | sample 21E_NmetaG_FD_189936 | JGI IMG/M metagenome (GOLD analysis project Ga0247713, IMG submission 189936) | Soil microbial communities from hillslope of Landscape Evolution Observatory, University of Arizona, Oracle, AZ, United States - 2-1-E_N | ecosystem: Engineered > Artificial ecosystem >... | reverse complement strand
GGTGTCACGCCCGCCCCGGTCCTGCCCGCGACGGTCGCGGCCCCGGCCAGTGACCGGGCGCTGGCCGCGACCGGTCTGGGCCTGCCGTACGCCGTGGCGGCTGCGCTGCTGCTGCTGGTGACCGGCGCCGCCGTGCTGGTGCTGCAGCGCCGGCACGCGCCAGCCCGGTAGGCATCCCAGCGGGACGCCGGCCGGCTACAACCGGCCGGCGTCCGACACGCGCTGCAGGAACCGCCGCGTGCGTTCGTGCGTCGGATCGCCGAGCACCTGCGCCGGCGGGCCGGCCTCCAGGATCCGGCCGGCGTGCATGAAGCAGATCTGGTTCGCCACGTCGCGGGCGAAGCCCATCTCGTGCGTCGCGAGCACCATGGTCATGCCGCCAGCCGCCAGCTCGCGGATGATGGCCAGCACCTCGCCGACCAGCTCGGGGTCCAGCGCGGACGTGACCTCGTCGAGCAGCAGCACCTCCGGCCCGACGACGAGGGCTCGGGCGATGGCGGCGCGCTGCTGCTGACCGCCTGACAACCGCTCGGGGTACTCACGGGCCTTGTCCGCCAGGCCGAAGCGCTCCAGCAACACCAGTGCCTGCTGCTCGGCTTCACGCCGCGTCACGCCGTGGGCCTTGCGCGGCGCAAGCGTGACGTTGTCGAGCACCGTCAGGTGCGGGAACAGGTTGAACGACTGGAACACGATGGCCATCCGCTTGCGGGCTGCGTTGGCGTCAACCCGCGGTCCACTGATGCGCTGGCCAGCCAGGTCGATACGGCCGGCATCAATCGGTTCGAGCAGGTTGATGCACCGCAGCAGCGTCGACTTGCCACAGCCGCTGGGTCCGATCAGGCACACCACCTCGTGGCGGTTCACGGTCAGGTCGATGCCGTCCAAAACCACCTTGGCGCCGAAGGACTTGCGCAGCCCTTCGATGACCAGTTGCGGGGCCCCCTCGGCGGTCATGCGGCGAGCTGCTGACGACGGGCGCGGTCGCGGGCGGTGTACCAGTCGGCGAACCGCGCCGCCGGGACGCTGATGATCAGAAACAGCACGGTCGCGACGACGAACGAGGTGTAGTTGAAGGTCCGTGCGGTGTAGATCTCGGCGGCCCGCACCGCTTCCCGAACGCCCAGCACGCTGACCAGGGCGACGTCCTTTTGCAGGCTGACCAGGCCGTTGAGCAGCGCAGGCACGACGTTGCGGACCGCCTGCGGCAGGATCGCGTAGCGCAGCGCCTGCCACTGGGTCAGTCCGAGCGATCGCGCGGAGGAGCGTTGACTCTCCGGCACAGAGTCGATGCCCGAGCGGTACACCTCGGCGGTGTATGCCGAGTACGACAGCACCAGCGTCGTGACCCCCCAGAACAGCGCGCTCCGGGGTACGCCCGGCAGGCCCAGGGCGGGGATGCCGAATCCGAACAGCAGCAGGGCAAGGATCAACGGCACGCCGCGGAACAGATCGATGTACAGGACGCTGAGCAGGCGCAGGGGGAAGAACGCCGGCCCGCGCAGGCTGCGGAGCACCGCGACAAGCAGGCTGAACACCAGGATCGCCACCTGCGCGATCAGGAACATGCGGACGTTGAGCCAGAAACCCGCGAACACCGCCGGCCACGACTCCGCGAAGTTCTCGGGATTGAAGAACTGCTGTTGCACCCTGGGCCAGTTAGGGCTGTTGGCGATCCACCACACCAGTGCCGCGAACACCGCCACGGTGCTGACCGCGGCGATCGTTGCGCCCTTCGCGCCCTCCTGCGCCAGCCAGTCGCGGACCGACGTGCCGGCGCGCGGCCACAGGCCAGGCGGCCCGGAGCCGACGGTGCCCTCGGCGGGCGGGACGTCACGCATGTCGGGCCGCGACCGGCGCGCTGCCGTGGCCTACTCGGACAGCGTCGGGATGTCGCCGCCCTGCTGCAGCCACTCCTCCTCGAGCGACTCGATGGTTCCGTCGTCGTGCATGGCCTGCAGGGTGGCGTCCAGGCACTCCTTGAGCGGGCTGCCGTCGGGAAGCAGCAGTCCCAGCTCCTCGGGCTCGGCGTCCGCCCGCGGCAGCACGCCGACGATCGACGCGTCGGGGATCTCCACGGCGGTGATGTAGTACGCCGTCGGCAGGTCGAACACCAGCCCGTCGACCTGACCGGCGTCGAACGCGGCCTTGGCGGCGGCGTTGTCGTTGTAGACCTGCGCTTGCGCCTCGGGCTGAATGACGTCTTCGATGTAGTTCAGGCTCGTGGTGCCGATGGCGGCGCCCAGGCGGTCGTCTTGCAGCTCGCCGACCGACTCGGCGTCGGCCACCGTCGAGTCCTCTGCGGCGACCAGCGCCTGCTCGACCTGGTAGTACCCGATGGAGAAGTCCACGACCTCGTCGCGTTCTTCGGTGATCGAGTACTGCTGGATGTTGAAGTCGTAGTCCTTGTCACCGGGGGCGATGGCCTCGTCGAACCCGGTGCGCACCCATTCGACGTCGCCCTCACCGAAGCCGAGCCGGTCGGCCAGCTCGTAGACCAGCGCCGACTCGAAGCCCTCGCCGTTGGTCGGGTCGTCGTCGACCATCCACGGCGGGAAGACCGGCTCCCCGGTGGCCACGGTCAACGTGCCCTCGGCATGCAGGTCCAGCTCCTCTGGCGTGCAGGCCGCCTCGGTGGGCGCCTCGGTCACCGGCGCGGTTGCCGCCGGCGTCGCGGCGCCATCTGCCGGTTCGCCCTGCCCGTTGTCCCCGCAGGCCGCCGCAACGAGCAGCAGCAGGGTCAGTCCCAGCGCGCGAAGTGCCGTCATCTGTGCTCCAGTCCCGCGTCACACCGCGCGGCCGCCCGACCGCGCCGGCGACCATCATGACGCGAACCGGCCGTCAGCGTCGGACAAGCTCGCACTCTTCGTACTTGGCAACAGTGCAAAACCCCAATCCCTCGTAGAGCCGTCGCGCGGCGACATTGGCCTCGCGCACGTTCAGGCCGATGGTCTCGACGCGTTCGAGCAACCGCTGCACCAGGGTCGCCATGACCGCCACGCCGAGGCCTTGACGGCGGTAGTCGGGCCGTGTGGTCACGTTGCCGATGGCGGCGACGCCATGGGTCTCGTCGATCACGTGAATGCCGCCGACCGCCACCAGGTCGCCCCGGCGACGCGTCCCCACGTACAAGCCGGTGTCCAGCAGGCCGGGGTGGAAGAAGTCGCCGGCAACCGGGTCCGTGTCGAACAGCGCCAGCAGGTCCGGCAGGTCGTCTCGGGTGATGGTGGTGACGTCGGGGTCCGCGGCGGGGAGGCGCTCCGGCGCGGCGAGGTGCATCTTGAGGTAGGGGCGACAGAAGCCGGCGTCGTAGCCCGACAGCGTCTGCGACAGTCCGCGCGGTCCGGTCGCCATGACCCGGTCCGGCAGCTCGGGCAGCAGGTCGTGGGCCAGTGCCAACGTCTGGGTGTCGGCGTCGGCTGAGACCGCGTAGAGCACGTCCACCGGCGAGCCCGGCAGCTCCATGAGGCCGACAACCGCATCGCCGCGCCGCCACCACCGGGACTGCTCCCACAGCTGTGCGACGTCGGCGATGCCGTAGGGGTGGACTTCCGGCGCGCGGCAGTAGACGTCCAGGATCGTCTCCGGCGAGCCGGCGGGCGGCGGCAACATGGCACCAGTGTCGCGTGCGGTGACCGGCCGGCCGAGTTTCACCACCCCCGGACGCGAGCATCCTCAGCTACGCACCGCACACCCGGGTGCACGCAACGTCAGGCGGAGGCAATGGACGAGCACAACGGTCGGCGCACGGTGCGCTGGCGCGCCGACAGCGGTCGGGACACCGACCGCGCGGTGCGGCTGGCGGCGTGGATCTGGACCGCCGTCGGCGCGGTCGTGCTGGCGGGCGTGCTGCTCTACCTGGTCTGGAAGCCGCTGCTCGTCATCCTGGCGCCGGTCCTGTTCGCGGGTCTCATCGTCTACCTGCTCGACCCCCTGGTCACCCGCATCGCCGACCGCGGCCTGCCCCGCTGGGCCGCCACCGCCGCGGTGTACCTGCTCTTCCTCGCCGTCGGGGCGGCGGTGATCGTTGGGACCGCGCCGATCGTGGGACAGCAAGGTGCAGCCCTGGTCGAGCAAGCCCCCGACCTGCGCGAGCGCGGCACCGAGCTGCTCAACCGCGCCGGCGCCTCGGCGGGACTCGACCTGCACCTGGGCGGCGATGAAGACACCGGTGAGATCGCCGAGGAGGTCGTCCGCGAGACGGAGCAGGCCATGGCGGACGAGGCATCGCGGCGTCGCATGATGGCGGTGCTGGCCGGTGTGACCGGCGTCGCGGCCGGTGCCGCCAAGCTGCTGCTGCTGCTGGCCCTGGGACCAATTCTCGCCTTCTACCTGCTGGCCGACCTGCCTCGGGTCAAGGCCCTTGCCGTGCGCCTGGCGCCGCCGCAGCGTCGGACCGAGGTCAGTGACCTGACGGCGGCCCTCAGCTCCGTTGTCGGTGGGTACGTCCGCGGTCAGCTGATGGTCTCCGCGTTCGTCGGCATCTTCACCAGCATCGGCCTGGCACTGGTGGGTCTGCCGTTCTGGCTGGTCGTCGGGATCGTCGCCGGCGTGACGAACCTGGTGCCGTTCGTCGGGCCCGTGGTCGGGGGCGCGCTGGGCGTGGTGCTCGCGCTGCTAACGGGTGGGTGGGCGATGGCCGTGTGGGTCGTCGTGGTCGTCGTCGTCGTGCAGCAGGTCGAGAGTCAGGTGCTGCAGCCACTGGTGATGCGCCGCACCGTGTCGCTGCACCCTGCGGTGGTCGTCCTCGCGCTGCTGGCCGCCGGGGCCGTGTACGGGATCGGCGGCATGTTGCTCGCCGTGCCGGCGGTGGCCGCCCTGAAGGTGGTCGCGGAGTACCTGTGGCGTCGACACATCCCCTGGGCCGAGGATCCCGAGCTCGACGAGCTGAAGGAAGCCGACGGCGCGCAGGTGGAAACCCTGGCGCGCTGACGTCAGCCGGCGGGGTCGGCGGTCGACTCCACCGGCGCTTCGGGCTGGGGGCCGTGGTGGACCGAGGTGGCGTTGGCGAGCGCGGCGAAGGCGGCGGCCGCGCCGAGCAGCACGATCGTCAGGATCGTCACGAAGCGGGTGGTCAGCGTGTGGCGCATCGGCTCACTCGATGAAGTCGAAGCGTTCGAGGTTGACATGGTCCGCCGGGATGCCTCGGTCGTGCAGCGCCTGCTCGACGGCCGCCATCATCGGCTCGGGCCCGCAGATGAAGTACTGCAGCCGCTCGTCGCGCTCAGGAAGATGGCGGTCGAGAATCTCCGGGGTGACAAAGCCCTGCTCGCCGGCCCACCCCTCCGGCGGGTCCTCCAGGATCTCGACCAGGCGCAGGTCGAGCCGATCGCAGAGGCCGTCGAGCTCGCTGCGGAAGATCACCCCGTCCTCGGCAGGGTTTGCGTAGAACAGCCACATGGGCCGGCGGTCCTCGAGGTCAGCCAGGGTGCGCAGCATGCTGATGACAGGCGTGATGCCAACCCCGCCTGCCACGAATACGAAGCCGGCCGCCTCGTTCCGCTCGTAGCTGAACGCCCCGTAGGGACCGTCGACGTATGCGCGGGTGCCCGGGGCGATGTCGCCGACGGTGGCGGTGAAGTCGCCCGCCTCCTTGATCGTGAAATCCACACCGGAATGGTCCTCGGCGCTGGACGAGAACGAGAAGGGGTGCTCCCGCACCGACAGCGGTGACCGGTCCACGATCAGCCAGCCGAACTGCCCGGGGGAGAACCGCACGCCGGCGTGGCCGTCGGGCTCCAGACGCAGCGTCCACGTCTCCGCCCCGACGGGACGGACCGACGCGATGCGGTAGGGGCGACGCAGCAGCTGCACCGGCTTGATCAGCCGCACGTACACGAGCAGCCCCAGCAGCACCAAGGACATCGCGACCCACAGCGCCCGGCGCCACGGACCGGAGACGTAGTAGCCCACCAGCTCCACGTGCACCACGGCTGTCGCGACGATGACGAAGGCGAGCACGCCGTGCAGCACCCGCCAGGTCTCGTAGCGCAGCCGCAGCTGCCGCCGCCACAGCGACGTGGCGATGATCACGACCAACCCGACCAGGCTCACCAGCCCCCACCGTGCCGGGGCCGTCGCGGTGACCGGGTTGAGCAGGCGCAGCAGCTGCGGGTCGCCCACGAACAGGATCGCGGGATGGGCCAGGATGAACGCGAAGGCCACCAGGGAGATCTGCCGGTGGAACTGCAGGACGACGTCGAGTCCGTACGGTGCGTCCACCGGGTTGAAGCGGGCGGTCACCGCGAACTGCAGGCCGAGCATCGCCAACCCGACGAACCCGAGGCCCATCGACAGGTCGGTCCACCACCCCCGCCCCGGCGGCGCGTCGCCGACGATCATGAAGAACAGCGGGGCGATAGCGGCCAGCAGGTACACCACGGACCACAGCAGGCCGCGGACGACGGGGGTCATGAGGGTTACTCGCTTGTCGCGGAGGCCCGAGCCTAGTACGTCCGCACGCACCGGCATTGGCGTCTGGCAGGAACTGCGCACCCCGGCGGCGAAGTGCGCGACGTCGGCGCCCGCCCTGGATCGGCGCCGTCGGCCAAGGAGCCACCCATGCCGTTGCGTCGCCTGTCCACGGTCACACTCGTCCTCGTTCTGGCCACCGCGATGCTGCCGGCGCTTGCCTCGCACGCCTGCGCGCACGCGCTCGACCGTGACCGCTGCCTGGAGTCGCTCGCGCAGGTCACCGACGTCACGCCGGTCAACGGTCCTGGACTGCCGTCGCCCGTCAGCGACGGCTTCGAGCTGGTCGGTCACAGCCCGCTGAACTCGCGAGGCATGAACGCCGCGCTGGCCGTCCACGGTGACTACGTGTACGTCGGCAGTCGCACCGACGGGCAGCCGCAGCACCGCACGCCCGGGATCCTCGTGGTGGACGCCTCGGATCCCTCCGACCCCAAGGTCGTCCACGAGATCGGCCCGCCGGATGCCGCCCTGGTCAACGAGACCAGCCGCGAGCTGCGGGTCTGGCCGCAGCAGAACCTGCTGGTCGTGCTGAACTTCAACTGCAGCGGCATCCTGCACGCCTGCGCCGGCGGTGACGTCATGTCGTCGTCACGGATCACGTTCTTCGACATCGCCGGTGAGAAGGCGGCCAAGCCCGAGCTCATCGCCACCTATGAGCCGACCTACGTGCCCCACGAGTTCTTCTTGTGGGTCGACCCCGCCGCGCCGGCCGACCGTGCCCTGCTGTTCTGGACCGGTCCGAGCACGTCGACGACCCGGCCCAACCTCGTCGTGACCGACATCTCCCGTGTCCGCGAGGGCGTGTTCCCGGAGGTGTCGTGGACCGCGCAGTTCCCCGCCCGGCGACTGCCCACGGGGGAGACCGAGGACCGGCGGCTGCACTCGATCGGCGTGTCCAACGACGGCACGAGGACCTACCTGGCGTTCCTGGGCGCAGGCTTCCTGGTGCTGGACACCTCCGAGGTGGTTGCCGGGGCCGCCGAACCGCGCATCGACTTGCTGACCCCGCCGCGACAGCGCGTCTCGTGGGCGAACCCGGGGGCCCACACTGCGGTGAAGCTGTGGGGCCGGGACGTCGCGCTGGTGACCGACGAGGTCTACGGCGACGCCCTGGATCCGGTCACCGGTCAGGACCACGGCTGCCCGTGGGGCTGGATCCGCACCATCGACATCAGTGACGAGGCGGCGCCGGAAGTCATCGGCGAGTACAAGGTCGAGGAGAACGGTCAGGCGTACTGCGACAGCCTGGAGGGCGGCCATCCGCTCAACACGTACTTCACCAGCTTCTCGGCTCACAACCCAACGTTCACGCCCGACCTCGCGTTCGTGACGTGGCACTCGGCGGGTCTCGAGGCGATCGCACTGGACGACCCCACGGCGCTCGAGCGGGTCGGCAAGTTCAAGCCGCAGCCGCTGCCGGTGGTCGTCACCGAGGACCCGGCCCTGGGCGGCGGCTTGGACAAGACGATCATGTGGAGCTACCCGGTCATCTCCAACGGGTTGATCTACGTGGTCGACGTCCGCAATGGCTTGTACATCCTGCGATACACCGGACCGGGCGCGGAAGACGTCGACGCGATCGAGTTCCTCGAGGGCAATTCCAACCTGGGCGACGCCCTGCGCTTCGAACCCGTCGGCTGACCTCGCTGCCTGATGCGTTGAGACGAATATTCGGTCTTGCGCATCAGGGACATGTGATGGTGGTCAGGGGCGGGGTCGAACCGCCGACCTTCCGATTTTCAGTCGGACGCTCTACCAACTGAGCTACCTGACCATCTATGCAGGCCCTACGCCTTCGGCTGCTTGAGGGCCGTTATTGGGCCCTATCGCCTTCGGCTGCTTGAGGGCCGGTTATGACAACGGCCGACCTTCGGGCCGGCCGTGGCGGAGCTGACGGGATTTGAACCCGCGACCTTCACCTTGACAGGGTGACGAGCACTCCTAACTGCTCCACAGCTCCTTGCAGAAGTCCCACGGGGGCCTGGTAGGCCGTGCAGGACTCGAACCCGCTCCGCCGGATTAAAAGTCCGGAGCTCTACCCGTTGAGCTAACGGCCCTGGGGTAACGCAGCGTACCTGCACCGGCGAGGCGCCGCGGAAGTGTACCGAGCGGCCCGACGCCTTCGCCACCGGCCGCCTGCCGCGGTGGCGGGGCACGGGCGCCGGGTACGGTTTGCCCATGATCCGCCTGGAGCTGCACACCGACCTGGACGCCGGCGTGCTGGAGGAGATCCTCGCGCTCATCGAGGACGCCACGCGGATCGAGGGGCACCGGCCGGTAGGGGAGCACAAGTACTCCCACCTCGTCGTCGGCGCGAACCGGTGGGTGGGGGTGCTGGCGTATGAGACCCAGGAGAGCGCCGACCGGCTCGTCGGGTACGCCCACACCCGGTGGAACCCTGTCAACGCCACCCCCCGGATGGCGGTCGAGATCGTCGTCCATCCGGAGTACTACAAGACCGACGTCGCGCGGATGCTGCTGTGGGAGACGCGCAGCGTGCTGGCGCGTGCCGGCGGTGGCGTGCTGTTCCTCTGGGTCCACCGCGTCGAGGACCCCGCCGACACCCTGCCCGCCCGGCTCGGCTTCAGGGTGCAGCGAGAGCTGGCCTTCATGGTCCGCCCCATGAACGGGCTCCCCGCCGAGCCGTCGCTCCCCGATGGTGTCCAGCTCCGGGCGTACCGGACGGGCCTGGACGACGAGGAGTTCCTGCGCGTCAACAACGCCGCCTTCGAGGGGCACCCGGAGAACGGCGGCTGGGACTCCCACGAGTTCGCGCAGCGACGCACGCTGGAGTGGTTCGACCCCGCCGGCTTGATCATGGCCTGGCGCGGCGAGACGTGCGTCGGCTTCCACTGGACCAAGTGGCACAGCCACGACTCCGAGGAGACGCCTGCCCACGAGCCGGTTGGTGAGGTGTACGTCCTGGGTGTGGACCCGGGCGAGCAGGGCACAGGGCTGGGACGGGCACTGCTGCTGGCCGGCCTGCGCCACCTGCACGGGCGCGGCTGCCGCCAGGCGATCCTGTACGTCGACTGCGCAAACGTGGGCGCCGTGAAGCTGTATGAGTCCGCCGGCTTCGCGCTGGAGTACCGGGAGGTCTGCTACCAAGACCTCGTCGCCCCCGTCGTCGAGCACGTCGACAGCGGGCTGCTTCGCCCCACCTGAGTCGGCGAAATAGTCCGAATTCGCCATTGGCGACTGGCCGCGACGTGACGACCATCACTCGGACCGCAGTCGTATCGCAGTCGCACAAGGAGCTGACGTGGACGCCGAGAGCGTGCGCCGGGGTGGCGTGGCAGTGATGGTCGGGGCGATCTTCGGGGTGCTCGGCACGGGCCTGGTGGAGCTGGTCCGCTTCCTGTAGCCGCTACTCGCCGGCGTCCAGCGGCCGCCCGGGTCCCAGCGGGTCCAGCTTGTAGCCGACCCCGCGCACCGTGCCGATCAAGGCCTCGTACTCCGCGCCCAATTTGGCCCGCAGCCGTCGGATGTGCACGTCGACCGTCCGGGTCCCACCGTAGTAGTCGTAGCCCCAAACCTCTTGCAGCAGGTGGTCGCGGGTGAACACGCGACCCGGGTTGCCCGCCAGGTACTTCAGGAGCTCGAACTCCCGGAACGTCAAGTCCAGCGGCACGCCGCGCAGCCGCACCACGTAGGTGTCCTCGTCGATGTTGAGCTCGCCGATGCTCGCAGCCCGTCCTGGACGGTGCGCGCCCGAACGCTCGGCGACCAGACGGATGCGGGTCTCCAGCTCGGCTGGCTGGGCGTGCGGCAGCACCCAGTCGTCGTACCCCCACGACGCCTTCAGCGCCGCCAGCGCCCCGTCGCCGATCACCACCAGGCACGGGCGGGGCAGGTCGCTGCTGGCGTTGGCTCGGCACGTCACCGAGGCGCGGCCGAGATCACCCGTCGCGTCGACGAGCACCAGGTCAGCGGGGCCCTGCGACCGCAGCGACTCCGGCGACAGCGCCGCGAACGCCAGCGAGTGGTCGAGGAACTCCAGCGCCGGCAGCAGCGCCTTGCCATCACCGGGACCGTCGGTGAGCACGAGGACCCGCACGTTCAAGCCCCTTCCATTCCGCCGGCCGCCGATAGCATCGGCCGCGATGACATGGCCGTCAACGCGGCGCAGCAACGCCGAGGAGCTCGACCGCCGGCGCGGAGCGATCCGCCGCCTGCTGCACGCTCGGGGGGTGGTGCCCGGTTTCGGCGTGGCGGCCCACGACGTGCGGTTCACCACACGCGACGGCATCGCGTTAGCGGCCTCGTACCTGCAGGGCCCCGCCGACGGGCCCGCCGTGGTGCTGGCGCACGGTTTCGGCAGCCACCGTCGCAAGCCGGCGTACGCGCTGTTGGCCGAGCACCTCAGCGCCGTCGCGACGGTGTTGACCGTCGACCTTCGAGGCCATGGCGGGTCCGGTGGCTTCAGCACGCTGGGGCTGTCCGAGACGCTCGACGTCGCCGCCTCGGCCGCCTGGCTGCGACGCCGGGGACATGACTGGGCGGGCCTGATCGGTGTGTCGATGGGGGCGACCGCGGTGCTGCGGTGCGCCGGCACGGCACCCGCTGGCGCCTACGACGCGGTGTGTGCGATCAGCGGTGTTGCGCGCTGGGGCCTGCGAGACACCCCGGCGATGGCGCACCTGACCAAAGCCGTGGGTGTCTCCGCTTATCGCCACGCCTACCGTGCGGTCCTGGGCGTGCGGATCGCAGTGCGCGCGTGGCCGGACACGTCCGGCGCGTCGGACACGGCGCACTGGCCGCTGCAGCCGGTGGAGGCCGCACCGCGGATCGCGCCCACGCCGCTGCTGATCGTCCACGGCGTCGACGATCACTACTTCGGGCCCGACCAGGCCGAGGCCCTGCACGACGCGGCCGGACCGCCTCGGGCGCTGTGGTTGGAATCGACAGGGTTCGGCCACGCCGAGGACGGCCTCCGCCCCGCCTTCGCCGAGCGTCTCGCCCGCGCGGTGGCCCACGTCCACGCGCAGGGCGCGTGGCCGGAGGGTCAGGCCAGGTCGGGCCCGCTGCGCATCAGGTCGGACAGCAGCTGGTCGAACCGCGAGGGGTCGAGCTCTTCGCGCGCGCCCAGCAGCGTCATGCAGAACGCGGACGCCTCGCGCTGAAGCTGCCAGCGCTCCTCGTGGGCCATCCCGATGTAGTGCGTCAGGCGCTCCGCCAGAACTTCGACGCCCACCACCCGAACCGAGCGCAGGATGTCGGCCGCCTCCTCCTGACTCAGCCGCCCGTGGCCGAACACCACGTCGCGCAGCCGGGTCCAGCTCTGGTCGTCCAGGTCGCCCTGCTCGAACGCGGTGAGCAGCCCCCGCAGCGCCGCGGAGCTAGCGGCTTTGGCGCGCGCGACCTCCTCCGGCCGCCATTGCGACGCCGCTGGGAGCATGTCCTTCCAGCTGTCGAAGACCGCCTCCTCCATCTCACCCAGAAGGGCGGAGCCGACAGCGGCGACCTGCGTACGGCGCGCGGCGTCCATGCCGATAGCGTACGGCGGCAGGAGGAGCGGATGACGGTGCGAGTGCGGATGTTCGCCGCCGTGCGGGACGCGGCGGGCACGGCGGAGGTACAGGTCGACGCCGGCCCGCTGCCGCGACTGCTCGACGAGCTGTGCCGGCGCCACGGTGACCTGTTCGCCCGGCGGCTGGCGGTCAGCACCGTGCTCGTCGACGGCACGGCGGTGGATCGCGAGGCCGACATCGAGGTGCCCGACGGCGCCGAGGTCGTGCTGCTGCCACCGGTCAGCGGGGGTGACCGGTGACCGCGGCGATCGCCGGCGTCGTTTTCGCGCTGCTCACGGCGGCGGCAGCGCTGGGCGGCGGGCTGTTCGCAGCCGCTGTCCTGCTGTGGGCCGTGTTCGCGCTGGTTGTGCTGGCAGGCGCGGCAGCGGCGGCAGGGCACCGACCGGTGTTGCCGGCCTCGGCGGTGGGGGGCCTGGGCGTGCCGGCGAGGCTGCTCATGACGCCCGACGCGCAGATGACGGCCGTGCCGGGCATCGTGGCGGCGATGGTGCTCGCCGCGTTCCTGCTCGCCGCCGCCCGCGCGGGGCGCAGGCGGGTCACGGCCGGCGTCGGCGTGACCTGCGCCACGGGCCTGATCGTCGGGCTGGGCGCGGGCGCCACGGTGTTGTTGCGCGACGCCCAGCACGGGCCCCGCTGGGCGCTGGGGCTGCTGCTCGCGATCGGCGTGTCCGAGGCCGCCGCCGCGGTCATCGGCCGACGGCGGCACGAGGCGCAGCTGCCCGCGCGTGTGGTCGTCCTCGGCGCCGTCGCCGGCGGTCTGACTGCGGTGGCCGACCCGCCCTTCGGCCCGTTGGTCGCACTGGTGGCACTCGTCGTGGTGCTCGCGGCCGGCTTGGCAGCGCAGCTGCTGCAGCGAACGGTCGGCGCCGGTGACGCGCTCGGTGGCCTCGGCGTCCGAGCGGCGACGGCCCTGGGGCTGGCCGCCCCCTGCGTCTACCTGCTTTCGCGTGCGGTACAGGTGTAGTTCTCACTGTTCTTACTGTCGATGGATTGCGGCACGGCGGCCGCAGGGGGCACTCTGGGGCGGTAATCACCTCGCCCGCAGGAGAAAGTGCCCGTGTCCGCCGTGAGCCTGGACGACGCCCCGCCCACCGCGCGCCCCGCAGTGAGCGTCGCGCGGGCACTGGGGTCGACCACGCGGGCCGGGATCTTCGAGCACCTGCAGCAAGCCCAGGCGGCGTTGACGGTCCGGGACATCGCGGCTGCGTTCGACCTGCACCCCAACGTCGCCCGCACGCACCTCGAGCTGCTGGCCGACGCCGGCCTGGTGGTGATCGGGCGTCGCAAGCACCCGGGCGGCGGACGGCCCGCGAAGGTCTATCTGGCCCGCGACGACGCCGCCGGTCACCTGGCGCCGGCCCACGCCACGGGGCTGCGCGGCGAGGGTGCGGCCGGTGCCGCGTTGCTGGTCCGCCTGCTCGTGGCCCTGCTGGACGACACCAATCCCGGCGACCTGGTGCGCCGCGCCCACGACGTCGGCGCGGCCGAGGGGCGTCGGCAGGTGCAAGCGCTGACCGTTCGCCCCCAGGGGACCGGCATCGAGGGCGCCGCCGTGGTCGCCGTGCGCGCGCTGCGGTCGCACTCACCCGAGGCACGGGTGGTCAAAGCCGGCGTCGACTGGGTCGACATCGCCGGCATCCGCGGGATGTTCCGGATGCTCGACAGCGTCCGTGCGGAGCTGGCCGAAGCGCTCGAGCGGGGGCTGCTGTACGGGGCGCTGGCCGCGGCCGGCGCCTCGGTGACCCTGGCTGAGGGCGGCACGGCGCCCGGCGGCGGCGCCATCTGGCGGGCGCGTGTCGCCGCACCCGTCAGCCAGCGCGCCGCCATCGAGCACGCCGCAACCGTCGACGCGCGCGGACTGCCCCGCGAGACCGGCGTCGTGCAGGCGATGCGCTCGATCACCGGGCTGTCCGCCGGCGACGTGCTCGAAGTCCTCGCCGAGGGTCCCGGGTCGCCGGCGGCGTTCGCGCGCTGGGCCGACCGGGCGGGCCACGTACTGCTCGGCGTCGAGCGGGCCACCGATGCCACCGGCCGCCCCGCCATTCGCCTGCTCATCCGGAAAGGTTCGTAGTGGCGCTCGTGCTCGTCTCCCATGACCCACGGACCGGCCTGGCTGTCGCCGACCGGTCGCCGGGAACCCAGGTCGTGCTGCTCGACGGCGCCGCCGCGGCGGCCCGCGCGACCCACCCCCTGGCCGACCGCATCCGCCAGGTGCTGGCGGGCGACACCGTGGTCGTGGTCCACGACGAAGCGGCGGTGCGCCGCGGGATCGCCGCAGGCGACCTCGTCGACGGCGTCAAGACCGTGGACCTCGACGAGATCGCCGACCTCGTCACGGACGCGCCCGGGGCGGTGATGTGGCTGTGAGCCGCCGCGCCGTGGCGATCCACCTCACCGCCGGCGGGTGGACGGAGCCCAATGCCACCGCCCTGCGCCTGGCCGACCGGTTGCTGTCGCGCGGCCACCGCGTCGCCGTGTTCGCGGGCGACGCCGCCGTCGGGCTGGCGGCCGGGACGGGCGAGGTGCCCGCCGCGGTCGCCTCACTGCTCCGGCGCGGGGCGCACGGGGGGACCCTGGACTGGGTCGTCGACCGCGACGCCGCCGAGCAGCTGGGGGTTGTCGACCGTCTCGTTCCCGGTGTCATCCCCGGTGACCTCGCCGACCTGTGGGCCTTCGTTCGTGACGCCGACGTGGTCCTCAGTCCGGGGGGTGGCCGCTGATGGCGCGACGCATCACCAGCATCCTGCAGCGGTCCCCGGCGGCGCTGTGCGGCACCGACCCGGCACTGGAGGCGAACGCCTACGCCGTTGCCGAGGACGTCGACCTCACGGTGGTGCTGCGCGGGGACGCCGTGGAGTTCGCGGTGGCCGGCGGAGAGGCGCGGCCCGCGTCCGTGGCGGGCGTCGCCCTGCCCCCGGCCGCCGGCGGGCAGGACCTGCTGGGCCTGCTCGAAAGCGGCGTGCGCGTGGTGGCCGAGGCCGCCGCGGTCTCGGCACGAGGGCTGTCCGCGGACGACCTGGTCCGCGGCGTGGAGGTCGTCGACGGCGAGCGCCTGACCCAGGTGCTGACGGAGTCCGAAGGGGTTTTGACATGGTGAGCCAGACACGCGAGATCGACGTGCGCGGTCCCCGGTTCTCGGCGGCGATCACGTTCGTGGTCCTCGCCGTGGCGTTTGCGCTGCGCTCGCCGGCCCTGCTGGCCGTGCAGGTCGCGGTGTTCGCCATCGCCGCAATCGCCGGCCTGCGGTGGTCTCCGTACGGCAACGTCTTCCGCTTCCTCAAGCGCCGGCTGGACTGGGGCCCCCCGCCTGCGACCGAGCCGGAGGCCGGACCCCGGTTCTCGCAGCTGATGGGGTTGCTGTTCGCCGGCGGCGGCCTGGTGGCCGTGCTCGCCGGCGCCCCAGGCCTCGGGTGGGGGCTGGTGCTCATCGTGGTGGGGCTGTCCGGGCTGCTGGCGGCGACCGGGCTCTGCGTGGGCTGCGAGATGTACGCCCTTGGGCGGCGTCTGGGCAGGGCGACGTGATCGCCGACCTCGCACCCCTCGTCGCAGTGACCGGTCTGGTCGGCGTGTTCAGCGTGTTCCTGCGCCGGCGCGCCGGCGTGGCCCGCGGCACCGACGACACGCTGACCGCCGAGGAGGCCGCCGAGCTGGCCCTGCCCGAAGGGCGGCCTGCCGTGCTGCTGTTCACCGCCGCCGGCTGCGCCCCTTGCGGGCCGGCCAAGCGGGTGCTCGAGCAGACGGCCGCTCGACGCGGCGTCGACCTGATCACGGCCGACGTCGCCGAGCATCCGGGGCTGACAGCCGAGCACCGCATCTTCAGGGCACCGACCGCCCTGGTGTTGGCCGCCGGCGGGCACGCGGTTGCCCGCATCAGCGGCGTCCCCCGCACCACCGAGGTCGACGCCGCCTTGGACCAGGCGCTCGCCTCGACTCCGGCCTGACCTCGTCGGCGCGGCCCGGAAGGCGAGCGGTCTAGCCGGGGGTCGGGTGACCGGAGGGGTCAGCGCCGGCGGGGCAGGCGGCTGCGGACCGCCCGGGCGCCCCGCCAGCCGGCGTAGCCAGCGGCGGTCCCCGCCGCGGCACCCAGGACCAGCAGCGCCGCGGACAACCCCGGCCGCGCGCCGCTGACCGCCCCGCGGGCAGGCACCGCCGCGCGCCCGCGAACCCCCGGCTCGTGCGCCTGGGCGAGCAGCGCGTCGAGCAGACCCTCGGGTGGCGTGTCCCCGTCGGCAGCGCCGGCGGCCAGGTCGTGCAGGCCGGCGGCCACCGCGAGCTGCCGAGCGTGCTCGGCCTGGCAGTCGGCGCACCGGCGCAGGTGCAGCGCCACCAGCCGCCGGCGCCACCGCGGCAGCGTCCCGTCGACGTAGCCGGGCAGCTGCGCCTGCACCTCGCGGCAGATCCGGCCCGCGCCGCTCCCGCCGCTCATGAGGCCACCATCGCGCGCAGCCTGGCATGGGCGCGGTGCAGCCGCACTTTCACGGCGCCCTCGCTGATCCCGAGCACGTCGGCCGCCTCCTTCGTCGTCAGGCCTTGCACGTCACGCAGCACCACCACCATCCGCGCATCGTCGGGCAGCAGCGCGATTGCTTCGGCGACGCGGCGCGCGTGGTCGCGGTCGGCCACCACCGCCTCGGTGTCGTCGCCCGAGGACAGCTCGTCGATCGAGTCGGGGGCGGCGAACGGCAGGCTCCCCGCGACCTGCCCCCTGGCGCGGACGTCGCCCCGCCGGCGCAGCGCCGTCGCGCACACGTTGACCGTCACCCGGTGCAACCAGGTGCCGAACGCCGCCTCGGCCCGGAACCCGAGCACGGACCGGACCACCCGCAGATACACCTCCTGCGTGGCGTCGGCGGCGTCGGACGGATCACCCAACAGCCGCCGGCTCAGCGCATACACCGAGGCGTAGGTCGCTCGGATGAGCGCGTCCATCGCCCCGGGCTCGCCGCGCTGCACCGCGCGCACGAGCTCCTCGTCGACGTCCACGCGCGCCAGTGTCGATCACCGTTCCGGAAGTTTTCTGTAACCACCGCGGCGCCGGCGAGTCCAACCAGACAGCGAGGCAATCGGTCTCGCCGAACGGACCAGGAGTACGCCATGTATGCCTTTCTCATCCTCGTCGGTCTCGCGTTGGGCCTGTACGTCGTGCACCAGGTCCTCGACGAGCTGATCCCCTTCCGTGCACCCGCGGCACTCACCACGACCATCACCGTCGCCATCGGCGCCGGCCTGGCCTGGATGCTGAACTACTCGGCGTTCGCCGCGTTCGGTCAGGACCTGCGGTCGGCCTGGATGCACCCTGTGATGACCGGTCTGGTGCTCGTCGCCATCGGCGAGTTCGTCCGCTCGGTCATCAGCGCGCTGGCGCACCGCGCCGGCGAACCGCCGGTCGAGGCAGCGCCCGCCCCCCGCACCGTGCGCGCCGCCTGACCCTTCCCCAACCGACGGGGCGGTCCTACGGGCCGCCCCGTCACCATGCCGGGGGGCGCAAGCCTCCGGGTCAGTACACGACCGCGGTCGCGCCCTCCGCGGTCGCCAGCTCGACGAACAGCGCCGACCCGGCCATCTGCGTGCCCTCGACGAAATCACTGTGGTCCAGCCCTCGTCGCGTCGCGCACGGGGTGCACACCGTCACGGTGCCGGCGGTGCGCACGGCCTCGAGCAGCTCACCGATCGGCGGCGCGTCCTCGACCACCAGTGTCGCCGGCACGTCGGGCCTGGCCAGGTGCACTCCCTCGATCGCGAGGAACAGGTGCACCTCCACACCGGACGCGAGCGCCACCGCCGCGACGTTGCAGCCGATGTGGGCGCGCTCGGGATCGTCCATCGCGTGGGTCACCTTGACCACCAGGGAGCGGGTCATGACGGCCTTTCTGCAGGTGGGGGCTAGAGTCCGCGAGCCCCAGTGTCCCACCGCGGAGAGAACCGGATGGACTTCGCCCTCAGCGAAGAGCAGCAGGCCCTGTACGCCTCGGTCGCCGAGTTCGCCGAACGCGTCGTGCAACCTGGCGCCGCCGAACGCGACCGTGAAGGCCGCTTCGACCGCGACGTGTGGGACCGGTGCGGCGAGCAGGGGCTGTGCGGGCTCCCGATCGCCGAGGAGTACGGCGGGTCGGGCGCGGACGCCCTGACCACCGGGATCGCGATCGAGGCGCTGGCCTACGGTGGTCACGACGCCGGCTTGCTGCTGTCTCTGGGCGCCCACCTCACCATCGGGGCCAAGCCGATCGAGCTGCACGGCACCGAGGAGCAGAAGCGCCGCTACCTACCCAAGCTGTGCACAGGGGAGTGGATCGGAAGCTTCGGGGTGACCGAGCCCGACGCCGGTTCGGACACCGCATCGCTGAAGACGTCTGCACGCCAAGACGGCGACGGCTGGGTGATCAACGGCACCAAGACGTTCATCACCAACGGCCCAGTCGCGGACGTCTTCACCGTCGTCGCCCGCACGGACCCGCAGGCGTCCGCCGGCGCCGGCATGACCGCCTTCATCCTGGAGAAGGACACGCCCGGACTGAGCGTGGGCCGGCACCTGGACAAGATGGGCAACCGCTCGTCACCGACCGCCGAGATGGTGATGACCGACGTGCGCGTGGGCGACGAGCAGCGCCTCGGCGAGCAGGGCACCGCGCTGTGGAGGATCGCTTTCGAGTGCTTCGACTGGGAGCGGACCGTCATGATCGCCAGTGCGATCGGCGGCATGGAGCGCACGCTGCACGACTGCATCGCGTACGCCAAGCAGCGCGAGGCCTTCGGCAAGCCCATCGCCCACTTCCAGGCGATCGCCCACAAGCTCGCGGACATGAAGATCCGCCTGGAAAGCGCCCGCCTGATGCTGCGCCACGCGGCGTGGCTGAAAGACCGCGGGCTCCCGCACCAGGTCGAGGCGTCGATGGCCAAGGCCTACGTCGCCGAGTGTGCGACCCGCAACGCCGAGGACGGCATCCAGATCCACGGGGGCTGGGGGTACATCAAGGACTTCGCGGTCGAGCGCTCGTGGCGGGACGCGAAGCTGTCGAGCCTGGGCGGTGGGACCACCGAGATCCAGAAGGTCATCATCTCGCGGATGCTGCTCGCCGACGGCTGACCGGCCGAGAAAATGTCCCCTTTTGGGGGGTCAAGTCCCGCCACCAGCGGCCGATCCTTGAACCATGCAGCTGCCCCTGAGCGACGGACGCGCCGTCCGCATGATCCAGGCGTTGCTGGCGGCTGCCGATCCGCTGGATCGCGTTGCCCACGGGGCGCCGCCGTCGACGTACGACGCGCTGGCCGTTGCCGTGCTGGCCGAGCTCCGGCAGGGCGCTGACGGGCGGCGCATCGTGCTGCTGCTCAGCGAGTACGCCTGCTGCGACCCGCAGCACCACCACATCCACCTGGAGCCGGTCGTCGCGTTCGCGCAGGCCACCATGGACTGGTGGGCCAACGCGGAAACCCGCTGGCTCCAGCCGCTGGCCAGCTGATCTCAGCCGCGGCGGACCGCCAGCACCGCCAGGTCGTCCTCCGCAGGTGACGGACCGACCAGCTCGATGAGCCGGTCCACCAGGTCCGGGTCGTCGTGGTGGGCGGCGCTGGCCTGCGCCAGCCGGGCCAGGCTGACGTCGATGGCCTCGCCGCGCCGTTCGACCAGACCGTCGGTGTACAGCAGCAGCACCTCGTGGTCGAACCGCAACCGCCGCTCGGAGTAGGCCGCGCCGGGGACCACGCCCAACGCCGGTGCTGCCGGGATCTCAGCGAACCAGGCTGCGCCACCGGCGGACAGCAGCGGCGGCACATGGCCTGCTGAGGCCATCACCATGGTCCCGCTGCCGTCGGAGGGGAACACCACCACGATGGCCGTGGCGACCTGGTCGGGCAGCACCCAGTGGCTCAGCGCGTTCAACCGACGGAGGACCGCGGCAGGAGACTGGTCATCCAGCAGATACGCCCGGGCGGCATGGCGCAGGTGTCCCATCGTCGTCGCGGCGGTCACCCCATGCCCTGCGACGTCGCCGATGACCACCGCGGTCCCGTCGCCGGGGATCTGCAGGACGTCGTACCAGTCCCCTCCGACGTCGCCGAGCCCGCCCGCCCGATACCGGCCGGCGACGCGGAAACCGGGCAGGGTGCCCAGGGCCTCGGGTGCCAGGCCGGACTGCAGCGTCCGAGCCACCTCGGCGGCGCGCTGCGCGCGCTGCAGCAGCAGACCGGCGACGTGGCGGCCGAAGTCGCCCGCGGCGTCGTGGTCCAGGGGGGTCCAGGGCACCGAGCGCAGGCGCACCGTTTCCTTCCACAGGTCAAATGATCTGCGCGGGCTCAACCGCACGGTGTCGTCCTCGGCGACAGCGATGACTTTGTTCTGTGGGTCCCCGCCCCAGTCCACGGTCTGGACGACCTCGGGGCGGAACCACAACGCCGTGTCGCCGGACTGCCGCGAGACGGCCACCGCAAGCACGCCGCTGGCGACGTCTTTGCAGGAGGCGAACCGCGGGTCGTCCAGTCCCAGGCTCGAGGTGGAGGTGACGTCGGCGTCCTGCGAGGTCATGACTGCGGCGATCTCGTCGAGATCCGCGTCGGGGGTGGTGCCCGCGGTCCACCAGCGACCGTCCAGCCGCAACGCCATGCCCGTCGCGTCGACCAGGTCCAGCAGCTCGGCGGGATGACTCGCCGTCACTTCGCCCGGCCGCTCGACCTGCATCCCGCCGACGAGTGTCGCCAGCATGCTCTGGACGGCGATGGTCCGCTGGTAGTTATCGGCCCGCTCCTTGGCCGCCAGCAGCAGTGACATGACCTGGCCGATGAACTCCGCGGCCGCGCGTGTTGCTTGGGCGGGGCGGTGGGGGCCGGCGTAGTGATGGCAGGCGATCAGACCCCACAGCCGCCCCTCGTCGATCAGCGAGATCGACATCGAGGCAGCTACCCCCATGTTGGTCAGGTACTCGACGTGGATCGGTGAGACGCTCCGGAGCACAGCGTGGCTGAGGTCGACCGGGGCGCCGTTGAGGGGGTTGGTCTGCGGCTGCAGCGGCGACGGCTCGTAGCCAACGTCGACGATGGTGCGCAGCCAGTTGGCCAGGTACAGCGCACGCGCCTGGGCGGGGATGTCGGTGGCCGGGTAGTGCAGCCCCAGGAACGGGTTGAGATCGCTGCGGCGCTCCTCGGCCACGACCTCGCCGTTGTAGTCGTCATCGAACCGGTAGACCATCACCCGGTCGAAGCCGGTCAGCGATCGCACCTCACGCGCCGCGATCGCGCACAGGTCGGCCACGGACGCGGCGCTGGACAGCCGCAGGATCACGCCGCGCATGAGCTCGAAGGAGGCCGACGGCTCGGTCGCCGCGGGTTCCAGCTCCACGATGAGCAGACCGTCGCTGTGGTGAGCCGTCGCCTCGAACTCCCCATTCGGCGTGGTCACCGGCGTCGGCCCGGTGACTTGGTCACCGTTGCCGGCCTGCTGCTGCAGCCGGCGCGCGCCCTGTGCGCCCGCGAGCTGGTCGAGCGTGAGCTCGGCGTTCGCGATGCCCAGCAGCGCTTCGGCGTTGGCCGAGGCGAGCACCGCCCGACGGTCCGGCCCGAAGCCGATCAGCGCCCCGTGTGGCTGGATGGAGCCGGGCACATGGATGGGTTCGCGGTCGCAGTTGGTGAGGTCGACCGCGGTGACCGGCTGTGCGGTCACGAGGTCACTGCTCGCAGCCGGCAGCCGCCAGGGACTCGTGGATCACGAAGACGCTGTTGAAGCCCATCAGGTCGATGATGCGGCGGACCTCGAGGTTGTCGGGACCGCACACGATGGAGAAGTCCCCGCCGTCCGCCTCGAAGCGCTTGTGCACCCGTAGGAGCGTGGTCAACCCGGTCGAGTCGACGAACGACGTCTCGAGCATGTCGACCACGACGCGGCGCGCGCCGTTCCCAGTCGCGCGATCCAGGGCTGCCACCAGGGTGGGCGCTGTGGCGATGTCGAGCTCGCCGCGCACGGCCACCACAGCACAGTCGGGTGTGCCTCCCTCGACGACCTCGAACTCCAGCACCACGCGTCCTTCCGTGTGCACACGCGCGGTTGCTCTTTTTAGCGTCGAACTCCCGCGAAGTTGGGTACGCTACCGCGGATCGGACAGGAGGTACGTGGGATTGCAGGTCAAGTACTCGATGTACCTGCCCCGCGACGCTACGACGGTCCCCATCGCCCGGCGTCTGTGCCGGAGCGCGATGGAGGAGCTCGGGATCACGCGCGAGTGCGTCCACGACGTCGCTTTGGCCGTGACGGAGGCGTGCGCGAACGTCATCGAGCACTCCTCGGACGTCGATGACGAATACGAGGTGTCGGTGGCCGTCGACGAGACCCGCTGCGAGATTCAGGTCATCGACACGGGCCGCGGATTTGACCATGACTCCTTGACCGACCAGCTGGCCCCCAGCTCCGCGGAGCGTGGTCGCGGGATCTCGCTGATGCGAGCGCTGGTCGACAACGTCCGCTTCGAGTCGCGCCCCCAGTCGGGGACGATCGTGCACCTGGTGAAGACCCTCGAGCTGGAGGACCACTCAC